>NBJMR02800__coassemble_2156_pt1 | contig 16485 bp, 15 predicted proteins | sample NBJMR02800__metabat2_low_PE_040 | metagenome-assembled genome bin NBJMR02800 | reverse complement strand
CCATATCTTGTCCCATAACAAACTTTGCAAAATTGGTTGCATCATGTGGAGTGTTAGAATAATATACTGGATAAATCCGTGTGCCACCTTTATAAACGCCACAATTCTCACATTTTTTCAGCTTACCACAATGAAAGCTATTTTGCAAAGTTTGTTATGGGACAGGATATGATACAGCAGTTACAGGTACCTTTGCCGGATTTCATGCAAGCAGAATTGAAGCCTATTCCTTGGGAAGTCGAGCGGAATAGTTTGATTAAAAAGGAATGCCACAAATATGATGAAGAATGGCGATTGATCGCTAATTGCAAAATGAATCTTCCCGCAATGATAGAGTGGGTTCCAGCTGGGGTCATTATTGGCTTGAGAACATCCCAAGTAGATACAAATTTAATTATTTCCATGGCTAAAGAGGCAGGGATTAAAAAGATTTACAAATCTATTATTGATGAAAAAAACAGGTTAAATGCGTATCTGCTCACAGAAGTATAGAGAGATGGATAATGCAAAACACGGATGATCGCCCAGCGGCAAGTCATCCGTGTTTTCAGTATCAGATCATTTGAAAATGTTTCAGTGCGTCCATAATCGCCGCTTCCTTTTCTGGCGGACACTTTGGCACTTTAGGATTTTCGGATTTGGACAGGTTGTAATTCTGGCCAACCTCTAATCCGCACTTACGTTTAATTTGCGAGATATACAAGCTGGACACTTTCAAATGGTGCTTTTCCCAAACATAGGCCTTGATTTCCTCATAGGTGGCTTTGGTCTCGGCGGCAGTAGCATCCAGCTCATCCAGGTCCAGGTCGATCTCTATGGTGTCATCCGGCTTTTGTTGGGACAAAAGAACAACCGTCTCACAATTTCCTGTTCCCGGGAACATGTCCACGCAGCAGGCCCGCACCATCCGGTAGCCTCTCTCCTGCAGGGTCACCAGATCCCGCTGCAGGCTGGTGGGCTTGCAGGAGACGTAGACCATCCGCTTCACACCAAAATCAATGATCTGGTTTAAAGCCTTCGGGTGGACGCCGTCCCTGGGCGGATCCAGCACAATCAGGTCCGGCTTGTCCTTCAGATCTCCCACCACCTTCAGCACGTCCCCGGCAATGAATTCGCAGTTGGAGAGGCCGTTTCTGGCGGCGTTTTCCCTGGCGGCCTCCACCGCCTCCTCCACGATCTCCACGCCCACTACCTTCTCCGCCACGGGAGCCAGGATCTGGGCGATGGTTCCGGTGCCGCTGTACAGGTCAAACACCACCTGGCCGGCAGTATCCCCGATGTAGTCCCGCACCTTGCTGTAGAGCACCTCCGCTCCCAGGGAATTGGTCTGGAAGAAGGAGAAGGGGGAAATTTTAAACCGCAGCCCCAAAAGCTCCTCATAGAAGTAATCCTGTCCATACAGAATCTCCGTCTCATCAGACTGGACCACGTCCGCCAGGCTGTCGTTTTTCACATGCAGGATGCCCGCCAGCTTTCCCTCCAGGGGAAGTGCCTGAATCAGCTCTTTCCAGCCCTCCAGCACCTGTCCCTCTGCCTCCGCGGCGGCGCAGCCATTCTGTCCTGCCGCCCACTCCGTCTGGGTGGTGGTGACCAGAGCCACCAGAATCTCTCCTGTCTTTACCGCCCGGCGCACCAGCAGATGGCGCAGATAACCCTCATGGCGCAGTTTTTTGTAAAAAGGCGCCTCCAGCTTTGCAAAATACTCTCTGGTAGCCGTCAAAAGCTTCCGGAAGTCTCCGTGTACGATCCGACAGTCATCGGCGTTCACCACATCGTAAAAGCTTCCCCGTTTGTGCATTCCCAGACACAAAGGACCGTCCTTTCTCTCATCGCCGAAGGAAAACTCCATCTTGTTGCGGTATTCTTCCGCCGCGGGACTGGCCTTGATCCCCTCAAACTCATAGCCGCTGCACACCGCGTCCAGCAGCTCCCGCACCTGGCCTTCTTTTATCTTCAGCTGTTCTTCATAGGGAATGGTCTGGTACAGGCAGCCGCCGCATACCCCGGACTGGGGGCACGGGTGCTCCGCCGTCTCGAGAGGGGACTTTTCCAGAACCTCCAAAAGCCGTCCCTCACCTCTCCCCTTCCGCTTCTTGGTCACCGCCGCAAGCACGGTCTGGCCCGGCAGGGCATTTTTCACCACCAGCCTCTCCCCGTCGACCGTCATAATTCCCTTGTTGGGAAACTCCATCTTCTCAATCACACCACTGACTCTGTCGCCTTTTTTCAAACTCTTCCATCCTTTCCTGGATTCCGGCGCAAACCGGACCTTTCTCTCATCGTTTCCTCTGAACCGAAAAAAGGGAATGCCGCAGCCTGTGCTTTTGCAGCATCCCCTTCCCGGTTCACGATTCCTCTGCCTGACGGCATGGACCATTATTTTTCCTCTTTGGTCTCTTCCTTGGCGTCTTCCTCATCGAAGAAGTCATCGTCAAAATCATCGTCGAAATCATCCTCGAAGTCCTCCAGATAATCCGGAGTGAAGAAACGGTATACGCCGTATGCGATTGCCGCTACAGCTGCCACAGCTCCGATGATCGCCAGTACCCAGAGAATACAGGATTTCTTCTTCTCTTCCTCTTCTTTTCTGTGCAGAAAATCGTTTAATCTCGTCGTATTCATAATCTCCTCCACCCGATTCATCGCATCCTTTCCCATCGTGTCAAATCTGTTCATGGCTTCTTTTCCAAATAAATCAAATTTTCCCACCAGCTCCACATCCTTTCTGTCCCCTGTTCCAGCACTCCGGAACATCGGTGTTTCTCCAAAGCTTTCGTTTATTATACCATATTTCCATGGCGTTTACTATCTTATTTTACTTAAATTTTTCATAATTATGAGTAAAAAACAAAAAATTCCGTCAACAGCACCCTACAGCTTTTTCAGCTTCGCGAAGGAGGCAAACATCCGCTTCTGCCCGGCGGTGTCAAACTCCACCGTGACCTCATAATCCTTTCCGCCGTCCTTAATCTCTTTCACCGTTCCGTCGCCGAACTTGATGTGGTGTACCCGGTCCCCCACTCCGTACTCCAGACGGTCCGCCTTCGTCACTGTAAACGCCTTTCCAAATCCCGGGGCAGCCCCGGAAGAAAAGGAAGCCGTCCTGGAGGCGTAGGCGTTTTCGCCCTTTCCGAAGGTGCTGACCCCCGCCGGCCTCGCCGGCCGATTCCAGGGAAGTCCGCTATCATCAAAGGAAATGGATTTTCCCGAAAATCTGGTTTCCAGACGGGACTCATCCAGATCCTCCTCCGGAATCTCATCCACAAACCGGCTCACCTTGTTCCAGCGGGTCTCCCCATTCACCATCCGCTGTCTGGCCGCCGTGAGGGTGAGGCGCTTTCTGGCCCTGGTGATTCCCACGTAGCAGAGACGCCGCTCCTCCTCAATGGCTCCCGGATCGTCGGAATTGATGGACATCATGCTGGGAAACAGCCCGTCCTCCAGACCGCAGAGCCACACGTTGTCAAATTCCAGGCCTTTGGCGCTGTGAAGGGTCATGAGGGTCACCCGGTCGTCGGAATCGTCCATCCGGTCCACATCCGCCACCAGGGCCACTTCCTCCAGAAACTCTCCCAGGCTGGGCTCCTCCGCGGCCGCCTCATAGGCTGCCGCCTTATTTACCAGCTCCTCAATATTTTCCAGGCGGGTCTCCGCCTCCACTTCGCCCTCGCTTTCCAGATCTGCCTTGTATCCGGTACGCTCCAGCACATCCTCAATCAATTCCGGAATTCCGTACTCCCCGCCGGAGATCTTCTCCCGGAACTCCTCGATCAGATCCACAAATTTCTGGATCTTGTCCGCCGCCTTTCCCATGGACGGAATGGCACGCACCCGGGCGAACGCGTCGTACATGGAATAACCGTTGGCGGAGGCGAAAATCTCCGCCTTGCTCACTGACGCCGCGCCGATGCCCCGCTTGGGCACGTTGATAATCCGCATCACCGACACGTCATCCCGGCCGTTGGCGATGGTCCTCAAGTAGGCCAGAATATCCTTGATTTCTTTCCGCTGGTAGAAATTTACCCCGCCCACCAGACGGTAGGGCACGTTGTAGAGCAGACATTTCTCCTCAAACAGACGGGACTGGGCGTTGGTGCGGTACAAAACGGCGCAGTCCTTATAATTCCAGTCTCCGTCCCGGATCTCCTTCACCACACCGTCCGCCTCTTCATACGCCTGGTCGTACTGGCGGAAATGGACTTTCTCCCCGTCCCCGTTTTCCGTCCACAGCTTTTTGTCCTTCCGCCCTTCATTGCAGCGGATCACCCCGTTGGCCGCGTTTAAAATATGGCCGGTGGAGCGGTAATTCTGCTCCAGCTTGACCACCTTTGCTCCGGGGAAGGTCTCCTCAAAGCTGAGAATGTTCTTGATGTCCGCCCCGCGGAATTTGTAGATGGACTGGTCGTCATCCCCCACCACGCAGAGATTTTTATATTTTCCAGCCAGAAGGCTTACCAGCTTAAACTGGGCATAATTGGTGTCCTGGTACTCGTCCACCATAATGTAGCGGAACCGCTCCTGGTAGTACTCCCGCACCTCCCTGCAGCCCTCTAAAAGCTCCACCGCCTTCACAATCAGGTCGTCGAAATCCAGGGCATTGTTTTTCTTCAGCTGCTTCTGGTATTCCTTGTAGACCTGGGCCACTTTCTGCAGCTTGAAATCCCCGCCGGCATTTAACTCAAATTCCTCCGGAGAGATCAGCTTGTCCTTCGCCGAGGAAATCTGGCTCAGCATGGCCCGCTCCCGGTACTGCTTCGGGTCCAGCTCCAGATTTTTCAGCACCTGCTTCATCAGCGTCCTCTGATCGTCCGCGTCGTAGATGGTAAAATCGGTGTCAAACCCCAGCCAGCCAATGTGCCTGCGCAGAATACGGACGCAGGAGGAGTGGAAAGTGCTCACCCAGACCGCCTCCGCTCCCTGGCTGACCAGCCGGTCCACCCGTTCTCTCATCTCTCCCGCCGCCTTGTTGGTAAAGGTGATGGCCATGATGTTCCAGGGAGCTACCCCCTTCTCCTCAATGAGATAGGCCACCCGGTGGGTCAGCACTCTGGTCTTTCCGGAGCCGGCCCCCGCCAGCACCAGAAGCGGCCCCTCTGTGCTCAGGACCGCTTCTTTCTGCATGGGATTTAAGGATTCGTAAATACTCATATATGTAAACCTGCCTCTTTTCCTATTGTTCCTCTATCATACTGGATTTTGGGCAGGTTTGCAACCTCAGCTCACCTTCTGATCCTGGAATTTCCGGCAGATTTTCACCACCACGCCGCTTAAAGCCCAGAGAGCGATGGCGTTGGGAATCACCATCAGGCCGTTAAAGAAATCTGAGAGCGCCCACACCAGGTCCAGCTTCAGGGTGGAACCCACCACCACAAAGGCCACTACCAGCAGGGAATAAATCACTCCCGCCTTTTCCCCGAACAGGTATTTCACATTCACCAGGCCGAAGAACTGCCAGCCCAGAATGGTGGAAAAGGCGAAAAACAGCAGGCAGACCGCCACAAAAATATCGCCGATTCCGGGAAAGCTGGTGGCAAAGGCAGCCTGGGTCAGGGCCGTTCCGTTTTTTCCCGTCTCCAGAGCGCCGGTGGTCAGTATGGAAAATACTGTGAGATTCAGAATCACAAAGGTGTCCACAAACACACTCACCATGGCCGCCAGCCCCTGCTCGTGGGGATTTTTGGCCTTCGCCCTCGCGTGGGCGTGGGGCGTGGAACCCATGCCCGCCTCATTGGAGAACAGCCCTCTGGCCACACCGAACCGGATGGCTTCCCGCACGGTGATTCCCAGGGCGGCTCCTCCCAGAGCCTGGGGGTTGAAAGCTCCCACCACAATCATCCACAGAGCTCTCGGCACCGCGGTGATATGCAGGCAGATGAGGATCAGACTTCCCACAATGTAGATTCCCGCCATAAAGGGCACCAGCTTTTCCACCACTGACGCCAGGCGCTCCACTCCCCCCAGGAAAATAAAGGCGCAGATCACCGCCAGGATCACTCCGATCCAGATGGGCTCCACCTGGATTCCCCTGGCCTCAAACACCTCGGAGAAGGCCGCTCCGATGGAGTTGGACTGAACCATATTTCCCATAAAGCCCAGGGCCAGCACGATGAACACCGCAAAGCAGCCTGCCAGGAACTTTCCGAATTTTCCCCGGAACGCCGCCCGGATATAGTACACCGGACCGCCGGTCACCTCCCCATGCTCCACCGTCTTATACTCCTGGGCCAGCACTGCCTCGGAGTAGATGGTGGCCATGCCGAAAAACGCGCTCATCCACATCCAGAAGATGGCACCGGGACCGCCGCTGATGAGAGCGGTGGCGGCGCCGGTTAAGTTTCCCGTTCCCACCTGGGCCGCGATGGCTGTGGCCACCGATTGAAAAGGCGTCATCTCTCCCGCCTCGCTCTTTTCTCCCTTAAACCTCATATGGCCGAACACCAGCCTGCAGCCTTCCCTGAATTTTCTCACCTGAATAAATCGGAGACGGATGGTGAAATAAATTCCCGTCCCGCACAGCAGAATGATCAGAACCACATTCCACAAAAAATCACTTGCCTGGCTAACCAGCTGACTCACTGCTTCCATTTTCTCTTCCTCCTGAATTTAAAGTATTGTTTGTACCATATGCACATTAGTTTTTGTCCGACGTACATTCAGGCAAACAAAAAAAGCTGATACAAACATATCAGCTCTCTGAGAAAGTTTTTCACACCCTGTCCTTTTGCCTGAGAGATACAGCAGGTTCTTTTTTCTTCCTGCCTTACACCTTCGGCGCTCACACGGAGACTCTCCAGAGAGATCGCTTCCTTTAGGAAACAACTGCTATATACCATAACACAGCCTGCGCTCTCTGGCAAGTAGTTTCCGCAAATTTTCTTTTCCGTCTGCGTTTTATCCCCTTAACAGGTCCTCAAGACCGTAGATCCGGGCTGCGTTTTTCCCGAACACGTCCTCCCAGAACTGCTCCGGGATCAGCCGCTTCGTAAATTCGATGTATTCCTCCAGATTGGCCAGGGGCCAGTCCGTCCCGAACATCAGCCGGCTGTAGTCTCCCATGTATCTCAGCCAGGTTGCCAGATCGTCCGTATACCCCTTCTCCTCCCGGAAAAATTCGTCCACCACGATCCGCCCTTCCAGCAGGCCGGAGAGATCCGCCGTCACATTGCTGTTTTTCTGCACCACGCAGGCCGCGTCCGGCAGCCAGGGATTTCCGAAGTGGCACAACACGAACCGCACCCGGGGATGGAGCACCGCCGCCTCATCCATGGTCAGGGGATGACTATATTTTAAGATGGCGCCTGTCCCCGCCGTCTCCCCCATGTGAACTGCCACCGGCTTGCCATAGGCTTCCGCCAGCTCATAGCAGGGATCGTACATGGGATCGGTGATATACCAGGGATTGTAGCCGGGATACAGCTTGATTCCCACGCAGTTTTTCCGCTTCAGGTGCTGTTCCACCAGGTCCCAGGCCGTTTTCGGGATCTCTCCCCCGTTTTCCCTGAGATACTTGCTGTCCAGGCCGATGCAGTAGCGCAGATAACCAGGGTACTTATTGTGTTCCTCCAGGGTCACGCCGCCGTTTCCCATGACTACGCCGCCCACGATCCCCAGGCGCTCATATTCCTGCCGCAGATGGGCCTCCGTATTCTCATGTCCCGCCGCCACGGCGATCTCGCTGAAATATCCCGGCTCCTCCGGGCAGAAATGCAGATGAGCGTCAATGATTTTCATAATTTCTTCCTCCTTTCCGGCCGGACGGCCGCCCCTCCTGATCCCGGATCTGTTTCGTCAGCTCAAAATTCATCTTCCCCTCTCCTCCGCTTTTCCATATCCCCTATCATAGCACAGGCAGAGGAAAATGCCAACCGGAGCGCCGGGCGTATCCCGCAAAAAAGACCGCCCGCCGGTGTCTCCGGCGCAGCGGTCCCTCTCGTCATTCCGATTACTTATTCTGCGGTTACAAATAAAGAATTCACATCCGGCTCATTTTCGATCATGCCGGCCTCCAGCATGAAGTCCGCCGTCTTCTGGAATCCCTCCCGGTCTTTGTCCGTCACCTCAATGCTGAAATCATAGTCGCCGTACATGTCTTCCACTGCCGCCACGTCCAGATCCAGGGCGTTCGCCACGATCTCCATGGTCTCGTCGTGGTTGTTCTCCATAAAGTCCGCGATGGTCTCCTGGGCCTCCACCAGCTTCTCGATGATCTCCGGATGCTCCTCATAGAACTCTCCTGTCACCGCCACCGCAATATCAGCGTCAATCAGTCCCTCTCCGTCCGCGATCAGATGATAGCCGGACTGCTCCGCCTGGTAAGCCGTCGCCCCAGCGATCATGGCCACGTCCAGGCTTCCGCCCTCCAGTCCTGCCATAGCGTCAGGAATGGACATATTCACGTAATTCACATCGTCAATGGTCATTCCCGCCGTAGCCAGATAGGCGGCCAGCAGCTCATGGAGATTGGTTCCCACAGGACCGCCGATGGTCTTGCCCGCCAGGCTCTCCGGAGTGGTCAGAGTCTCATCCTTCGTGTACAGACAGAACGCTCCCGGAGAGCGGCTGTACATGTCCACCACCTTGATATCCGCTCCGTTGGCCGCGGAGAGAATCACAGAGCTGGATCCCACGGCATAAAGAATCTGCACATCCCCGGACGCCAGGGCCTGAGTCTGGTCCGCGCCGGAGGTGATCTCCGCGTACTCCACAGAAATTCCCATATCCCCGAACACATCCGCAAAAATTCCCTGGTCCCGCTCGATAATGCTGGGCACATTTAAGGGGGAAGTCACATAGGTAAATACCAGCTTGTCCAGACTGGAGGCATTTTCCTCCCCGGTCTCACTGTCCGCTTCCGTCGTTTCCGTTTCTGCTGCCGTCTCCGCCGCAGAAGTGCTCTCCCCGGCCGTCTCCGCTGTCTGTCCTCCGCCGCAGCCGGTCAGAACCGCCGCTCCCATGGCTCCCGCTGTCAGCACTGCAATCAGTCTTTTCATAAAAATCCTCCTGTTTTTATTTTTTTATGGTAACCGCCTGCTCCGTCGCCGGATCATGGTTATCTTCTATGATATTTCCAAATCCTCTCCATGTTCATTCAGATCAGAGATGACCTGACGCTTCAGCCGGATAAACCGGTCGTCCAGCAGATTCCTCTCCTCCCCCGGTTCCTCCAGCACAAATTCCCGTTTAACTTTTCCCTTTTCAATCACCACAATCTTATTGCCCAGAAGCAGAGCCTCGTCGATGCTGTGGGTGACAAAGAGGATGCTGCAGTGTTCCGTCCTCTGCACCCGCAGAAGCTCCCGCTGCATCTGCTCCCTGGTAAAATGGTCCAGGGCCGCAAAGGGTTCATCCATCATGATAAAAGACGGCCGGTAGGCCAGGGCTCTGGCCAGAGCCGTCCGCTGCTGCATTCCTCCGGAGAGCTGGGAGGGATAGGCCTTCTCAAACCCCTCAAGCCCCACCGTGCGGATGATCTCATCCGCCCTCGGCCCGCTCTCCTTCTTCTCTCTTCCCCGCAGGCCGAAGAGAATGTTCTGCCGCACCGTCAGCCAGGGCATAAGTCTGGGCTCCTGGAACACAAAAGCCGTCCGGTGGGAACCTCCGTACCGGATCTCCCCGGAATCCGCCTTCTCCAGCCCTCCTGTCAGCCGCAGCAGGGTAGTTTTCCCGCAGCCGCTTCTGCCCAGCACCACAGTGATCTGGCGCTCCGGTATCTCCAGATTCACTCCCGTCAGCACCGGCAGCTCCCGGCCTTCCACCTGATAGGATTTTTTCAGGTTTATGATCTCAATTCCAGCCATTTTCGTAATTTCCTTTCAGCAGCATCCCGATCACCAGGCCGAAGATCCGGTCGGTCACACAGCCCACCACGCCGATCACCAGAATTCCCACGATCACCTTGTCCGTCCTGGACATCTGCTGGGCAAACAGGATCATGTGGCCCAGGCCGGTGGACGCCGCCACCATCTCCGCTCCGATGATGGCCCGCCAGCTGTATCCCAGGCCGATGCGCATTCCCACCAGGATATCCGCTGAGGCGTAGGGGAGAATGATCTTGAAAAATGTTTCCTTTTTGCTGTAGTCAAACATCTCCCCCACTTCCAGCAGCTTCCGGTCACAGCCCGTAAAGCCCTTGACAATATTTAAGTACATGGGGAAAAATGACGCCAGCACAATGATCACCGTCTTCGTGGTCTCGCCGATCCCGCACCATAAAATGAGCAGGGGAATCAGGCTCAGAGGCGGCACATTCCGGAAAAACTGCACCAGGTACTCAAAATAGGGGCCCGCAGCCGGAAGTACCGCCCGCAGCATTCCCAGAATGAAGGCCAGAACAAAGGCGATGGCAAACCCCTTCAAAACCCTGGCCAGGCTGATCCCCACATCCCGGAAAATCTCCCCGGAAGACCACATATTCCGGAAGCTGTCAAGCACCTTCGCCGGCGGCGGCAGCACATAGGCGTTAAACAGCTCCATCCGGCAGACCGCGTACCACACAAGAAAAATCACTGCGATCCCCACTGCCGGAGGCCCCAGCCGCCTGATCCGTCTCACAGCCCGGTCACCCCGTCGCCGCTGTGACAGCCCCCGTCACAGTATAAAAATTCCACCATCTCTGCACCCCTCCATCCTTTTTCTTTCAGATACCGCTCTACCGTTTCCGGCCCGGTCACCACATCCGTCTTCTCAGAACTTCCGAAAAATCCCGGCGGGATGGGACTTCCCTCCAGGGGTTTTCCGGGAAATTTTACCCCCAGCCGTCCCAGAAAACGGTTCCAGGGCACAAACTCTGTCTCCGGAAGCCCCAGACGGTTTCCCGCCTCCGCCAGAGCGGCGCAGGGAGTGGTGATCACCTTCTCCCATCCCTGAAGATCTGCCCTGCCGCTGATCTCTCTGGCGCAGTGAAGCAGAATAGGCTCAATATCCGGCGCCGTCAGCCCGGGATGATCCATTTCTCTCAAAAGGCGCTCCACCACCGGGCATCTCACATCCGCCACCGCCCCGGTAACCTCCTTCGTCAGTTTCCGGTATTTTCCCCTCACCGCGGCGCCCCAGTCCTCCCGGCAGTTCACCAGGCAAAAGCCATGATTTTTCAAAAAGCAGTTCAGTTCCTCCCTGTCATACATCCGGTCGGTCACCGGATTGATCCATACATATCTCAATAAGCCTGATCCTCTCTGCCGCATTTTGGTTAGTTAAGCTTAACTTTTATTATCCTATCAGAGAGGTAGGAAATTGTCAATCCCTTTCTGTACGCCAGACCTATGACATAAAAAAGGGAACCCCTCTCAGGGTTCCCTCCATAAACCTTATTACTCTCAGCCGGCTGACTGGATGACCTTGACAGGACACTTCTCTGCGCATTTTCCGCAGTTGGTGCACTTTTCATAATCAATAACAGCCACATTGTTGTCCATGTGGATGGCGTCAAACTCGCACTGCTTGGTACACAGGGTACAGCCGATGCAGCCAACATCGCATTTGGCCTTTACGTCCTTGCCCTTGTCGTGGGAAGAACACTGTACCAGATGCTTCGCCTCGTAGGGAACCAGTTCGATCAGTCCCTTCGGGCATGCCTTCACGCAGGCGCCGCAGGCCACACATTTCTCCTTGTCCACCACAGCCACGCCGTCGATGACCTCGATGGCGCCGAACTGGCAGGCCTTTACGCAGGAGCCGTAGCCCATACATCCGTAGGAGCAGGCTTTCGGGCCGCCGCCGGGTGCCACAACTGCCTTGCGGCAGTCGTCAATGCCGGAATAAATATACTGATTTTTCGTCTTGTCACAGGTGCCTTTGCACTTTACAAAAGCAACCTTTTTCTCCACCGCGCCGGCGTCCACGCCCATGATGGCCGCGATCTTCTCTCCCACGGGAGCGCCGCCTACGGGACAGGCATTGACGGGAGCCTCTCCCGCCGCGATGGCTTTTGCCAGAGCGTCACAACCTGCGTAGCCGCAGCCGCCGCAGTTGTTGCCGGGCAGTTCCTCGCGGACTGCCGCTTCTCTCTCGTCCACTTCTACTTTAAACGCCTCACCGAAGATGCCCAGTCCGAAACCTACAATGATTCCCACTGCGGCTACCACAACGGCGGCGATAATAATTGCCGTAATATTCATTTTCGTCTCCTCCCCTTACAGTAATCCGGAAAATCCGAAAAATGCGATTGCCATTAATCCTGCGGTTACCAGTACGATGGGAGACCCCTGGAAGTTATGGGGAATGTCATTTCCTTCCATATGCTCACGGATTCCAGCAAGCAGAATGATGGAAATCGTATAGCCTACGGATGTACCGATACCATTTACCACGCTCTGTGCAAAGTTGTACTCATACTGCACGTTGTTCAGCGCAACACCCAGCACGGCGCAGTTGGTGGTGATCAGGGGCAGGTATACGCCCAGAGCATTGTACAGGGATACCATACATTTTTTCAGGAACATTTCCACGATCTGTACCAGAGCGGCAATTACCAGAATGAATACGATCGTGTTCAGCCAATCCAGTCCCAGCGGTGCCAGCACAAACTCGTAAATCAGACTGGCCACGATGGAAGCAATGGTGATAACAAAGATAACGGCTCCTCCCATACCTGCGGAGGTGCTCACCTTTTTTGAAACGCCGACAAAGGAACAGATTCCAAGGAACTGGCTCAGTACGACGTTGCTGACAAGCGCGGAGCTTATCGCAATAATAAGTAAATCTACCATCTATTTCCCCTCCTCATATCCTTTAAGCGTTGTGGCTGGGGCAGCTCATGCAGTCGCCGCTGCAGCCGGATTTCTTTTTCTTCTTCACGGAACCGTTGGTAGCGCTGGGCGCCTTCAGCTTGTTCTGCAGAGCTGTCAGAATGGACAGCACGAAGAATGCGCCGGGTGCCAGGATGAAAATGGAAATAGGCGTGTAGGAAGCCGGAGTCACAGTGATTCCGAAGATGGTTCCTGCGCCCAGGATCTCACGGATTCCTCCAATGCAGATCAGGGCAACGGTGAAGCCCAGTCCCATGCCGATACCGTCAAAGGCGGAAAGCAAGGGCGGATTCTTCATGGCATAAGCCTCCGCACGGCCCAGGATGATACAGTTTACCACGATCAGGGGAATGTAAATACCCAGGGCGCTGTACAGATCCGGAGTAAATCCTTCCATCAGCATGTCCACAATGGTTACCAGAGACGCCACAACGACGATCTCACCCGGAAGACGAAGTTTTTCCGGAATTATATTTCTGAGGGCGGAAACCAGGAAGTTTGCCGCCACCAGCACTGCGGTGGTGGAAAGTCCCATACCGATTCCGTTGGTGGCGGAAGTCGTTACCGCCAGGGTGGGACAGAGACCGAGCATCTGCACAAAGCTGGGGTTCTCTTTCCAGACACCATTATAAATACGTTCTACATACTTATTCATCGATCAATCCACCTCCTACTGGGCAATGCAGTTGTTTACAAAATAAGCTGCTGCGTTGAGGGCGCCGGTCACCGCGCTGGACGTAATGGTGGCGCCGCTGATGGCCTGCACCTGGTTGTCCGCGGTTGCTCCGGTCTTAGTCACCTCAAAGGTCTCTGCGGTGGACTTGCCCGGGAACTGATCTTTGAATTCCGGCTCCTGAGCTCTCATTCCCAGACCGGGTGTCTCGCTTAAGGTCAGGAAACCTAAACCAGTCAGCTTGCCGTCCGCGTCAATACCCACAGAGATCTGTACGTCGCCGCCGTAACCTTCCGCGGAAGTGGCGGTGATCATGTATCCGATCACGTTGCCGGACTCATCCTGCGCCTCCATGGCAGAATCCACGGACACGGAACCGAAGCCCTGGGCTGCGATCTCATCGGCGCTGTCAGCCACAGCGGCCGTCAGCGCGTCTGTCGTTACGAAATTGGTCGCCTCCGGAAATACCTCCCGGTAAGTGGCGTTGGCCGCCTCCTGCTGCGCTTTTGCGATGGGCTCCAAAGTCACCTCATGAACGGCGCCCAGCAGAGCTCCCGCAATCAGCGTAATCAGGAACAGCATCATTGCGTCCTTGACAATTCCCTTCATATTCATGCTTTTTTGCCCTCCTTTCCAAATGCCTTCGGAAGCGTCAGCTTCTCAATCATCGGCATGCAAAGGTTGCTCAGAATAATCGCGTAGGAAACGCCCTCCGGAGATCCGCCCCACAGACGGAAGATTCCGGTGAGAAGGCCTAACAGAATACCGAACACCACCTGGCCTTTCTTGGTGATGGGGCTGGTCACATAGTCCGTAGCCATGAAGAAGGCTCCGAAGATCAGACCGCCGGCGAAGATCTGATTTACCGTATACATAATGTCAAATCCGCCGAAGATAAATACAAATACCGCTACCGTTCCTATGTAGATCAGCGGAATTCTGGGGCTGATCACCTTTCTCACGATCATGTAGACCGCGCCGATGAGCAGAGCCACAGAAGAAACCTCGCCGATGGTTCCCGGGATTCTTCCCAGAATCATGGCTGCCAGATCCACATCGCTTCCTGCCCGCATGGCGGCCAGGGGAGTCGCTCCGGAAATGCTGTCAAATCCAATGGCTGCGGAAGTAAAATCATTCATGTAGCTGGCAAAGGAGATGAGCAGAAAACATCTGGCGGCCAGAGCCGGGTTCATGAAGTTCTGTCCAAGACCTCCGAACAGCTGCTTTACCACGATGATGGCAAACACGCCGCCCAGCATGGGGATCCAGATGGGAATCTCCGGCGGCATATTCAGCGCCAGGATCATTCCGGTTACCACTGCGCTTCCGTCGGTGATGGTGATGGGCTTGCCCATTCCCTTCTCCCACACATACTCGCTGACCAGGCAGGCCAGCACTGTGGCGATAACTACCGCCAGCGCATAAATTCCAAACTGATACGCACCCCACACCGTCGCAGGAATCAACGCGATCACCACGTCATACATGAGGTTCTTTGTCGTCACCCTGTCTCTCACATGAGGGGATGACGATACGTGCAGCATATTATTCATTGTCTTCCCCCTCCTATTTCTTCCTGCGGTTAGCCGCAACTACTTTTCTCATCTCTTTAAAGGCCTGAGTCAGCGGGCGCTTTGCCGGGCAGATATACGCGCAGCTTCCGCACTCCACACACTCCATGCCGTTTAACCGCTCAAAGGATTCCGCGTCGTTCATCATGGCCGCCTTCATCATCAGCACCGGCACAATATGGCTGGGACATACGTCCACGCACCGGCCGCACCGGATACAGGGAGTCGGCTCATTGGCTGCCACCTCATCCTTTGTCATACAGGTCAGGGCGGAAGAATTCTTCATTACCGGAACGTGAAGGTCAAACATGGCCTGTCCCATCATGGGGCCGCCGTTGATCACTTTCTCCGGATCCTGTTTAAAGCCGCCTGCCGCCTCAATCAGCTCCTCGTAGTTGGTTCCCAGCTTCACATTGAAGTTCTGGGGATTGGCGATGGCGTCTCCCGTCACAGTGACAATCCGTCTCATCAGCGGAGTGCTCTTGCATACTGCATTATATATAGAAAGAACAGTATCCACGTTGTCCACGATACAGCCTACATCCGCGGGAAGCATGGAAGAATTCACCTTTCTTCCGGTCACCGCATAGATCAGAGAACGCTCGCCGCCCTGAGGATACTTGGTCAGCAGCTCGCAGACCGTGATCTTCGGCTCATCCTTAACCAGCTCCTGGAGCTTCTTGATGGCCTCCGGCTTGTTGTTCTCCACGCCGATGACGCCCTTTGCGTTCTCAAAAAGCTGAAGAATCACTTTCAGACCGCCAACTACTTTTTCCGGCTCTTCCATCATCAGCCGGTAGTCGCTGGTCAGATACGGCTCGCACTCCGCGCCGTTTACGATCACATAGTCAATCTTCGCGTCGTCCTTGGGCGTCAGCTTCACATGAGTGGGGAAGCCTGCTCCACCCAGTCCCACGATGCCCGCGTCCTTGACGATTTTACGGATTTCTTCTTTGGAGAGCTTGGTATAATCCCGATCCTCACCTACGCCCTCCACGGTCTTGTACTCACCGTCATTTTCCACGACGATGGAATTCACCATGGCTCCGTTTGCCACTCTTCTGGGCTCCACGGCTTTTACCGTACCGGACACGGAGCACACCACATTGGCGGAAATAAAGCCGCCCGCTTCCGCGATGATCTGGCCTGCAAGCACCTGGTCTCCCTTTTTCACCAAAGGATTCGCAGGCGCGCCGATGTGCTGGGACAGCGGGAATACCAGCTCTCCCTTGGGCATCAGCACCTGTATCGGCTTGCTCTCTGACAGTTCTTTTCCCTCGTAAGGATGAACGCCGCCTTTAAATGTAGCCAATCCCATTTAACTAACCCTCTTTCTTTCCTACTTTAATCTTTAGACGTTTAACGTATCGCAGGCTTTACCTTAACCCAGAACCCATATGCTAAGGTAAAGCCTGATCTTTCCGTCGTGGCTAGTATAACATATTTCCCCTTCATTCTCAAACGCTTTTTTTATATTGTATACAGTATCTTAATG
>NBJMR02800__coassemble_2111_pt1 | contig 17072 bp, 17 predicted proteins | sample NBJMR02800__metabat2_low_PE_040 | metagenome-assembled genome bin NBJMR02800 | reverse complement strand
GTTGTTTTACTTTGCGCTGCTGGTATGTCCACCAGCCTGCTGGTTAATAAAATGAGAGACGCTGCGAAAGAAGAGGGATATGACTGCGAGATCAACGCATACGCCCTGGCAACTGCCAAAGAGCATACGGATGCGGATGTGGTGCTCTTAGGGCCGCAGGTTCGTTTCGGATTAAACAATGTAAAGAAAGACCTTCCCGGCATTCCGGTGGAAGCCATTGATATGCAGGCTTACGGAACCATGAACGGCAAGAAGGTAATTGCTCAGGTTAAGAAGCTGCTGGGCGACTGATCAGAGCAACTGATATCCCGGTTTCCCGCGGGAACATTCCCGCGGGAGTAATCGGGATTTAATTTTGTGTATTTTGGGGCGGAAGAGGAGAAGTATAGAAAGAGGAGAGAACATAGAATGGCTGAGATGGAAATGACCATGGTAATAACGGAAAAGATATTGGAGATGGTGGTCCTGCTTCTGGTGGGCGCGGTCGTCTACAAAACAGGAGTCATTGACGCGGCTTCCAATAAGAAGCTGTCCAATTTTCTTTTGATGGTGATTTCGCCGGCGCTGATTATCAGCTCCTATCAGATGGAGTTTGATCCCAGGCTGCTGAGGGAGCTGCTGCTCACTTTTGCTCTGTCTGCGGCCAGCTTTGCCGCGGTGATCCTGTTCTGCCGGGTGGTGCTTCGGGAGCGCCCCGGAGTGGACAGCCCGGTGGAAAAGATGGCGGTGATCTATTCCAACTGCGGCTTCATCGGAATTCCCCTGATCAACGGTATTCTTGGAGCTGAGGGCGTATTCTGTATGACAGCGTACACCACAGTGTTTAACGTGCTGGTGTGGACCCACGGCGTGATCCTTATGAGCGGCGGAGGGGAGAAAATCAGGCTGAAAGATATGTGGAAAAACCTGGTGACGCCCGCAGTGATTGCGGTGGTCATTGGAATTGCCCTGTTTCTCACGGAGACCAGTCTTCCAGCGGTGATTGCCAACCCCATCGCCAGCGTGGGAGATATGAATACCCCCATTTCAATGATTGTGGCCGGCGCCAATCTGGCTCAGGGCAATGTCCTCGCCAGCCTGAAAAAGGTCCGCGTATATTACATCAGTTTCCTGAAGCTGATCGTGGCTCCCGTGATTACGGTGGTTCTGCTGTTCTTTCTGTCCAGCGATTTCAACGTGTCCATGACAATTTTTGTGGCCTCTGCCTGCCCGGCGGGAGCCATGGGAACCATGTTCGCTCTTCGCTACAGCCGGGACAGCAATTACGCTTCCGAGCTGTTTGCTGTTTCCACCATTTTGTCCATGGTGACGATTCCTCTGATCGCGGCGGCGGCGATTCCTCTTCTGAGCTGAGAAGAGGGGCCGGCGGCGGGAAAAAACGGATTTTGCCAGAATTTCTGTCTGGCGAAGGTTTTTTGCCCTGGGACTTGACAAACGGCAGGGGGCTGGCTATAATCGGATTTGAACAGAAAAGATAAAACGCTGATGGGAAGAGTACACAGCCTGCGGCCATTCAGAGAGAAATGCGATCTGCTGCGAGCATTTTATGGAGGCGGCTATGGAAGACCACCCCGGAGTGTCCCTTAATCGGGAACGGTGATTCCGTTATCGTCAAAATGAGAGGTCCGCTGCATCTGCGCGGGCAAGCAGGGTGGAACCGCGATGATTGATCGTCCCTTGTCATACCGAACCGGTATGGCAGGGGACTTTTTTATATCACAGGACCCCTAAGTTTCTCGGCATGAGGACCAGAAGAAGGAGAGAAAGCTATGAAAATTACACTGAAAGACGGCTCTGTAAAAGAATATGCACAGCCGATGGCGGTTATTGACATTGCCAAAGATTTGAGCGAAGGACTGGCCAGAGTGGCCTGCGCCGGAGAGGTGGATGGAGAAGTGGTAGATCTGCGCACCGTGGTGGATCGGGACGCAAAGGTGAATATCCTGACCGCCAGCGACGAGGGAGGACTTTCCACCCTGCGCCACACCGCGAGCCATGTGATGGCTCAGGCTATCAAGCGGCTGTATCCCAACACCAAGCTGGCCATCGGACCTTCCATCGCGGACGGCTTTTACTACGATGTGGATCCGGAGACTCCCCTTACCGCAGACGATATGGAAAAGATTGAGGCGGAGATGAAGAAGATCGTGAAGGAAGCCTTCCCCATCGAGCGTTTCACCCTTCCCAGGGAGGAAGCCATCGCTCTTATGAAGGAGAAGGACGAGCCCTACAAGGTGGAGCTCATTGAGGATCTGCCGGAGGGAGAGGAGATCAGCTTTTACCGCCAGGGAGAATTCACCGATCTGTGCGCAGGCCCTCACCTGATGAACACAAAGGATATCGGCAAGGCCTATAAGCTGATGAACCTGGCGGGAGCTTACTGGAGAGGCAGCGAGAAGAACAAGATGCTCACCAGAGTATACGCCACCGCTTTTGGAAAGAAAGCAGATCTGGACGCTTACATCACCATGATGGAGGAGGCGAAGAAGAGAGACCACCGCAAGATCGGCCGGGAGCTGGGCCTGTTTATGATGAATGAGGCGGGTCCGGGATTCCCCTTCTTCCTTCCCAATGGCATGGTGCTGAAGAACGCGCTGCTGGACTACTGGAGAGAGATCCACAGAAAGGCGGGCTACGTGGAGATTTCCACTCCCGTGATTTTAAACAGAAAGCTGTGGGAGACTTCCGGTCACTGGGATCACTATAAGGAGAATATGTACACCACGGTGATCGATGACGAAGATTATGCCATCAAACCTATGAACTGCCCCGGCGGCGTGCTGGTATACGCTTCTGAGCCCCGTTCCTACCGGGATCTTCCTCTGCGGATGGGCGAGCTGGGACTGGTTCACCGCCATGAGAAGTCCGGTCAGCTTCACGGCCTGATGCGGGTGCGCTGCTTTACTCAGGACGATGCCCACATTTTCATGACTCCCGAGCAGATCAAGGACGAGATCAAAGGTGTGGCGGGCCTGATTGACCAGGTATATTCCCTGTTCGGCTTCAAGTACCATGTGGAACTGTCCACCAGACCGGAGGACAGCATGGGAAGCGATGAGGACTGGGAGATGGCTACGGCCGGTCTGCGGGACGCTCTGGACGAGCTGGGACTTCCCTACGTGGTAAATGAGGGAGACGGCGCGTTCTACGGACCGAAGATTGACTTCCATCTGGAGGACTGCATCGGCAGAACCTGGCAGTGCGGCACCATTCAGCTGGATTTCCAGCTGCCCCAGCGGTTTGAGCTGGAGTACACGGGAGCAGACGGAGAGAAACACCGTCCCATTATGATTCACCGTGTGGTATTTGGATCCATCGAGCGTTTCATCGGTATCCTGATCGAGCATTATGCCGGCGCGTTCCCCACCTGGCTGGCTCCGGTGCAGGTGAAGGTTCTTCCGATTTCTGACAAGTACATGGACTATGCGGAGAAAGTGACGGAGAAGCTCTTCGACGCCGGAATCCGGGCAGAGGTGGACACCCGTTCCGAGAAGATCGGCTACAAGATCCGGGAAGCTCAGACCCAGAAGATCCCCTACATGCTGGTGGTAGGCCAGAAAGAGGAGGAAGAGGGGACTGTTTCCGTGAGAAGCCGGTTTGCGGGAGATGAGGGAAGCGTGTCCCTGGATGCATTTATGGATAGAATCCAGAAAGAGATCGCTTCCAGAGAAAGCCGCAGAGTGGAGAAGACAGAAGAAAAATAAGGGATAAAAAACTGAAAAATTACGCCAGATGGAACGGGCCCGTGAATAAAACGGGCCCGTTCTGCACATTCTAAAATTGTTTCAAAACAATATTCATCACCGAAGGAGGAGTGTGCAATGACAAAGCTGGATTGTAATGTGACGAGCTGTGTGCACAATGCGGACAACTGCTGCTGCAAGAGGGAGATTATAGTGGAAGGACAGACGGCGAACAAAGCCTGCGATACCTGCTGCGGCAGTTTTGACGAGAACAGGGACGGTTCCTTTAAGAATATGTTCAAGTCACCGGAGAGCCGGCTGGAGATCGAGTGTGAGGCAGTCAACTGTGTCTACAACGCCGGGCGGAGATGTACGGCAGACCGAGTGGGAATCACCGGAATGGGCGCCAACCAGGCGGGAGATACGGAGTGTTCCACCTTTAAGGCGAGATAAAGAGACAGAGACAAAAAAGCAGGCGCGGCGCGGTCCAAGAAGGGCCGCGCCTTTTTTAGCTTCCGTTTGTCACGGCTCTGTGATAAAATGAAGACTGACAGAACAAAACAGCCATTCATCTCTACAAAAGGCGGGGTTTCCGAAATGTCTTCCTTATTAATATATAACCCAATGGAAGCTGCGGTTTATTTCAGAAAGGAGCTGGGACTATGATCCGAATTTTAACCCTTGTGGAAAACCAGACGGGCGCCAGAAAAGGCCTGGAGGCGGAGCACGGCCTCTCTTTTGTCGTGGACGCGGATGGAGTCCGGATCCTCTTTGACTGTGGGGCAGGCCGGGCGGCGGCGAAAAACTGCAGGCTGCTGAACGTAGCCCCTGCCTCTGTGGACGTGACGGTTCTCAGCCACAGTCACTATGACCACGCCGCGGGGCTTCCTTTTTTGGCGGAGCGGGGACTTCGGGCGGAGACGGTGATCGGCGAACATTTCTTTGAAGAAAAATACGGGGCGGGGGAGGGAGGAACCTTCGCCTATCTGGGCTGCGGATTTGACGAGGACAGCCTGGGAACCTGGACCCCGTCCGTTACGGTCAATGGGAGGACGGTCCGGCTGACTGCCAGGTGCACGGCGGAGACGGGATTTCCCAGGAGATTTTCGTGGGAGACCATCCCGGCCCGGTTTGTAAAACGCACCGCCCAGGGCCTGGTGCCTGATGATTTTGCGGATGAGCAGTGCCTGGTCCTGGAGCTGAAGGACGGACTGGCCCTGGTGACCGGCTGCAGCCATCCGGGGATTCTGAATATGGTCATGGAAGTGGGAGCGCGGTATGGAAGACCGGTGACAGCGGTGATCGGAGGAATTCATTTAAAAGGAAGCGGTGAAGAGCGGATCCGGAACACTGTTCAGGAGCTGAAGGCGGCAGGTGTCCGCCGCATGTGGTGCAACCACTGTTCCGGGGCGGAAGCGGAGAAAATCATGAGGGAGGATCCGGAGATCTGCTGCGGCCATCTGGGGGCGGGGGACTGTCTGTTCCTGGAGTGAGGATCTCCGGCAGAAATTTTTAGAAGAAAACGGAAGAAAGCGAAAGAAAACAGAAGAGAATAGAAGAAAACAGTTGACAGATTGAGGCGGCTGTGCTAAACTAACAAAAGTTGTGAGAACGACTGACAGGAAAGCAGGTGTCCGCCTCACCCTGGCACGAGCAAGTGACCCGGGTTCATATTGGAAATGCAGCAGTCCCGGCAGGGAGAAGACTGGCTGTGTCTACCATAGGCGGATGGAAATTATTTCCATCTGTTTTTTTGTGCGGCAGGAAATGTCTATTTCACTTTGGAGGTGCACGACTATTAGCGATTTAATGATTAACGAGCAGATTCGTGACAAGGAAGTTCGTCTGATCGGACAGAATGGGGAACAGCTTGGGATTATGTCCGCCAGAGAAGCGTATAAGCTGGCTCAGGAAGCGGAGCTGGACCTGGTAAAGATTGCTCCGACGGCAAAGCCGCCCGTATGCAAGATCATCGATTACGGAAAGTACTGCTACGAGCAGGCGAGAAAAGAAAAGGAAGCAAAGAAGAAGCAGAAGGTCATTGAGGTAAAGGAAGTCCGCTTATCACCCAATATCGACACCAATGATCTGAATACCAAGACCAGTGCGGCCAGGAAATTCCTGGAGAAGGGCAACAAGGTGAAGGTTACCCTGCGCTTCAGAGGCCGTGAGATGGCGCATATGTCAAAGTCCAAGTATATTCTGGATGATTTTGCGGAGAGCTTATCCGATATCGCCGTCATTGATAAGCCGTCCAAAGTGGAGGGACGGAGTATGGTCATGTTTTTAACTGCAAAACGTTAAAATATAGACAACAGTCAAGGAGGAAAATACAATGCCGAAATTAAAAACTAGCAGAGCTGCAGCAAAGCGTTTCAAAGTAACGGGAAGCGGAAAACTGGTAAGAAATAAAGCTTACAAGTCTCATATCTTAACGAAGAAGTCCACTAAGAGAAAGAGAAATCTCAGAAAAGACATCGTTACCGACGCTACCAACGCAAAGGTAATGAAGAGAATTTTACCCTATCTGTAAGGATTTTTGAAATTAAGAAGGAGGAAATTGACCCATGGCAAGAGTAAAAGGCGGATTAAACGCAAAGAAGAAACACAATAGAGTCCTGAAAATGGCAAAGGGCTACAGAGGTGCCCGTTCCAAGCAGTACAGAGTGGCTAAGCAGTCTGTAATGAGAGCTCTCACCAGCTCCTACGCAGGCCGCAAGGAGAGAAAGAGACAGTTCAGACAGCTGTGGATTGCCCGTATCAACGCGGCTGCCCGCATCAACGGCTTATCCTACAGCAAGTTCATGTACGGCTTAAAGCAGGCCGGCGTGGAGATGAACAGAAAGATTCTTTCTGACATGGCTATCAACGACGCTGAGGGATTTGCAAAGCTGGCTGAGCTGGCAAAATCCAAGCTGGCTTAATTTCAGCTTATCATTATTAGAAATAAGTAAGAGAGAGCCGCTGTCCGGCAGATAACAGATCTGCCCGGACAGCGGCTCTTTTTCGTTTTCTGTCCGGCGGTTCCAGGATTGACAGACTATTCTGGATAGAGTATAATTTGGGGAAATTGCCTTTGTTTTTCATAAAAAGACATTTGAACGTCCGAAAAGGAAAGACGGCCGGGCGTCCAGGGCAGAGAATACATCAATGAGAGGGAATAAGTATGGTTCGATATTTTGCAAAGCGGATTGCCACCATGGTCATCGCGCTGTTTCTCATCGCGCTGCTGACCTTTGTGATCATGCACTCCATTCCAGGCGGGCCCTTTACCAGCGACCGGAAGGTGAGCCCGGAGGTGGAGGCGGCGCTCAACGCCAAGTACAATCTGGACGCTCCCCTTGCGGAGCAGTTTTTTGACTACATAGGGGGACTTCTCCACGGAGATTTCGGCCCGTCCTACAAATACCCGGGAAAGTCGGTGAATGACTTCATCTACAATGGATTTCCCGTGTCGGCGAAGCTGGGCGGCATCACCATCGTGTTTGTGCTGCTGGCGGCCATCCCCATGGGAGTGGTGGCTGCGGTGAAAAACGGGAAATGGGTGGACATGGCGGTGATGGCCGTCGCCACCATCGGGGTGACGATTCCGTCGTTTATCATCGCGTCCCTGCTGATCTACGTGTTTTCCTTCCGGCTGAATCTGCTGCCCACCTACGGCATTGACACCTGGAAGGGCTATATTCTGCCGGTGATCGCCCTGGGAGGCTATTCCATCAGCTATATGGCAAGGCTGATGCGTTCCAGTCTGCTGGAAGTCATGGGTCAGGATTACATCCGCACCGCCAGGGCCAAGGGACTCTCGGAGGTGAAGGTGGTGTTCGGCCATGCCATGAGAAACGCCCTGATCCCGGTGATCACGGTGCTGGGGCCCACCATCGCCAATCTGATGACGGGAAGCTTTGTAATCGAGAAGATTTTCGCCATTCCCGGATTGGGCGGCTATCTGGTAAACAGTGTGTCTCAGAGAGACTACACCACCATCATGGGCGTGACGATTTTTTACGCTACTTTTCTCATGGTCATGATTTTTGTGGTGGACATTTTTTACTGCCTGATTGACCCCAGAATCAAATACGAGTAGGACGAGGTTGGAAGAGATGGATAATAAATGGGAAATGCTCGACTCCTCCAGTGAGGAGAGGGAAAAGATATGGACGAAAAACAGAACCTTTGCCGGAGATGTGTGGTTCCGGTTCTGCAGAAAGCCCACGGCCATAGCGGGATTTGTGATGATTATTCTGCTTCTGCTCTTTGCCCTGGCAGGGCCTCTGTTTACCGATTACAGCTACTCTGTTCAGGATCTGGAGGTGGTGAATATTCCGCCGGTGATGCGGGTCTACGACACGCCGGACGGAGACGGCTATCTGTATATCACCCAGGGCCTGAAGGTGCTTTACGTCAATCCCGACGGCACCCTGGGAGAGCAGCTGAATAAAGTCCGGGAAGAATCGGACATGAGCATGACAATTTTTGACTACAAGGGGACGGAAGTAGGCCTGTATTACGGCCAGAAACCCTATGTCATGGCGGATCCGGCCACGAAAGTGATCTATCCGGATTCCATGATGCGCAACGCCTCCTATCTGCTGGGAACGGACTCTCTGGGACGGGATATTCTCACCCGCCTGATGTACGGCGTCCGGGTGTCCCTGCTGGTGGCCTTTGTGGCTGCTGCGGTGAATATGGTGATCGGAATTCTCTACGGAGGCATTTCCGGCTACCTGGGAGGAAACGTGGATACGGTGATGATGCGGGTGGTGGATATTATCAACACCATTCCCCTGACCCTGTACGTGATCCTGATCATGGTGCTTTTGGGCTCCGGTCTTCAGAGCATCATCGTTGCCCTGGGGAGCGTGTACTGGGTGGATATGGCCAGAGTGGTGAGAGGCCAGGTGCTCAGCTTAAAGCAGCAGGAGTTTGTGCTGGCGGCAAGGACCATCGGATCCTCCACAAAGACAATTCTGTTCCAGCACCTGATTCCCAACGCCATGGGTTCCATCCTGGTGACGGTGACCATGCTGATCCCGTCGGCCATCTTTATGGAGGCGTTTTTAAGCTTTTTAGGCATCGGCCTTCAGCCGCCCCTGGCCAGTCTGGGCACCATGTGCAACGACGCGTCGGCAAACCTGAGGACCTGTCCCTATCAGCTGTTCATACCGGCGCTGGTGATCTGTCTGATTATGTTCGCGTTTAACTTTGTGGGAGACGGTCTGCGGGACGCTCTGGATCCCAAATTAAAGAAGTAGGAGAGGGAAAATGGAACCGATCTTAAAAATAGAGAATCTGAAAACATCATTTATGACCAGCAACGGCGAGGTCCAGGCGGTGCGGGGCGTGAGCTTCACCGTGGAAAAGGGAGAGATCGTGGGACTGGTGGGAGAGTCGGGAAGCGGAAAGAGCGTGACCTCCATGTCCATTCTGAAGCTGCTGGCGGACACGGCTAGGATCAAGGAGGGAAAGATCCTGTTTGAGGGGGAGGATCTGACCCAGTATTCCCGGGCGCAGATGAGAAAGATCCGGGGAGGAAAGATCTCCATGATCTTCCAGGACCCCATGTCCTCCTTAAACCCCCTGATTCCCGTGGGAAAACAGGTGGCGGAGATGATCCGGGAGCATCACCGGGAGAAAAGCAAAGAAGAGATCAAAAAAGAGGTGCTGGAGCTGTTTGCCAGAGTCCGGATCCCGGAGCCGGAGAAGCGTTACCGCTCATTTCCCCATGAGTTTTCCGGCGGAATGCGTCAGCGGGTCATGATCGCCATGGCCCTTGCCAACCGGCCGGATCTGCTCATCGCCGATGAGCCCACCACGGCTCTGGACGTGACCATTCAGGATCAGATCTTAAAGCAGCTGCGGGAGCTGAAGAAGGAGTACGGCACCAGCATTATTTTCATCACCCACGATCTGGGAGTGGTGGCGGAGCTGTGCGACCGGGTGGTGGTGCTCTACGGCGGTCTGGTCATGGAGGAAGCCACCATCTATGATATCTTTGAAAATCCGAAGCACCCCTATACATTGGGACTTTTGGCGTCCATTCCCGCCCTGGATCAGGACAAGAGCCGCAGGCTGAAGCCCATCCCCGGATCGCCGCCGGATATGACAAAGCCTCCCCAGGGCTGCCCCTTTGCTCCCAGATGTCCCTACGCCAGGGTGGTCTGCGGCAGAGAGCTGCCGGAGATGACGGAGGTCGCAGAAGATCACCGGTCCAGGTGCTGGCTGCTCAGCCCCGACGCGCCGGATGAGAACAATCCGTTCCGGAAAAACGGCCGGGCCGGCGAGGAGAGGAGGGAGAGCCATGAGTAATACTGCCATGCTGGAGGTAAAGAACCTGACCAAGCACTTCAAGGCGGGTAAGGGCCAGGAGGTGCACGCGGTGGACAACGTGAGCTTTACCCTGGAGAAGGGAAAAACCCTGGGTCTGGTGGGAGAATCGGGTTGCGGCAAGTCCAGCTGCGCCAGAACCATTATCCGAATTTATGATCCCACGGAGGGACAGATTCTCCTGGATGGCCAGGATATTACCCACATGAAACAGCGGGAGCTGAAGCCTCTCCGGAAAAAGATGCAGATGATTTTTCAGGATCCCTACGCCTCCCTCAACGCCAGAATGACGGTGCGGGATATTATCGCGGAGCCTCTGCTGGCCCACGGGATCGTAAAAAAGAAGGATCAGGCCAATGAGTACGTCTATCCCATGCTGGAGCGGGTGGGCCTGACCAAAGAACATGCCAACCGCTACGCCCATGAGTTTTCCGGCGGGCAGAGACAGCGGGTGGGCATTGCCAGGGCCCTGGTTCTTCAGCCGGAGCTGGTGATCTGCGACGAGCCCATTTCCGCCCTGGACGTGTCCATCCAGGCCCAGGTCATCAATCTGCTGAAGGATTTTCAGGAGGAGCGGGGAGTTTCCTACCTGTTTATCGCCCATGACCTTTCCATGGTGCGCTATGTGTCCGACGACGTGGGAGTGATGTATCTGGGGCAGCTGGTGGAGGTCTGCGAGGCCGATGAGATTTATAAAAATCCCCTTCACCCCTATACCAGAGGACTTCTGGGAAGTATTCCCATCGCCAATCCCAGACTGGCAAGGGAGAAGGAAAAGAGCAGCATCGAGGGAGATATTCCCAGCCCCATTGATCCCCCCGCGGGATGCCGGTTCCACACCAGGTGTCCCTACGCGAAGCCTGCCTGCTCCCAGCAGGCGCCGGAGCTGAAGGATGTGGGTGCGGGCCATCAGGTGGCCTGCCATCTGTACTGACGGGAGATGGGAGAGCCGCGGGACGAGTATCCGCGGCGGCTGAATCAGCGCTTGGAGCGGCCTGTTTTGGGCCGATGCCATAGATATGTCCTAAATAAATCAAAAGGAGGAGAATCACTATGAAAAAGAAACTCAGCTTGAAGCTGGCAGCCGGTCTTGTGTGCGCGGCCATGCTGGCCGGCTGCGGCTCAGGCAGCAGCGGAACAGAGCCCCAGACCATCGGGGAGCCCACCCAGGCAGCGGAGGAGAGCGCCGCAGAGACGGCGGCGGCAGAACCGGCGGAGGCACAGGAACTGACCTTCGTACTCAACAATGAGCCGGACAGCCTGGATCCGTCCTACACCAACAATTCCTTTGCCTCTCCGTTTCTCACCAACCTGTTTGAGGGCCTGGTGACCTACGATGAGAATGGGGAGCTGGCTCCCGGCAATGCGGAATCCTGGGAGTCCAACGATGACATGACCGTGTGGACCTTCCACCTGAGAGACGGGCTGAAATGGAGCGACGGCACTCCTCTGACGGCGAAGGATTACGTGTATTCCGCCCTTCATGTGATGACGCCCACCACCACATCTCAGTATGTGAACATGATGACGGACTACATCGTGAACGGCCAGGAGTACTATGACGGCACCGCTTCCGCGGAGGATGTGGGCGTGAAGGCTCTGGATGATAATACAGTGGAGTACACCTTAAAGCAGCCCACCCCCTTCTTTGCGGATGTGACCAGCATGTGGGTGTACGCCCCGGTGCAGGAGGCCACAGTGGAGGCAAACGGAGATAAGTGGTCCACAGCGGCGGATACTTATGTGTGCAACGGCCCCTTCAAGGTGTCTGAGATCAACATGGGGGAGAGCGTGGTTCTCACCAGAAATGAAAATTACTGGGATGCGGAGAACGTAACCCTGGAGAAACTGACTTTCCGCTACATCCTGGATCTGTCCACTGCCCTCACTGCCTATGAGAACGGCGAGGTGGACGGCGTGAGAAATATTCCTGCCGGAGACATTGCCCGCCTGAAAGCGGAGGGCGCGGGAACCCATACCATCAACGTGTACGGAACCGTATACTACAACTTCAACTGCCAGAAAGAACCCTATAATAATCCTCTGGTGAGAAAGGCTCTGAACCTGGCCATTGACCGGGAGGCTATCATCAACAACGTGGCTCAGCTGGACGCTCAGCCGGCCTACAGCATTTTGGCTCCCGGATACATGGTGGATGGCAAGGACATTCTGGACGGCAGATCCACCTTTGAGATGTCTCCCACGGCGGATGTGGAGGCTGCAAAGGCCGCTCTGGCGGAAGCGGGATATCCGGACGGAGAAGGATTCCCCACGGTACAGCTTTCCTTCTACTCAGACGATACGGTGAAGAAGGTGGCGGAAGCCATTCAGGAAATGTGGGAGACCAACCTGGGAATTGACGTGGAAGTGACCTCCGCGGACTGGGCTGTATTCTACAGCGGCGTTCAGAGCGGAGACTATGAAGTTGCCGCCATGGGCTGGAGCGCGGACTATGTCAATCCCATGAGCTTCCTGCCTCTGCTGGTGACGGGCGATGTGACTAACACCTCCTTCTACAGCAACCCGGACTACGACGCTCTGGTGGAGCAGATCAAGGTGGAGAAGGATCCGGCCGCCTTTGCCCAGCTGGTAAAGGATGCGGATGATCTGGTATCTTCCGACTATCCGGTTCTGCCTCTCTACTACAAGGCGGATACCTATCTGTTAAAGGACTATGTGAGCGGCGTGTACACCGATTCCTCCGCCCACCTGTACTTTAAAGACGCGGTTGTGACCAAATAAAAGAGGAGCATTTATGAAGTGCATCATCACGACAGAAGGCTTCGGGGATATGGTGTTTGAGCTGTTCCCCGAAACCGCTCCCATTACGGCGGAAAATTTTGCCCGCACGGCGGAGAGCGGATTTTACGACGGTCTGGCCTGGTGCCGGATCGTGAAAGATTATGTGATCCAGGCGGGATCGCCGGACAACGATATTATGACAGACAGCGACTGGCACATCACCGGGGAGTTTGAGGAAAACGGAATTCCCAATCCCATTCCCCACCGGCGGGGGGCCATATCCATGGCCAGAGACGACGGCTATGATACAGCGGGCACTCAGTTTTTTGTGGTTCACAGGGACGCGCCGAAGCTGGACGGCAGATATGCCGCTTTCGGGCAGATGGTGTCCGGCTTTGATGTCCTGGACCGGATCGCAGAGCTTCCCACCCACGGGCCGGAGACCTGGAACAAACCGGTGGTTATGCCGGTGATGACCAGGGTGCAGATTGTGAGAGACTGATAAAACAGAGGTGAGAGCCGGATGAAAGACAGGAAAAGACCTGTTCTCAGAATGATTCTGGGAACGGCGTGGGCGGTCTGTGTTCTGTGCCTGCAGCCGGGAAGTCTGACGGCCATGGCGGAAACGGCCATGGCAGAAACGGCGCCGACGGGAACCGCCCCGGCAGAATCCGGAGCCGGCAGCATAGATGGGGCCGGGTTGCGCCTTTGGGAAGCGGCCCAGGAGCGGCAGAGAAATCTTCCGGAGCTTAGCGCCTCGGGAGAGGGAAGCTGGTCCTTGGAATGCGGAGGTTTAAAGCTGGAGCGGCCGTTTTCCGGCCGGATGACAATGACCGGACTGGGAACGGAGCAGATGGATGGAACCATCACCCTGATCTCTCAGGAAGAGGAGACGGAGATCCTTTTTCGGAACGGCGGGGTGACCATGAAACAGGGCGGAGAAGAGACAGCTCTGACGTCGGATCCGCGGGCCTGGGAAACCGTTTACAGAGAGTTTGCGGACTGGACCACCTATGATCTGAGTCTGGTAAGGCGGCTGTGGGTCAGCGGCCATGAGGAGGACCGGGCGGACCGAAGCACGGTTCTCTCCTATGAACTGGACGGGGCCGCCGCCGCGTCCGGACTGGAACCGGCGGTGAAAGGCTGGCTGGAGAATCTGGGAATTCACATTTCCCAGGACCGGGGCTGGCTGACACTGAACCAGGTGGAAGGTGAGCTGACCATTGACTCCGCCGGATATATGATGACTGACCGGCTGCGGGCAGAAGCGGCCATTCCCCTGGGGCAGAAGACTGCCTCCTGGGTGTTTGAAATCTCCATCACCTACGATCCGCCGGCGGGCCGGTGACCGCTGTATTGGCTGCGGAAAAAAGTAAACAGTACTCTTTGTCAGGAGTGAGAAAAGAAGGCGTTGATTCCTATTTATGTTTCAGCGTCTTTTTTTATTGCAAAGTTTACTTGACATTTTGTGCAAAGCAGACTATACTAAAATTGCAAAGCGAGCTATGCAAAATGGAGAGGATGAAATGAAGACGAGGATTCAGGAGCTGAGAAAGCAGCGGAAAATGTCCCAGGAAGAGCTGGCGGAGGCAGTGGGGGTGACGAGACAGACCATCACTTCTCTGGAATGCGGAAAATATGTGGCGTCTCTGCCTCTTGCCCACAAAATTGCCAGATTTTTCGGGATGAGCATCGAGGAAATTTTTCTGTTTGAGGAGGAAGAATCATGAGAGAGTGGCTGAAAGCGATGCACGGGGAGGATTACGATTACAGGAAGATGGTAAAGGGGCGGGTGCTCCTGGGAAAGGTCTATATGGGGCTGGGGGTTTTGGAGATTCTGGTGATGGGCCTCCTCTGCGGACGGTCCGGGGAGTTTGCGGAAAATTTTTATCTGTACAGCGGAATCGCCATTATTGTGTGCGGTTTCCTTATCGCCAGAAAGAACAGAAAACTATTGTCTTTCCAACAGGAACTGAGTAAAATGGAAATAAGGGAAAAGGACGAGAGATTCCGCAGCATCGGCACCAGATCCTGGGCTATGGCGGGCTATGTGATGATGCTGGGGCTTTACGGAGCGATTCTGGTGTTTGTGGCTGTGGACGGCCAGGTGGCCCGGACACTGCTGCTGGTGATGCTTGCCTTCTGGATTCTCGTCCTCGCGTTCCAGATTTATTTCCGGAAGACCATGTGACCGGAAATCTCTGGGATGTGTTCCTGCGCGCGGTCCGCTGTGGATCGTGAAAATCTCAGAGATAGGAGGAGGATATGAGATGAAAGAAACATGGAAGAAACGGTTTCTGCCCCTGCTTTTGACCTTGTCCATGGTCTTCGCTGCTGCGGCGCCGGGGATGACGTCCCAGGCGGCAGAGACGCCGGATCAGAAGATTGTGATCCTCTACACCAATGATGTGCACTGCGGTGTGGACGACAACATTGGCTATGCAGGACTGGCTCTCTACGAGAAGCAGATGGAAGCCCAGACTCCCTATGTGGCTTTGGTGGACGCCGGGGACGCCATTCAGGGAGCTCCCATTGGAACGCTGTCCGAGGGAGGAGACATTGTGGCCATCATGAATCAGGTGGGGTACGATTTCGCCATACCCGGCAATCATGAGTTCGATTACGGCATGGACCGTTTTCTGGAACTGGCGGATGAGCTGAACTGCGGCTATTATTCCTGCAATTTCATGGATCTGCGCACAGGCGGAACGGTATTTGCTCCTTATAAGATCATGGACTTCGGGGATACCCAGGTAGCTTTTGTGGGAGCCTCCACGCCGGAGAGCTTTACCAAATCCACACCAAAGTATTTCCAGGACGGAGCGGGAAATTATATCTATGGATTCTGTGAGGATGAGACAGGACAGGCTCTCTACGCTCAGGTTCAGAGAAGCGTGGACAGCGCGAGGGAGGCGGGCGCCGATTATGTGATTCTGGTGGCCCATCTGGGAAATGAGGGCATTACGCCCCGGTGGACTTCCAGCGCGGTGGTGGCCAACACCAACGGCATTGACGCGGTGATCGACGGCCACTCCCATGAGACAGTACCGGCATCCACCCTGACCAACATGGACGGGGAGGCTGTTCCTATGAGCCAGACCGGCACAAAGCTGGCCAACATTGGAAAGATGACCATCGGAACGGACGGCTCCATCACCACGGAGCTGGTGAGCCAGGTGAGCGGTGAGGGAATGGGCGCTTCCTACACGGTACAGAGCGGAGACAGCCTTTCCAGGATTGCCAAGAGAGAGCTGGGTTCCTACCATCTGTGGAATGTGATCTATGAGGCCAACCGGGATCAGATTTCAGACCCCAACGTGATCCGGCCCGGTCAGGTGCTGGTGATCCCCGGCAGCCAGACGGCGGAGGGAGAGAAAGCGGAGGATCCGGAGACGGCTCAGTTTATCGACCAGATCATGGCACAGTTCAATGAGACTCTGAATACGGTGCTGGGCACCACCTCTGTGGATCTGACGGTAAATGACGCGGAGACCGGAGAGAGAAGAGTGAGAAGGGGTGAGACCAATCTGGGAGATCTGACGGCAGACGCTTACCGGTATGTGCTGGGGGCGGAGATTGGCTTCAGCAACGGCGGAGGAATCCGTGACAACATTCCGGCGGAAAATATTACATACAACGACACTCTGCGGGTGTTCCCCTTTGGCAACATGGGATGTGTGGCGGAAGTGACGGGCCAGCAGATCAAAGATGCTCTGGAGATGGGAGCGAGAAATTATCCGGAGGAGAACGGAGCTTTCCAGCAGGTGTCCGGACTGACCTACACCATTGACAGCTCCATTCCCAGCAGCGTGCAGCTGGATGACAAGAGAAACTTTGTGGCTGTGACCGGTCCTTACCGTGTGACGGATATTATGGTGAACGGCGAACCTCTGGATCTGGAGCGGACCTACACCCTGGCTTCCCACAATTACCTTCTGAAGGACGGGGGAGATGGAATGACCATGTTTGCAGGCTGCAACATTATTCAGGATGAAGTGATGGCCGATGTGGATCTGCTGTCCACCTATGTGAGAGACAACCTGGGCGGAACTGTGGGCGAGGAGTATGCCAACCCCGCAGGACAGGGCAGAATTACCATCCGGTAAGGGATCATAAAAAACAAAATCGGAAGAACTAAAAACAGCCGTCAGGCCGGCGGGACTGCCAGATTTTCTGATCTGGGGCCCTCCGTTATGACGGCTGTTCTGCTGTCTGCGGATGGAGATAAAAAAAGCAACAAAAAAAGCTGCCGGACAATCCGACAGCTTCGTGCAGAAGAAGAGACTTGAACTCTCACGGTATTGCTACCACACGGACCTGAAC
>NBJMR02800__coassemble_2104_pt1 | contig 17128 bp, 16 predicted proteins | sample NBJMR02800__metabat2_low_PE_040 | metagenome-assembled genome bin NBJMR02800 | reverse complement strand
AATAGCTCTTTTCCCGTGCCGCTTTCTCCCATAATCATAACTGCTGCATCATAATCCGCAAACCGCTTTGCCTTAAAAATTGCCTGCTTCAGTGTTTGAGATTGACCAATAATGTCCTCAAAAACATACGGAGCATCACTTTCCAGTTTCTCCACATTTTCATATGCTGCATTCTGCAGCTGTTCACTATTTTCCAAATCTTTTATATACAGAATGTAAAAGCAATCCTTTGAGTTTTCCTCTTTACCTTCTTTCTCTCCAGAAATGCATATAATATTGAGGACGTATTCTTTTTCTTCTATCTGTATCTTTTTTCCGAACAGTTCTCCCGTTTGCCTGACCTTTTCAAACTGAATATGGGGATAAAATAGAGGAAACACTTCAAAAAAGAAGTGTCCCCTCACATCTAATTCTTGTAAGTGAAAAATATCTTCCGCCGTTGAATTCAAAAGCATGATCCTATATGAATGATCCAATGAAATCACCGCGTCAAACGAATATTGTATCATACTTTCCAGAATTTGGTCTTTTTTCATCACTAATCTGGCCGACTGCAGCGCATATTTTGTCATTTGAAATCCCAAAATTACTGATTCATAAGACAATTCATTCACAACTCCCTGAGAAATCACAGGGACAGACGGATGTAACGATTGAACTACCCTTTCAATTGCCGGACCACAGATCACCGCATCCGCACAGTTTTCTTCTGCCTGATGAAGAGCCAAATCTACTGATTGCGGCTGATCCAAACTAGCCTCTAAAGATTTAAAGTCTGTTTCTGTAATACGTGAAATTTGTTCACACATCACAGGATCTATGTGTTTCCCTATGCGGTAAATCTTTGGATGCTTCTCTTTGAGTCTCTTTTTTGCTGCATCTACAAAAGTAATGTATTCTCCAGCTACCATGGGACAGTTAATCACCGGTATGCCCAAAGATAATTTCTTTACCTTTTCGTACATAAAGCCACGACACAGCACTGCGTCAAAATTTTTTTCAATCGCAGAAACCACCGGCATATCATCGTCACTTTGCCACAATTTTATCGTGACATCAAACGCAAAATGATCCGCATATTTTTTTATAGACTCCTGCAGTTCTCTCGCTGTGAGGAAAAACAGAACTCTGTCTCTCACTTTACTTCACCACAATCTTCATAAAGTTCTTCTTGCCTCTCTTCACGATGATTCCGTCGCTTCCGATCTGATCCTTCGTGAATTCCGCCTTGATGTCCTTCACCTGGGTGCCGTCCACAGACACGCCGCCCTGCTCCACATTTCTTCTGGCATCGGAACGGGAAGTGGACAGGCCGGATTTCTGCATGATGGCCAGCAGACCGATCTTGCCGTCCTCAAAATCCTCATCCGTCAGCTCATAGCAGGGCATATTGGCGGAATCTCCGGAACCTCCGAACAGGGCCTTGGAAGCCTCCTCTGCTTTCTTCGCTTCCTCCTCGCCGTGTACCAGGCTGGTGAGCTCGTAAGCCAGAATCTCCTTTGCCTTGTTTAACTGGCTGCCTTCCCACTTGTCCATCTCGTCGATCTGCTCTAAGGGCAGGAAGGTGAGCATCCGCAGGCATTTCAGCACGTCGGCATCCGCCACATTTCTCCAGTACTGGTAGAACTCGAAGGGAGAGGTCTTGTTGGGATCCAGCCAGACAGCTCCGGACTGGGTCTTGCCCATCTTCTTGCCCTCGGAATTCAGCAGCAGTGTGATGGTCATGGCGTGGGCGTCCTTGCCCAGCTTCCGGCGGATCAGCTCCGTACCGCCCAGCATGTTGCTCCACTGGTCGTCGCCGCCGAACTGCATGTTGCAGCCGTATTTCTGGAACAACATATAGAAATCGTAGCTCTGCATGATCATGTAGTTGAACTCCAGAAAGCTTAATCCCTTCTCCATTCTCTGCTTGTAGCACTCCGCTCTCAGCATGTTGTTGACGCTGAAGCAGGCACCCACTTCCCGGAGAAGCTCAATATAGTTCAGCTTTGTCAGCCATTCCGCATTGTTGACCATAAGGGCCTTTCCCTCGGAAAAATCGATGAACCGGCTCATCTGCTTTTTGAAGCACTCGCAGTTGTGCTCGATGGTCTCCACCGTCATCATCTGTCTCATATCGCTGCGGCCGGAGGGATCGCCGATCATTCCGGTACCGCCGCCGATCAGGGCGATGGGGCGGTTGCCCGCCATCTGAAGCCGCTTCATCAGGCAAAGAGCCATGAAATGTCCCACATGAAGGCTGTCAGCCGTGGGATCGAAGCCAATGTAAAAGGTGGCTTCCCCGTTATTTACCATCTTTCTGATCTCTTCCTCGTTGGTCACCTGGGCAATCAGGCCTCTGGCCACTAACTCCTCATAAATCTGCATCGTTTTTCATTCTCCTTTTCCTTAATGGTGGAAAGCAGTTCCGTCTTTCCCCAGAAATTTAAAATGAATCCTGCCTCGCAGGATTCTCCGCCTGCGGCGGGGCGCTTCGGCGCCAGGTTTCTCTCCGCTCCAGTGCAATCTCCCGCCCGGAGCGTTATTATTTCACAGGAACGACAGTTCATGAAATAATAAAAGGCAGCTTCGTCCAAAAGGACGAGGCTGCCGCTCGCGTTACCACCTTTATTCACAGACGGCTCGCACCGTCTGTCTCATGGAGTACTGTCATACTCCGGCGGAAATAACGTCCGCCGCCCCGTCGCCGCCTACTGAGATCTCCTGCCGCCGCGAAAATCCGCTGCCGCACATCCATCCGTTGGGGGCGCTGCTCCGGGAGGTATTCGTCTGCGGGGATGCGTGCGCCTCTCATCAGCCGGCTGCTCTCTGTACGCTCCGTTCCGAAAACTACTTGTTCCCTTCTACGCATTTGTTTATGAAATTGCCTGTATTATAAACGGTAACCGGATCTTTGTCAACACCTATTTTCCTGCTCCAGCCGTCAGGCTGTCTACGTCCTGGACTGGTACACCGTCAGCAGCAGCACCGTTCCCAGAATCATCAGAAAGCCCAGAATATCCATAGGAGTGAACGCGGTCTTCAGCCAGAAAAAGGAAATGATCACCGCCGACACCGGCTCCATGCTGGCAAACAGGCTTCCCTTAAAGGGTCCGATGATGGCCACCCCCGCCAGATACAGGCCGAAAGCTGCCGCAGTGCCGATGACGGTCACTCCCATCAGGGCCAGGACCGTCCCAGCATCCCAGATCACCTCGTAGCTCCAGGGTCTCACAGCCGCGCTCATGACCACGCCGGCCAGAAGCATGCCAAATCCCAGCACCTGGCACACGCCGTACCGCCTCATCAGATCTCCGGGAATCATATTGTAGAGAACCGCCCCGAAGGCCGCCAGAAGGCCGAAAAACAGGGCTTTCGGCGTCAGCGTCAGCTCCCGGAAGTTTCCGTGGGTACCCAGAATGAAGGTTCCCGCCAGGCACAGCACAATGGCGAGGGCCTCCACCTTCGAGGGCAGCCGCCTGTCCTGCACGCACAGAATCAGCAGAATAAATACGGGAAACATATATTGAAGCACTGTGGCCGTCCCCGCATTGGAGTACTGAATGGCTGCAAAATAAGGATACTGGGCCATGAGAATGCCGGCCAGGGCAAAGACCACCAGGTGGATTACATCCCTGCGGCTGCGAAATATCTTCAGATTTCCCTTCCCGCTGCGGATAAATCCCACCGCCATCAGCAGAACACCGGCTCCCAAAAGCCGCAGCGCCACCAGCCAGGCCGCCGTGGCTCCTTTCCCCTGAAATAAGTACTGTCCGCAGCAGCCGGAAAATCCCCAGCAGATTCCGCCTGCAATGGTCATCAGACTGCCAATTCTGTTTCTCTCCCCCTGATTCATCGGTGTGTTCCCTCTTTCATTTCCCTATTTTTTCCTACTCGTAAAAACTTTCAATCATGTCCAGGCCGATCTGCGTCTGGCTCTCATAGAACGCCTCCAGCTGCTCCTCATCCTCCGTGCCGTCGTCCTTAGCGCCCAGCATGACAAAGTACACATCATTGCCATAGCTCACCACCTGAGAAGCTTTATATTTGGCAAGGCTTGCCGGACTTTGGTCCGCGTTTCCAATCTGGCCGTCACGATAGGCATTCAGCAGCTGCTCCACAGTCTCCTCCTCTCCATCAGCGGCTCTCACCGCCAGGAACGTATCTGCATGGGAACCGCTGGTGCACATCTCTCCCGCGAACTCCTGGTAAAGGCCGGAGTCAATACCGAAGGTCTGCTCCAGAGCGGTCTCGTCAATGGCCGTATCCGGCAGATAGTCGCTTCCGTAAGCGCCCTTTACCTCCTCCAGCACCTCGTTCAAGTCCACCGTCTCGGAATCTTCCTGCTCTGTCTCCTCCTGGGTCTGAGCCTGTCCGGAAGTCTCTTCGGCTGCCTCTGTCCCGCTGCTGTTTCCGGAGGGGCTGCAGGCCGCCAGATTCATCATCAGAGCCGTGCCGATGACGGCACATACTGTATATATGGATTTTCTCATAATGTTTTCCTCCTTGCTCACTTCATGATTTTATATTATAATGGACATTTGAGAGCCGGTCAATTTACGAATTGCTTACTTTTCGCGAAAGAATTACCAGGACCGGCAAACGGAGGAATACCAATGAGTTTTGAATTTGTACAGAAGCTGCCCACTCCGGCGGAGATCAAGGAGTTATTTCCCCTCCCCGTCCACCTGGCAGCGATAAAAGCAGAAAAAGACAAGGAGATTCGGAAGATTTTCACCGGAGAAAGCGATAAATTTCTGGTGATCATCGGTCCCTGCTCCGCAGACAACGAGGACGCCGTTCTGGACTATGCCACCCGGCTGGCCAGAGTGCAGGAAAAGGTGGCGGACCGCCTGCTGCTCATTCCCAGAGTGTATACCAACAAGCCCCGGACCAACGGCCTGGGCTATAAGGGAATGCTTCATCAGCCTGACCCGGAAAAGCAGCCCAGCGTCTCTGAGGGACTCCACGCCATCCGTCATCTCCACATGAAAGTGCTGGCGGAGACAGGATTTTCCACCGCCGACGAGATGCTCTACCCGGAAAATGTCAGCTATCTCAACGATATTATGTCCTACATCGCCGTGGGAGCCCGCTCTGTGGAAAATCAGCAGCACCGCCTGGTGAGCAGCGGCTGCGACGTGCCTGTGGGAATGAAAAATCCCACCAGCGGCGACTTATCCGTCATGCTCAACGCTGTGGTGGCCGCCCAGACCGGTCATGAGTTTATCATGAGAGAGTGGGAAGTGAAGACCCACGGCAATCCCCTGACCCACACCATCCTGCGGGGATCTGTGAGCAAGCATGGCCAGTGCCTGCCCAACTACCACTACGAGGACCTGATCCTGCTGTACCGCCTCTATCAGGAGCGGGATGTACAGAACCGGGCCTGCATCGTGGACGCCAACCATTCCAATTCCAACAAGCAGTACATGGAGCAGGTCCGCATTGTAAAAGAAGTTCTCCACAGCCGCCGTCATTCCGATCAGATCCGTGAGATGGTAAAAGGCCTGATGATCGAGAGCTACATTGAACCCGGCTCCCAGAAGATCGGAGAACACTGCTACGGCAAATCCATCACCGACCCCTGCCTGGGCTGGGAGGATTCCGAGCGCCTGCTGTACGAGATTGCGGAGGGGCTGGATTAATCACGACATGCAAAAAGGCGGATCTCTCCGCCTTTTTATTTTACACTTCCGGTCTCTCCACCTTCACAAGAGAAAATTTTCCATCCTCATAATCATAGATAAAAATACAGCAGTTGGTAAATCCTTTCTTCAGCTCTTCCGACGGATCCTGCACGCCTTTTAAAAAGTTGAGGCAGGCTCCCCCGTGGGAAACGGCCAGCACGCTGTAATGGTCCCCTTTTTCCATGATCTCCGTCAGAGTCTCCGTCATCCGGTCTCTCACCTGGTCCGTGGACTCCCCGCCGAACTGGAGGTAATAGGTCACCGCCCTCTCAGGATCCTTGCAGGCCAGCCGCTCGCTCTCCGCCTCCAGCTGCCCATAAAATACTTCCTTCAGCCCCTTCAGCCTGGTATATGGCATATCTGTGACCAGCTCCAGGGTGTCGCAGCAGCGTTCACTGGTGGAACTGTAGGCGTGGTCAAACTGGATCCCCTGATCCTTAAAATACTGTGCCGCAGCCAGTGCCTGCCGTTTTCCCAGCTCTGTCAGGGGGGAATCGCACCATCCCTGAATCCGTTTCTGTTCATTAAACATCGTCTGTCCGTGGCGCATCAGATACAGTCGTTTTTTCACTTTTCTCTCTCCTGTCATGTTGTTATCATTTTCTATTCTATCACACTCTCCCGCAGATTTCTTGCTTTTTCCCCGGGAAACGGCTATATTATAACCATTCAGTCAAAGGCGCTGCCCTTTTGGCCCAGCGCAAAAAGGAGGAATTCTCATGATTCGTGCCGCTGTACCCGCCGACGCGTCCCGTCTGGCGGAAATTCAGATCTTTGCCAAGCGGACCGCCTTCCGCCCCATTTTCCAGAATGATTACGTCTCCTTTCAGGAAATGCAGGTCCTGGATCTGGCCCTGCGCTACCGGGACGAGCCGGATATGCTGAAAGACGTGTTTGTGTGGGATGACGGAATTGTAAAAGCCATGACCAAATGGGACAAAAGCAGGACGTCCGGTCTTCACTGGGAGTTAAAGGAATTGTATGTGGACCCGTTTTTCCAGCATCAGGGACTGGGACAGGCCCTGATCCGCGAATTTCTGTCGTCGGCCGTCCAGGCCGGTATGAAAACCGCCTCCCTTTGGGTCCTGGAGAAAAATCTGTCCGCCAGAGATCTGTACGGCCGTTTCGGCTTCGTCCCCAACGGGGTCCGGAAGCTGCAGGAGGGAACTTCGGAATATCTGCTGGAGTACTGGAAAACGCTCTGACCGCTCGGTTCTTTCACAGTAAAACAGGAGAAGGAATGACTCGGGCGAGCCACTCCTTCCCCTGTTTTTACAGCTATTATCTGTTCATCATATACTCAATCTCACTGAACACAAATTCTCTTCCCGCAGCCCATTCATCTCCCAGGCATCTGTTCAGAAATCCGTGTTTGCTGTTTTTAAATCTCTGCACCACTACCCGGGAACCGGAAGCCTGAGCCACCTTTTTGGCGAACTCTTCCGCGTCGGGAGCTAAAGGATCCAGTCCTCCCTGCCGTCAGGTAATAGGCGCCGGGTTGAAGATGCACAGGTCGTTGTGAAGTTTGTATTTCTCCGCAAAGCTCTGCTTTCTTCCGCTGGCCACGTCGATGATCTCCTGGAACAGCTGGGTTCCGATCTCCGGAATGGTGGCGTCTCCTGTGGCGATGGGACCCGCATTGACATCAATCAGGTCCGGCCACTGCTCCTTCATGTCGTTTCTGGAGCAGACCTTGATCACCGGAGCGATGGCCAGGCCGTAGGGCGTGCCCCGTCCCGTCATAAATACCTGCAGACCGATGCCGGATGCCAGCTGGCAGGGGCCGCAGACGATATCGCTGGCAGGTGTTGCCGCATAAATCAGTCCGTGCTTTGTGGGCTTCTCTCCGGGAGAGAGCACCTCCACAATGGGAGAGGTTCCCGATTTTGCGATGGAACCCATGGCCTTCTCCACGATATTGGCCAGACCGCCTTTCTTATTGCCGGGAGTGGGGTTGGCGCTGCGGTCCACCTGGCCGTTTAACAGGTAGTTGTCATACCATTTCATCTCCGCAGCCAGCTTCTTTTCCACTTCCTCGCTGACGCACCGGTGGGCCAGAAGATAGACTCCGTCACGCACCTCCGTCACCTCGGAGAACATAACGGTTGCTCCGCCCTTCACCAGCATATCCGCCGCATAACCCGCAGACGGATTGGCAGTCACGCCGGAGAAAGCGTCGCTGCCGCCGCACTGCATGCCTACCAGAAGATCTGACAGGGGCAGGGTCTCCCGCTTTCTCTCGTTTAAAATCTTTAACTTCTTGTCCGCCATCTCCATGAGAGCGTCGATCATGGCGTCAAAGCCTTTCTCCTCCTGGAGCACGATCACGTTCTCCGGGCTGATGTCTGCCTCGTCAATGAGCATGTCTACAGTCAGCTTCTCGCAGCCTAAGGACACCACCATCAGCTGTCCGCCGAAATTGGGATGTTTTGCCAGATTGCGGAGAATGCGGATGGGCACCTTTGCCTCCGGGGCATTGATGGCCACGCCGCAGCCGTAGGGGTGGTTCACCGGGACGATGTCATCCACATTGGGATATTTGGGGAGAAGTTCTTTCTTCATCTTTTCCACAGCCACGTTCAGTACGCCGGTCACGCACTGAACGGTAGTGCTGATTCCCAGAATATTTCTGGTTCCGGCAGGACCTCCCCAGGGATTGCGGTATCCCTCCCAGGTCTTCACCGGCGGTTCCGGCAGGTCCGTCACGATGTTGGTGCCGTACTCCATATTGTCCACGTCGGGAGGCGTGGGGAGTTCCAGCATATGCTCGTTGATCCAGCTTCCTTTCTTGATATCGTCGATGGCATAGCCCAGCACCACTCCGTAGCGGATAATCGCGCCGCCCTTCGGAATGTCTTCCAGGGCGATCTTATGGGCCTGGGGGATATCCTGGGCCGCCACAATGCCTTCCATCACTTCTGTCCCCGCCTTGATCTCGTTGACAGCGATGGCCACATTGTCCTGATCTTTAATTTTGATGTACAGTGGAGCGCTCATGTCTCTTCCTTTCCGAATGATACATTCTTTTTTATTCCCTCATGGCCGGAAAATGCCTTTTCCAGCAGGTTAATTTTATTATACTCTCAAAGGTTCTATAAGTAAAATTATTAAAAGTTTTTTTTCTCTTAATTATTTTAATAATTATCCCTTGTACTGCAGAAAGCCCGGCTGTCACCAGCCGGGCTTTCCGCAACGTGTCTATTCGGTTTGGTTATGAAAAATGTCAATATTCAGACTGGATTATCTCACCAGGCAGGGTCTCTTCGGATCAAACTTCCATCCGGGGATCAGATACTGCATTCCCACAGAATCGTCACGGCCGCCCAGGCAGTTGTCCAGGTACAGCTGATGAGCCTTCTTCACCTGCTCCATATCCACCTCAATGCCAAGGCCGGGCTTCTTGGGAACTTCCACGCAGCCGTCCACAATCTGCAGCGGCTCCTTGGTCAGTCTCTCCAGTCCCTCCTGCCAGATCCAATGGGTATCCAGCGCGTTGTACTCGCCGGGAACGGCAGCACCTACCTGGGTGAACATAGCCAGGGAGATGTCAAAGTGGTTGTTGGAGTGGGAACCCCAGGTATATCCGAAATCATGGCACATCTGAGCCACTCTCACGGAACCGCTCATGGTCCAGAAATGGGGATCAGCCAGAATAATATCCACAGCCTGAGACTCCAGGGCATGTCCCACCTCTCTCCAGTCGGTGGCAATCATGTTGGTAGCTGTGGGGAATCCGGTGCGGCGGCGGAACTCGCTCATGATCTCTCTTCCAGAGTACACGCCCTCAGCTCCGCAGGGATCCTCACAGTAGGTCAGAATGCCCTTCATGCCTTTCACATACTCGCAGGCCTGCTCCAGGGTCCATCCGCCATTGGGATCCAGATCGATTCTGGCATCGGGGAAAGCTTTCTTCAGCTCCCGGATCACGTCCATCTCCTGATCTCCCGGAAGCACGCCGCCCTTTAACTTAAAGTCCTGGAAACCGTATTTCTCGTGAGTTGCCTTTGCGAAAGCCACGATCTTGTCCGCGGTCAGAGCCTCCTCATGGCGGATCCGATACCACTCGCAGTCAGAATCCGGCTCGGAATCGTAGGGAAGATCCGTCTTATTTCTGTCGCCCACAAAGAACAGATATCCCAGCATCCGCACCTTGTCTCTCTGCTGTCCGTCTCCCAGAAGGGCACATACCGGAACTCCCAGATATTTGCCCATAAGATCCAGGCAGGGAGCCTCAATAGCGGTGAGCACATGAACACCGGTACGCAGGTCAAAGGTCTGATTGCCTCTTACGTCCACTTCTCCCTTGCTGTCCAGATGAGCTTTTACCTTCAGCAGAGTGTTCTTGTACTCTGCCAGTCTGGTGCCTTCCACAATCGGAATGCACTCCTCCAGCGCGGAGGTGATCTTAGTTCCACCGGGAACCTCACCTACGCCCATTTCGCCGTTGTCCGCGTGAAGAATCACGATATTTCTGGTAAAAAACGGAGAATGCGCGCCGCTTAAATTCAGCTCCATGCAGTCTTTTCCGGCTACCGGATACACTTCCATTTTGGTAATGATTGGTGATGCCATAAAACTTTTACCTTCCTCTCCTGAGATTTGAGTGAATTATAACATTTGAGCGGGCCCTGCTGCAGGCCTTATCCGCTCCGTACTGAGTTGTTGCCTTTATTATATTCCAGGCCTATGACTTAGTCAAATTAATTTAAATTCTATTTAAACTTAATAAAATTTATACCCTGTCCTTCAGTCACCACCTCCGTCCAGCAGCGTATCCAGCACTCCCCGAATGCTCTTCTCCTTCACCGGAAGAGTCAGCTCCGGCTCCTGAATATACTCCAGATAATGGGCATCCGAATTGCTGACAATCCGGCATCTCTCCAGATAGGGGTGATCCCGCTTCAGCTGGTGGAGCAGCGCCAGATTTTTCACCTCCGCCGCCGCAAACCGGCTGTCCGGCGGAATCATGCCCAGGTTGGAGATCAGGCTGTTGGCCGTCTTGTCGATGTGGGCGGGAAACATCACTCCGTCCCGCTCCCTCACCAGTTCCCACAGCCCGTCAAAGGAGATGGCGCAGGCGTTGATGAGCAGATAGGGTTCTTCCCCGCAGATTCTGTCCTCACAGTCATAGATCTGCTGGTCCCCGAAAATATCCGGCCGGTTCCTTATGGGCGGCAGGGCGTCGTGGACCAATCGGTCAAAATCCATGGCCTCCGACAGACCGGGAAAGAGACAGACGGCGTGGATTTCCTCCGCCGTACAGATCTCCATGCCGGGAATCACCAGCACCCCGTACTCCGCCCCCGCCGCCATGGCTGCCTCACAGTTTTTACAGGAATTGTGGTCTGTCACCGCGATCACATCCAGCCCCTTCACCGCCGCCATTCCCGCGATGTTGGCCGGGGTCATATCCCCGTCCCCGCAGGGAGACAGACAGGAATGGATATGCAGATCATAGTATAGTTCCACGTTTTCCCCTCCTCTCAGAGTCCCCCGTCCCCGGAAATCATCCGGTAAATTTCAAGGGCGGTGTCAAACACCGGCTCCTCCGACATGAAAACCGTAATTCCCTGCTCCTCCGCCTTTTTCACCGAGGCCCCGTCCAGCTCCATTCCCTCCGCCAGGATCACGCAGGCCGCGTCCGCCAGGGATGCCACCGCCAGGGTATTCATATTTCCCATCACCGTCACCCAGGCGCAGCCGGCGGGGGCCCGCCCCATGGCAATGCTCAGCAGATCGCAGCAGAACACTTTCCCGATGCTCCGCTCCGCCCCGTCCCCCAGGTTCACCACCCGGTATTTCTTCGTGTCCGCCAGTTCTCTCACCGTCATACTTATCTCTTCTCCTCATCCAGCTTGGCCATATCGTCGGAAATCTTCTGTATGTACTCCTTTAACAGCCGCAGAGTCTCCCGTCCGTCCTTTTCGCCGGCGGCCATATCGTCCGCCAGGTGGGACACCTCCGAGGACAGCTTGTGCAGGCTCTCCCTCAGGTAATAGACGCAGTCTTCCTCCCTGGCCTCCCCCCGCACAATATCCTCCGCCAACGCCTTGCAGGTGGGAGCGCCGCAGGATCCGCAGTCCAATCCCGGCAGTTTTTTTAACAGCCGCTCCGCCTGGTTCAGCCGGGCAAAGCTCTCCATCATGTTGTGGCCCAGGGAAAATACCGGCTCGTAGTCCACTTCCTTCGTCCAGGCCATGCAGTCCTCGGCGTGCTCCCCGTCCATGTGGCTTCTGGCCACAGGCATGTACCGGCGCAGCCGTTTCAGCTTCACCTCCGCCACGTAGGGATTTTCCACCGTCAGCACTCCGCCCACGCAGCCCCCGCTGCAGGCGTCCAGCTCCACAAATTTCAAATTGGAAAATTTCTGGTCCTCCAGATCCTCCAGTACCCGGATCACATTCTCAATGCCGTCCGCCGCCAGATAGCTCTCCGTAAACAGGCCGCCGGCCTCCCCGCCGCTTCGGCCCCAGTTGACGCCGATCTTTCCGGATGTCCCGATCTCCGCCGGATCCGGTCCCACCGCCTTCATATAAGACAGAAGAATGGGATACACGTCCTTGATGGCCAGTACCCGGTCGATCTGACTCTTCTCCGTACCCAGGGGCGCCTTCGCGTACGTCACCTTGGACGGACAGGGGGAAATAAAGCAGATGCCGATGTCCTCCCTGGGCAGGCCCGTTTTCGCCATGGCCTTTTTCGCCGCCAGACAGGCTGCCACCTCCACTGGAGGATTTAAGGGCAGCAGATGGGGAATCAGATTGGGAAAGCGAACCCGGATCAGCCGCACCACCGACGGGCAGGCCGTGCTGATCATGGGAAGATTTTCCTGATGCTCCTCCAGATAGGCCCTGGTGGCCTCGCTCACCAGCTCCGCCGCCGCTCCCACCTCCATCACGTCGTCAAAGCCCATGAGCAGCAGAGCGTTCAGCACGATATTCACATCCTCCAGATTGTTGAACTGGCCGTAAAGGGAAGGGGCCGGCAGAGCCACTGTATATTTGTAGGACTTGATCACATCCAGCTTGTCATAGGTCGCCTGCTTGGCGTGATGGGGACAGACCCGGATACACTCCCCGCAGTCGATGCAGAATTTGCTGTTGATCCTCGCTTTTCCGTTTCTCACCCGGATGGCCTGCGTGGGGCAGCGCTTGATACAGTTGATGCAGCCCCTGCACAGGGATTCCTCCAGGCGTACGGAATGATAAAATTTATCCATTACAGATTCACCACCATTGTGATCGTCGTGCCCACGCCGACGGTCGTATCAATCTTCATATCGTCCGTGTACTTTTTCATGTTGGGCAGACCCATGCCCGCCCCGAACCCCAGGGAGCGGATGGCGTCCGGAGCGGTGGAATATCCCGCCTGCATAGCCAGTTCCACATCCGGGATTCCAGGCCCCACGTCCGCCAGCACCATGGTGATCTTTTCCGGGGTGATGGTGACGGTGATCTCCCCGCCTCTCGCGTGGATCACCATATTGATCTCCCCCTCGTACATGGCGATAGCCACCTTCCGCACCGCGTCCGGAGGCACTCCCATCTGTTTTAACTTGCTCTTCACGTCGCTGCTGGCCTCCCCCGCCCTGGTGAAATCGTCGGGGGAAACCTCATATTTCAAAACGATCGCCTCATCCATCAGATCGCACCTCCCCGCAGCCCGGCCTCATAGAGCAGGCCGCAGGCCGTAAACATCCGGTGCCCCGTCTCCAGCACCACCAGATCCCGCTCCCTGGCCATATCCAGGAGCTTCTCGTCGGCTTTCTTCCCCCTGATAAATATAATGCAGACAATGTCCAGCATCTCCGCCGTCCTCACCACCTGGGGATTTACCAGGCCGGTGAGCAGCACCCCGTGATCCTTGGAAAAAGCCAGCACGTCACTCATCATATCAGAACCGCAGGCTGTCCTCACCTCCCGGTCCAGGTGTTCTTTTCCCACCAGCACCCTGGCTCCCAGCACTGCGCGAACATCTTCCACCGTCATCGCCAATCCATCCTTTCCTGTTACAGGCAGAGTCTTCTCCGCCCTGCCAAAATGCCTCATTGTTAGATCTAGGATACCATCGGCTTTGTCAATTATCAACAGAAAAAATTTGTTATTTTTCTATCATATCCGTTTTTTTCAGTAGATTTTTACATTTGTTTGTGCTACTATACGATTATGTACTGCATAATGCGAAGACTGAATGAGGAGGTTCAAAAATGGCTTGCAAACACACATCGGTTCCATTTTCCGGGACCAAAGAGCAGGAGATGGAACTTAAAACCGCCATCGCCCAGCTCAAGGACACCAAGGGATGTCTGATGCCGATCATGCAGAAAGCGCAGGAGATCTACGGTTATCTTCCCATCGAAGTACAGACCATGATTTCCGATGAGACCGGCATTCCTCTGGAAAAAATCTACGGGGTGTCCACATTCTACTCTCAATTCGCCCTCCAGCCAAAAGGGAAATATCAGATCTCCGTATGTCTCGGCACAGCCTGCTATGTGAAGGGATCCGGAGATATCTTTAAAAAACTGGAAGAAATCCTTGGAATTACCAATGGACAGTGTACGCCTGACGGAAAGTTTTCCCTGGATTCCTGCCGATGCGTCGGTGCCTGCGGTCTTGCCCCTGTCATGATGATCAATGAAGAGGTGTACGGACGGCTGACTCCCGACCAGATCCCGGCCATTCTGGCCAAATACCAGTAGACCTATGATGACGGAAATTTCTTTAAATATTCTGGACGTAGCGGAAAATTCCACGCGGGCGGGAGCTTCCCTCGTATCCATCACCGTGTCCGCGGACACGAAAGCAGACCGGCTCACGGTGGTGATCGAAGACGACGGCTGCGGTATGACCGAAGAACAGCTGGCCCGGGTGACCGATCCCTTTTTCACCACGAGAACCACGAGAAAAGTGGGACTGGGCGTCCCCTTTTTCAAGGAAGCGGCGGAACTTACGGGCGGCAGCTTTGCCATCCAGTCGGAACCTGGAAAAGGAACCACGGTGACGGCGGTATTTGTCCTCTCCAGCATCGACCGGATGCCTCTGGGAGACATTTCTGCCACCATCCACAACCTGGTGGTCTACCACCCCGGAACGGATTTCTGCTACACCTACGAATATGACGGGAAGTCTTTCACCCTGGATACGAGACAGTTCCGGGAAATTCTGGGAGACATCCCCTTCGACGCCCCGGAGGTGTCGTCCTACATCATGGACTATCTGACGGAAAACAAACTGGAAACTGACGGCGGGGCAAGCCTGTAGGCTTGCCGGATAGGAGGAACGACTATGAAATCTCTTGAAGAGCTGAGAGCAATCCGCGCGAAAATGCAGAATCAGGTGAGCATGAGAGCGGAAGATCATACACATACACGGGTTGTGGTGGGAATGGCCACCTGCGGCATTGCCAGCGGAGCCCGTCCCGTACTCAACACCCTTTCCAATCTGGTTCAGGAGAGGGGACTGACGGACCGGATCTCCGTCACCCAGACCGGCTGCATCGGCTTATGCCAGTATGAGCCCATCGTGGAAGTGATGGAACCGGGGAAACCCAAAGTGACCTATATCAAAATGAATCCCCAGAAGGCGGCCGAAGTGGTGGACCGCCACCTGGTGGGAGGCCATGTGATTGAAGAATACACCCTGGCTTCCGCAGATATTAAATAAGGAGGAAAACTGCTATGTATCGTTCGCATGTACTGGTCTGCGGAGGAACGGGCTGTACCTCCTCCGGAAGCCACAAAATTATGGAAAAACTGAAAGAAGAGCTGGCTAAACAGGGCCTTACCGACGAGGTGGCCGTTGTGCAGACCGGCTGCCACGGCCTCTGTGCCCTGGGTCCCATTATGATCGTCTATCCGGACGCCGCCTTCTACTCCATGGTAAAGGAGGAGGACATTCCGGAGATCGTGTCTGAGCATCTGCTGAAAGGCCGTGTGGTAAAACGGCTTCTGTACCAGGAGACGGTAACCCCCGCTGGAGTCAAAGCTCTGATCGACACGGATTTTTATAAGAAACAGCACCGCATCGCCCTGCGCAACTGCGGCATCATCAACCCCGAATCCATCGAAGAATACATCGGAACCGGCGGCTATGAGGCCCTGGGCAAGGTTCTGACGGAGATGACTCCCGACGACGTGATCCAGACTCTGATGGACAGCGGCCTTCGGGGCAGAGGCGGCGGCGGATTCCCCACCGGCCTGAAGTGGAAGCTGGCCAAACAGAACGATGCCGACCAGAAATACGTCTGCTGCAACGCTGACGAGGGCGACCCCGGCGCATTCATGGACCGCTCCATCCTGGAAGGCGATCCCCACGCAGTGCTGGAGGCCATGGCCATCGCCGGCTATGCCATCGGGGCCAGCCAGGGATATATTTACGTCCGGGCCGAGTACCCCATCGCCGTGGAGCGTCTGAAGATCGCCATCCAACAGGCCAGAGAGATGGAACTTCTGGGCAAGGACATCTTCGGCACCGGCTTTGACTTTGACATCGACCTGCGTCTGGGAGCAGGAGCTTTCGTCTGCGGCGAGGAGACCGCCCTTATGACCTCCATCGAGGGAAACCGGGGCGAGCCGAAGCCCAGACCGCCCTACCCGGCACAGAAGGGCCTGTTCGGCAAACCCACCATTTTAAATAACGTGGAGACCTACGCCAACATTCCCCAGATCATCCTAAACGGACCGGAGTGGTTCGCCTCCATGGGCACGGAGAAATCCAAGGGCACGAAGGTGTTCGCCCTGGGCGGCAAGATCCACAATACCGGACTGGTGGAGATCCCCATGGGAACCACCCTGCGGGAGGTCATCGAGGAAATCGGCGGCGGCATCCCCGGCGGCAAGAAATTCAAGGCGGCCCAGACCGGCGGTCCCTCCGGCGGCTGTATCCCCGCTGAACACTTCGACATTCCCATCGACTATGACAACCTGATCTCCATCGGATCCATGATGGGTTCCGGCGGACTGATCGTCATGGACGAGACTGACTGTATGGTGGACATCGCCAAATTCTTCCTGGAGTTCACTGTGGAGGAATCCTGCGGCAAGTGTACTCCCTGCCGTGTGGGAACGAAGCGCATGCTGGAGATCCTGACCAAGATCACCAAGGGCCAGGCCACCATGGAAGACCTGGATAAGCTGGAGGAGCTCTGCTATTATGTGAAGGAGAACTCTGCCTGCGGCCTGGGACAGACGGCTCCCAACCCGGTTCTGTCCACGCTCCGCTATTTCCGGGACGAGTACGAGGCCCATATTAAGGAGAAGAGATGCCCCGCAGGCGTCTGCAAGGCCCTTCTCTCCTACCATATTGATCCTGACAAGTGCCGCGGCTGTACTCTGTGCGCCCGCAACTGTCCGAACAACGCCATCTCCGGCACCGTGAGAAATCCGCACATCATCGACCAGGATAAGTGCATCAAGTGCGGCGCCTGCATGGAGAAATGTAAGTTCGGCGCAATCTACA
>NBJMR02800__coassemble_2055_pt1 | contig 17768 bp, 14 predicted proteins | sample NBJMR02800__metabat2_low_PE_040 | metagenome-assembled genome bin NBJMR02800 | reverse complement strand
GTTCAGGTCCGTGTGGTAGCAATACCGTGAGAGTTCAAGTCTCTTCTTCTGCACGCAGTGCGGGAGTGCTGGAATTGGCAGACAGGCAAGACTAAGGATCTTGTGGGTGTATGCTCGTGTGGGTTCAAGTCCCATCTCCCGCAGTAAAGAGGAAAGCAGATCACTGCTTTCCTTTTTTGTTTTTCCGGAAATGTTCCCTGGAACCGTCTCCCTGGGGCGGTTCCATCCTCTATTCTCTCTCCTCCTCTGCTTTTGCCCACCGGCTGCCGGGCTGAATTCTCGCCATCCGGCCGATCACGTCGATCACCATCTCCTCCCCGTATTTCCGGTTTTCCTGAAAAGCATAGTAGCCGCCGTAGATGCGGTAGGTCAGAGCCGTTAAAAATACCGGGTCCTCCCGGCGGTCCGGATATTTTTCCAGCACCATTTCCCGGATCCCCGCCGCGATCTTTTCCACAAATATGCCGCTTCTGCTGCCGGAAAACAGAATATCCACCAGTTCCTCGCAGGTCCTCCCCGCCTGAAACAGTTCCCGGACAAAGCCGGCCACGTCATACAGGATATAGTCCGGATGGGGAATGTCCAGGTAGGAGCGGACCACCCGCTCCTCCAGCTGTTCCGACAGGTCGAAGATATCCCGGTAGTGGGCGTAAAAGGTGGATTTGTTGATCTCCGCCTTCTCGCACAGCTCTTTTACCCGGATCTTCTCCAGGGGTTTTTCCGCCCTCAGCTTCAAAAACGCACGGACGATGCTTCTCTCCGTCTTCTCTATTCTCAGATCCATACACTTCCCCGCCTTTCTGTTTCCCGACATTTTTCTCAATCCGTCGTTTAACCAACTTCCGGCCGGAATCCGGCGGTGGTCAAATCATACGCCCGGTTTATAATCAATTATAGTTGGAAAAACAACTGATGTCTATTTATTGGAGGGATTTTCATGAATTATTATGATTTCTATACGGGCCGGGAGTTTGAAGCCTACCGCTTCCTTGGAGCCCACCTGTCAGAAAACGGAACCGTGTTCCGCACCTTCGCCCCCGGCGCCGTCTCCGTCAGCCTGATCGGAGATTTCAGCCAGTGGCAGGAGCAGCCCATGAACCGGATCTACAACGGCGGTTTCTGGGAGCTCTCTGTCCCGGAGGCCGGGGAAGGCATGCGCTACAAATTCCGCATTTACCGGACGGACGGCTCTTTCCGGGACCACTGTGATCCCTACGGCTTTTCCGCGGAGCTGCGGCCCAATACCGCCTCCGTCATCTGCTCTCTCCACGGATACGCCTTTCAGGACGGAGAGTGGATGGGAAAAAGGACCTCCGGATATGACCGTCCCGTCAACATTTACGAGCTCCACTTTGGTTCCTGGAAAAAGAAGGGGGACGGGGAGATGGACTGGTATTCCTACGGGGAACTGGCTCCCCTGCTGATCCCTTATCTCAAAGAGAACGGCTACAACTTTGTGGAGCTCATGCCTCTGGCGGAATACCCGTCCGACGCCTCCTGGGGATATCAGGAGACGGGGTACTTCGCCCCCACCTCCCGGTACGGGACCCCCGACGGCCTCCGGGAATTTGTGGATCTCTGCCACCAGAACGGGATCGGCGTCCTGCTGGACTTCGTCCCCGTTCACTTCGCTCCGGACGACTATGCCCTGTGGAACTACGACGGGACGGCTCTGTATGAATATCCCAGCACGGACGTGGGAGTAAGCCAGTGGGGAAGCTGCAATTTCATGCACTCCCGGGGAGAAGTGCGCAGCTTTCTCCAGTCCTCCGCCTGGTACTGGCTGAAGGAATTTCACTTTGACGGGCTGCGCATGGACGCGGTCAGCAATCTCGTCTACTGGCAGGGGCAGCCGGAACGGGGAACCTGTCAGCCGGGAATCCAGTTTCTTCAGAACATGAACGCCGGCCTGAAAGAGCGGATGCCGGAAATCCTCCTCATCGCCGAGGATTCCACCGCGTTCTCCGGAGTCACTGCTCCCGTCGGCGAAGGCGGGCTGGGATTCGACTATAAATGGGATATGGGGTGGATGAACGACACCCTGAACTATTTCCGCACAGACCCGACTGTCCGGGAGTCTCAGAGGGGTCAGCTGACCTTCTCCATGGACTATTTCTTCCGGGAGCGCTATCTTCTGCCCCTCTCCCACGATGAGTCCGTCCACGGAAAAGCCACCGTTCTTCAGAAAATGTACGGGAATTATGAAGACAAGTTTCCCCAGGGGCGGGCCTTCTACCTCTACATGACCGGTCATCCGGGGAAAAAACTGAATTTTATGGGAAATGAATTTGGTCAGCTCCGGGAGTGGGACGAGCGCCGGGAGCAGGACTGGAACCTGCTGTCCTATCCTCTCCACCAGGGGTTCCTGCGCCTGATCCGGGATCTCAACCATCTCTATCTGACCCGCCCGGCCCTGTACCGGGATGATTATTCCAGGGAGGGATTCCAGTGGATCCCCTGCACCCAGGAACACGGCTGTGTGTTTGCCTTTGAGCGGCGCAGCGGCAGCGAACGCCTTCTGTTCCTGTTCAACTTCTCATCAGAAACAGAAGAGCGCTGCTGTGCAGGCCTCTCCCAGTGCGCCGGGCTGAAGACTCTGCTGGACACCGACTGGGAGATCTACGGGGGCAGCCGGCCCACCAATTCTGCCGGGCCTGACCTTTCTGACGGACAGGCGGTATGCTCTCTGGCCCCCTTTTCCGGCCTCTGCTGCCTGATTCTTTGATCATCCGGGGCGCTGACCAGCGCCCCTCTTAGCGCCGGAGCCCTGCTGTCAGCAGGGCTTTTTCTGAATCTTTTTGAGGATTTCCTGGAAATCCTGCTCCGCCTTCTCCGGTCCCCAGCCCTCTTCTTCATTGTAGCGCCGGGCCAGATCCGGATAGCGGCCCATGAGATCCGTCAGGGTGGAGATGGCGCTGATCTCTCCCAGCTCGTCCATACATTTCCGGAACAGCTCATAGGTCATGGGAACCTGCTCCTCTATGGCCTTCAGCACCTCCTCCGTGCAGTGGGCGGATACCATTCCGAATTCCACCATATTTTCTTTCTGCTCTTCCGTCAGGTCATCAAACATCTTTTTCTCATCCATGCTCTTTTCCTCCTGCTCTGTCATTTTATGACATTGTGTCCCCAATCACAATTTTGAAGGGTTAAAATCCGTCCGGGCTGTTCTCTCCAGAAACCAGAAAGCTAACACCCGTACATATAGATTATACTCTACTCTGGCCCTCTAGGGAATAAAAAAGACACAAATATCTGTCTGTCTTTTTGCCGTTTTATTGTCCGTTTACTGAATTGTGTGAACCACCACAATGTTGAAAATTTCTGATTCTGTCTATACTAAAATCACTAACGCAAGGAGACAGAGAACAGATGATCCGAGTCATCATTGACTATTCTCCCCTCTGGGCCACCATGGAACAGAAGGGGATTTCCCAATACCGGCTGTTAAAAGACGGCATTATCGACAACAAGACCCTGGACGGCCTGAAAAAGAAAAACAATATCACAGTGCTGACTCTGGGAAGTCTGTGTCTCTATCTGGACTGTACGCCGGACAAGGTAATCCGGTTTCTCCAGGCTCCGGAACCTCCGTAAGCCGGAAAGAGGATGTCCTCCCCCGTGAAGCTGAACGCTCACAGGGGAGAGCATCCTCTTTTTTGACCTCAGGACTGCTGTCTGCTCTTCGCGTTCATGATCAGCATCTGAAGCCGGTTTTCAATATTGGCAAAGCTCACGTCCGGGTCATAGTCCAGGGGCAGGATCTGGGCGTCCGGATAGATCTCTTTCAGTTTTTTCGCAATTCCTCTTCCCACAATGTGGCTGGGCAGGCAGCCGAAGGGCTGGAGAATCACAAAGGCACGGCATCCCTGTCCGGCGTAGTGAATGATCTCCGCCGGTATGAGTACCCCTTCTCCGGTGTCAAAGGTGTGCTGGATAATGGGGTCGCTCCCCTTTACCAGCTCCGGCAGCCGGCAGGGCGGCGTATACAGGGGATGGGCCGAGGCGATCCGGTCCGTGACATCGTGAGCCAGCTCAAACACCTCATCTGTGATCCGGTACCAGCCCTTCTCCTTGATGGGACGGCTCAGATGGTACTCCCGGATCTGGGTATCCTTGGTAAAATAGGTTTTCCGGATCACGTCGGTCATGTGGGCTTCGATGATCTCAAATCCGTTTTTCTCCAGATAGGCCTCAATGTCGTGGTTGGCTCCCGGATGGAAATTCAGCAGGTACTCGCCCACGATGAGCACCGTGGGACGGGGCCTGCTTCGGTCATAGGCCACCTGCTTCATCCGCTCAATGGCCTTTTTAAAGCCCTTCTTCGCCCCGGACACCCCGCCTTTCCGGATTCCCTCCGTCAGAAACTCCATTCCTTCCCCGAAAGCCCGGTCCGCGCTGCCCGGCTCCAGCTCATAGGGGCGGATCTTCCGCAGCAGTCCCTCCAGGGCGTCGATCATGGGCAGGGCGAAGGCGATTCTCACCGCCGTGAGCATGTTCATCTTAAATCCCGGGTGGAGGTCATGGGCGTCCTGATCATCGTTGGTGAGAATGGGCACCTGGGAATACCCCGCGTCGTCCAGGGCCTTCCGCAGCAGCTTGCTGTAGTGGGTCAGACGGCAGTCTCCCATGTATTTTCCCATTCCGATGGCCACATGATCCAGATCATAATTTCCGCTCTCCAGGGCAGCCAGCGCCTCTCCGATCACCATCTGGGCGGGGAAGCAGATGTCATTGTGGACGTATTTCTTTCCATAATATATAGCTTTCTCCCGTCCCAGCTCCAGAGACTCTGTCTTAAGCCCCTGGGTGGCAAAGGCAGCGGCCATGATCTGGCTGAAGGCGTGGGAGGTGTTGGGGATCAGCACCACTTTTTCCTTCCGGTCCGCAGCCTGGAATTTCACCGGATAGGGCTCCGGAAGCTCATGGATTGTCTCCTCCCCCATCTCCCGGCGGATGGTCAGAGTCTCCAGGAAAGAGCGGACCCGGATTCTCAAGGGCCCCTGGATGTCGCTCTCATCCAGCTTCAGCACCAGAGGCGTCTTCCCGGAGATCTCCCGCATCAGCCGGATAATCTCATCGGAGAGGTAGGCGTCGTGGCCGCAGCCGAAGCTGACGATCTGCACGTACTCCAGCTCCTTCGTCCTGGCGGCCATAATGGCGGAGGCCAGCATTCTGGCGTGGTAGTTGTTGACAATCTCCACGGAGCTGCGGCTCAAATCCACCTCCTCGAGGCCGGGCAGGGAATCCACGGTCAGCACCGGGATGCCCCGGGAGGTGAACATCTCCGGCAGGTTGTGGTTGACCAGACCGTCGTTCTGATAGGGCCTGGACGCCAGCACAATGGCGAAACGGCCTTCTGCCCGCACCTGCTCAAGCACCTTCTCCCCCTCCCGCTTCAGGGTATCGTGGAACTGTTTCATGGCCCGGTCTCCGTCCGCCATGGCCTTTCTGGTCTCTTCCCCGGAGATGCCGAAGTGCTCCTCCATGTAGGACACCAGCTGGCGGGTCCGGTCCTTCTCCTCTCTCCAGTGGAACAGGGGAGCGTCAAAGGGAATTCCCCACTTTTCCGAGGGGGAGTCGGAATTTTTAATCACGAAGGGATAGCCCTTCACCACCGCGCACATGGAATTGCTGGTGGACACCGTATTCTCCGAAGGCGTCTCCGTGACTGACGGCATGAAGATGCGGTCCACACCCTTTCCGGCCAGATCCCTCAGGTGGCCGTGGACCAGCTTTGCCGGGAAGCAGGCCGTATCGGAAGTCACCGCCGACAATCCGCTCTCGTACATCGTCCGGGTACTGAGCCCGGACATCACCACCCGGTAACCCAGACTGCGGAAAAAGGTGGACCAGAAGGGCATGGTGTCCCAGAAGGAGAGGACTCGGGGAAGGCCGATGGTCTCCCCCCTCTCTTTCGGGGTGCCGGTGACCTCGTACTCCTGAAACAGCAGTTTTTCCCTCAGCCGGAACAGATTTGCCGTCTCCCTGGTCTTTCTGGTCTGCTCCCTCACCTTCTCCTGCACAGAGCTCTCCTTCGGATCGCCCACCACTTCTCCCCGCTCGCACCGGTTGTTGGTCACCCAGGTGTTGCCGTTGGGGAAGGTGAGAATGGTGCGCCGGCAGTGGTTGCCGCAGAATGGGCAGGGAGAATCTGCGTTCTGGCTGTAGGAAAAGCCTTCCATGGCGTCCAGGCCGATAAAGGTCTTCTCCGGCTCCTCTCCCCGGGCCGTCTGCTTCTCCCGGTTCTCCTTTGCCAGCAGAGCCGCGCCGATGGCCCCCATCATGCCGGGGTAAGGCGCCCTGGTCACCTCACGGCCCAGGTACTGCTCCAGTGCCCGCAGGACAGCGTCGTTGCGGAAAGTTCCTCCCTGCACCACGATCTTATCCCCCAGGGAATCCAGATTGGAGACCCGGATCACCTTGGTGAACACATTTTCAATGATGGAACGGCACAGGCCCGCCATAATATCCGCCGGCTGCTTTCCGCTCCTCTGGGCCGTGACGATGCTGCTGTTCATGAAGACGGTACAGCGGCTTCCCAGCACCGCCGGACTCTGGGAGGAAAATGCCACCGGGGCGATCTCATCCACCGGAATATGTAAGGTGGCGGCGAAATTTTCCAGGAAAGAGCCGCAGCCGGAGGAACAGGCCTCGTTCACCACAATGTTGGTGATCACTCCCCGGTCCAGCCAGATAGCCTTCATGTCCTGGCCGCCGATGTCCAGCAGAAATGTGATATCCGGCACGTATTTGGCCGCCGCCCGGGCGTGGGCCACCGTCTCCACCACATGGGTTTCCGTGGAAAAAGCCTTCTGGAACATCAGCTCCCCGTAGCCGGTGGAGCCGGCAGCCAGGATCTCCAGCTCCTTTCCGGCGGCCTTCCACCGGTTTTTCAGCTCTATGAGTGCTTTTCTGGCGATCTCCAGCGGCTCTCCCGCGTTGGAGGAATAGAAGGAATCCAGAATATTTTCCTCCTCGTCCATGAGCACGAATTTCGTGGTGGTGCTTCCCGAGTCAATGCCCAGATAGGCTCTCACCGTTTTTTCCTCCAGAAACCGGATGGCCTCATCCGGCAGCCGGTGGCGTTTTTCAAACTTCTTTTTCTCCTCCCCGGAGGCGAAAAATACCGGCGCAGATCCCGCGTTCTGGCTCTGCACATGGATCTCCGCTTCCTTTAATTCCCGCTGCAGCCGGTCCGTGTCCACAGCCTCCCCTTCTCCAAACAGTTCTGTCAGGGAGAGGGCGGCGCCGTAGGCCACCATGATCTCCGGGTGCTCCGGGATCAGCACCTCCTCCGGCTTTAGCTCCAGCCGCTCCGCAAACACCCCGATCAGCCTGGGGTGGAAGGTCATGGGACCGCCCTCGAAAATCACCGGGCCGCTCATGGTCAGGCCCTGAGCCAGTCCGCCGATGGTCTGCTTCGCCACCGCGTGGTAGGCGGACAGGGCAAGATTTTCTTTTGACACCCCCTGATTCAGCAGGGGCTGAATATCGGTCTTGGCGTACACGCCGCAGCGGCCGGAGATGTCGTATACCGTCTCCCCCCGCTCCGCCAGGCTGTTTAACTCGCCCACCGGCACCCGCAGAATGGACGCCACCTCGTCCAGGAACGCTCCCGTTCCGCCGGCGCAGCTGCCGTTCATCCTCATATCCGCCACATTCAGGCTGCCGTCCTTCTCGTCCCGCCTGAAAAACAGCACCTTCGCATCCTGACCGCCCAGCTCAATGGCGGTGCGCACCTCATGGTACAGCCGCCGGATGGCGATGGAATTGGCCACCACCTCCTGGACGTAGGGAAGGTGAAGCCGGTCCGCCAGCTCCTTCGCGCCGGAGCCGGTGAGGGCCAGGCGGCACCGGATGTCCGGCAGCTGGGACAGCAGCTGCTTCAGCAGACGGCGCACGCTCTTGACCTGCTGCGCCCCGTGCCTCTGGTAGTCGGAATACGCCACAGCCCCAGTTTCATCCACCGCCGCGATTTTTGTGGTGGTGGAGCCGATGTCAATGCCTACATGAAGTAATTTTTTCTCCAAATTCTCATCCTCCGTATCTGTCTCGGAGCCAGTCCCCGTCCGGGGGCGGCTCCCCGAAAGCCTTTTTTAAGCTCCCGGATCCGTCTGAATGTTCTATTCCTAACAATTCAATAAGCAGAGAGAAAAGCAAATCTCTTCAGATTTGCTTTTAACCCCCTGCACCTTTTCAGAAAACTATCTTTCCCGTGAATTGATAAGAGGTTTGCCGGTCCTTCTTTTCCGGCAAACCTCTGGACGGAGATGGTGGGATTTGAACCCACGCGCCGGTATTGCCGACCTGCCGCTTTTCGAGAGCGGTCCCTTCAACCACTTGGGTACATCTCCTGACTTCTGTGTCAACTGCTACATTATACACGATAAAATCCGATTTGGGTAGTAGTTGACACAGATTTTTTTCATCTTTTAGAGAATGGTTCCGCCTCCGGCCACATAGTCTCCCTGGTAGAAGACCACCGCCTGCCCCGGCGTCACCGCCCGCTGAGGCTCGTCAAACACGCACTCCACCAGGCCGTCCTCTCTCTCCCGGATCCGGCAGGACGCCCCCTTATGGCTGTAGCGGATCTTTGCCTTCACCCGGGCCTCTCCCCCGTGGAGTCCGTCCATGGCCATCCAGTTTACGTTGCCGCAGACCAGGCGGTCCGTAAACACGTCGCCGGCGTCCCCGATGACCACCTCGTTGGTCTCCGGGCGGATGGCCGTCACAAATACCGGCCGTCCCATGGACAGGTTCAGCCCCTTCCTCTGACCCACCGTATAGTGGATGATCCCTCTGTGCCGTCCCAGCACATGGCCTTCCCGGTCCACAAAATTGCCCTCCGGCGGCACCTCCCCCGCATTCTCCTCAATGAAGCGGGCGTAGTCGTGGTCGGGGATAAAGCAGATCTCCTGGCTGTCCTTTTTATGGGCCACCTGAAGCCCCAGCTTCTCCGCCATCTCCCGGATCTCCTCCTTCGTGTACTCTCCCACCGGCATCAAAGTGTGGGCCAGCTGATCCTGGGTCAAATTGTACAGGGCGTAGGTCTGATCCTTCGCCGCGGTGACGGAGGTGCGCACTGCGTAGCGGCCGCCGGGAAGCTGCTCCACCCTGGCGTAGTGGCCGGTGGCAATGTAATCCGCACCTATAGCCAGACTTCTCCTGAGAAGCGATTCCCATTTCACGTACCGGTTGCAGGCGATGCAGGGATTGGGGGTGCGGCCCCGCAGGTATTCGTCCACAAAATAGTCCATGACCCGCTCCTTGAACTCCCGCTTGAAATTCATCACATAGTAGGGAATTCCCAGCTGGCCGGCCACCCGTCTGGCGTCCTCCACGGCGCTTAAGCCGCAGCAGCCGCCGTTCTCCTCCATCACTTCATCTTCTTCGTCCTGCCAGATCTGCATGGTGACGCCGATGACGTCGTAGCCCTGTTCTTTCAGCAGCCAGGCTGCCACAGAGGAATCTACGCCTCCCGACATGCCGATTACTACTTTCTTCTTTTCCATCTCGCTTATCCATCCTGTTTTCTCAAGCTGTGCCATCCAGGCCGGCAGACCGTTTTCCCGTCTCGGATCAGTACTCTTCCTCTATCTCTTCCTCTCCGATGTCGCTCTTTGGCTGCTTCAGTCCTTCTATAGTAATGCCGTTTTTCTGGGCGTAGTCCCAGAGCGCCGCATGGATGGCTTCCTCTGCCAACAGAGAACAGTGTACCTTAACAGGGGGCAGTCCGTCAAGGGCTTCACAGACCGCCTTGTTGGTGACCGCCATGGCCTCCTGCACCGTCTTTCCCTTCACCATCTCCGTGGCCATGCTGCTGGTGGCCACGGCGGCGCCGCAGCCAAAAGTCTTAAACTTCACGTCCCGGATCACCTGATTGTCGTCAATGTCCAGGTAAATTCTCATAATATCGCCGCATTTGGCGTTTCCCACCGTTCCCATGCCGCTGGGATTCTCAATCTCTCCCACATTTCTGGGGTGCTGAAAATGATCCATAACCTTCTCTGTATACATAAATCGTTTCTCCTTTTCTTCTCAGCTGCTGTTTTTACCGTCTGCCGTTATTCTTCATAAAATCCTCATACAGGGGAGACATACTCCTCAGCCGCGCAACCACATCCCGAATGGTCTCCGCCACGTAATCCATCTCCTCCTTCGTATTCTCCTCGCTCAGGGTGAGACGCAGAGAACCGTGGGCGATCTCGTGGGGCAGGCCGATGGCCAGAAGCACGTGGGAGGGATCCAGGGACGCGGAAGTGCAGGCCGAACCGCTGGAACCGCAGATTCCCGCCATGTCCAGCATGATCAGCAGGGACTCCCCTTCGATAAACTGGAACGCAAAGTTGGCATTGTTGGCCAGGCGGTTCTTCCGGTCTCCGTTGACTCTGGTGTAGGGCACCAGCTCCAGCACCCGGCTGATGAGGTAGTCTCTCAGCTCAGTTTCCTTTTTCTTTCTCTCCTCCAGGGTGGCCATGGCCAGCTCCACCGCTTTCCCCATACCCGCGATCTGGGCCACGTTCTCCGTGCCGCCCCGGCGCTTTCTCTCCTGGGCGCCGCCGTGGATAAAGGAGCGGATCTTCACGCCGGTGCGGATGTAGAGAAATCCCACGCCCTTGGGGGCGTTGATCTTGTGGCCGCTGGCGCTGAGCATGTCGATGTGGCATTCATCCACATTGATGGGCTCATGGCCGAAAGCCTGCACCGCATCGGTATGGAACAGGATTCCATGCTTTTTGGCGATCTCCCCGATCTCCTTGATGGGTTCAATAGTGCCGATCTCGTTGTTGGCAAACATGACGGAGATGAGAATGGTCTCCGGCCGGATGGCTTTCTCCAGATCCTCCAGACTGACTCTTCCGTTCTCATCCACATCCAGGTAAGTCACCTCCACCCCGTGCTTTTCCAGCCACTCGCAGGTGTGAAGAATGGCGTGGTGTTCGATCTTCGTGGTGATAATGTGGTTTCCCTTTCCCGCGTAAGCTTCCGCCGTGGCCTTCAGAGCCCAGTTGTCCGACTCCGTGCCGCAGCCGGTAAAATAAATCTCGCCGGGTTTCGCCCCGAGAGCCTGGGCGATCACCTCCCTGGCATGGGACAGAGCCTTCTTCGGCTCATCAGAAAATTCATAAACGGACGACGGGTTTCCGTAGTAGGTGGTCAGATAGGGCATCATGGCCTCCACCACCTCCGGCTTCACCTTCGTCGTGGCCGCGTTATCCAGATAAACTAATTTCTTTTCACTCATAAAAATCCGCCTTTCCCGTCCGGTTTTCACTTCCCGGACCGCTGTTCTTTCCTGTAGAAAGAAGTTAAAAGCTTCAACTACAGGTCTATTATATAATATATTCCTAGAATTTCAATAGGAATAATAGAATTTGTCCCTCTTTTTTCCATACATGAATATTTTGCCCCGCTCATAAACTGTAGCAACGGCTCTCCCAGGAGTATCCATGAATCTTTCTCCCCGCAAACGGGCGTTCATCGCCGGAACTCTGATGCTCACGGCCACCGGATTTTTAAGCCGGATCCTGGGCTTTTTCTACCGCATTTTTCTGTCCCGCACCATCGGCGCGGAGGGACTGGGCATCTATAATATGGTACATCCCGTATTCGGCATCTGCTTTGCCCTCTGCGCCGGTTCCATCCAGACTGCCATCTCCCGCTTTGTGGCGGCCAACACGGAAAAGGGCAGGGACGTGTTCCACACGGGACTGGCCATCTCCCTGACCATGTCCCTGGTCCTGACCGCTGCCGTCTGGCAGTTTGCCCCATTCCTGGCAGAATATCTGCTGCTGGAACCCCGGTGCGCCCCTCTGCTCCCGGCTATGGCCCTGTCCGTCCCCTGTGCCGCCGCCCACGCCTGCGTCAACGGCTACTACTACGGCCTGCAGAGAACCCGGGTGCCCGCTCTCACCCAACTGGCGGAGCAGGCGGTCCGCATCGGGGCCGTATTTCTCATCGCCGACATTATGGCGGAGCGGGGAATCGCCGTCACTGTCCGCCTGGCGGTGTACGGACATCTGATCGGTGAGATGGCCGCCACCCTGTTTTCCATTCTGTCCTTCACCCTCTTTCCTCCTGAACGGCAGAAAAAAGGAGAGGCAGCCCCTTCCGGCTCCTCCCCGGCTTCTTTCACTCTCTCCATTTTTCAGGCGACGGCCCCCGGCCTCATGGCCCTGGCCCTTCCCCTCATGGGAAACCGTCTGGTGTTAAACCTTCTCTCCAGCGCCGAGGCCGTCCTCATCCCCAACCGCCTTCTGACCTTCGGCCTCTCCTCCAGCGAGGCCTACAGCGTGTACGGCGTCCTCACCGGCATGGCCATGCCCTTTATCCTCTTTCCGTCCGCCATCACCAACTCCATGTCCGTGCTGCTTCTGCCCGCCGTCGCCCAGGCCCAGTCTCTGGGCAACAGAAACCAGATCACTGCGGCTGTGACCATGTCCCTGCGCTACAGCCTTTACATGGGAATTTTCTGCATCGGGATCTTCACCAGATTCGGAAACGATCTGGGCATGACCGTTTTCCGGGATGAAAATGCCGGCCATTTTATCGCCACCCTCTCCTGGCTCTGTCCCTTCCTTTATTTATCTTCCACCACCGGCAGTATTTTAAATGGGCTGGGAAAGACTGGCACCACGTTTCTCCAGAACGTGGCCTCCCTTCTGCTGCGCCTGGGCTTTGTCTTTTTTGGAATTCCCCGCTTCGGCATCGCCGCCCTTCTGTGGGGAATGCTGGCCAGCGAAATCTTTCTGGCATTCATTCACCTGATCTCTCTGAGCGGAAGCGCCTCCTTCCAGTGGAACGCCTGGTCCATGATCGCAAAGCCCGCGGCCCTCATGGTCCTGTCCTTCGGGATCTTAAACGCCATCCTGTCCATTCCCGCCGCTGCCGCCCTGGGCCGCCTCCATCCCTTTGCGGGAACCGCTGTAAAGATCGGGATCACCGCCCTGTGCTACGGCGGGTTTCTTCTCCTGTTTCACCGCCCTTCCGGCCGAAAAAAAGCCTGACCGTCTTTAACCGGCCAGGCCATTTTCAGCTGCGCTGTTCCCTTCTCTCAAAACTTCCCTTGATTCCCATTTCCTCCCGGTATTTTGCCACCGCCCGGCGGGAAATGTGGATGTCCCTCTGCTCCAAAAGCTCCGCCAGCTCCTTGTCGCTGTAGGGTTTTCTGTGATCTTCTCCCTCAATCAGCTCCTTCAGGCTCTGCTTCACTCCCATGGCGCTCACTCCCTCTTCTTTTCCCGCAGAAGCGGTAAAGAGGGATTTCATAAAAATGCTGCCGTTGGGATACTGAACATATTTGCCCCGCACCGCCCGGCTGACCGTGGAGGGATGGATGCCCAGGGCCTCCGCCGCGTCCTTCATGGTCATGGGCACCAGAGGTCCTTTTCCGTCCAGAAACGGTTTCTGACGCTCAATAATATAGTTTACAATGGCCAGAATGGTCTGCCGCCTCTGTTCTATGCTGCTCATCAGGAATCTCACCCGCTCCAGCTTTCCCTTAAAGTAGTCCACCAGCTCCTTTTCCTCGGACTCCTTCATCATTTTCAGATAATAATCGTTGATCCGGTAATCCTCCATCCAGGAGTCATTCAGCTCCCCGTACCACTCCCCGTTTTCCTTATGGAGAATAATGTCCGGCACAATATAGGAAGCTTTCTCCGTGCCAAATCCGGCCAGGGGACGGGGATTGAGCTCTCCGATCTGACTGATGCACTTTCTCACCTTTGCCGTGGACAGCTTCAGCCCTCTGGAAATCTCGCTGATTCTGCCTGCAGCCACCGCTTCCAGGTAGCCGTCCACCACATTCCACAGATCAGAATCCTCCTGTCCCAGAATCTGAATCTGTTTCAGCAGACAGTGCTTTAAATCCTCAGCGAACACGCCGTACGGCTCCAGCTGCCGCAGATCCTCCAGGCAGGCCGCTGCCTGCTCCAGAGTAACGCCGCAGGCAGCTGCCACCTCCTCCAGGGGGGTGACAAAAAAGCCGCTGTCCTCCAGACAGTCAGTCATATATTCCATGGCCGTCCATTCTTCTTTCGTATAGCGGGAGCGGTCCAGCTGCCACAGCAGATACGTCCTGATGGTATCCCGTTCCTGGGCCGGAATATTTCCGTCATTTTTCTCATTCAGATCCTCTCCGTGCTGATAAAAGGGTGTCCCCGCATAATCTCCCGCCAGCTCCTGGGTCTTTACCGGCCCCGGCTCCGTCCCGGTGTAATCCAGAATAGGATTCTCCAGGTATTCATCATGAAGCATCCGCCCCAGCTCCATGCTGTCCATGGCCAGGATCTCCAGGGACTGAATCTGGGACTGGGAGAGCGTCTGCTTCTGCTCCAGCAGTGTTCCGAAACCAACTTCCATGTTCTAACCTCTTCCTATGTATCTTTGTATTTTTTTCTATACATCATTCTAACATGACCGGGCCGGGTTTTCAATGGAAAGCCCGAAATCTCACTTACAGGAGAAGTTCATACACCTGAAACTTTCTGGGAACCCCGATGTCCGCATAGCAGATCTCCACTGCGCCCATCTGGCAAAATCCGTAGGATCGGTACATTTTCTGCGGCACATCGTTGCCCTCAATGCAGTCCAGACGAATCGCCTTCTGTCCTCTGCCCTCTGCGGTTTGGATCGCATGTTCTACCAGCCGCTTGGCATATCCCCGCCCGCCGCAGGCAGGGGATACCCGCAGGCCGTGAAGAATGTACACCTGATCCTTTGGAAGCTCTCTCTGCCATTTCACACTGTCATAGGCCTCATCCGCCTCATGGTTCATAAAATAGGCAGCGACAATGCTGCCATCCTCCTCCCCAACCCAGAGTTCCCGGTTTTCTATGGATGTACGGACCATTTCCTCAGACGGAAATCCTCCTTTATCACCCTCCGGCAGAAAGGACGCCTTTCCCAGCTCCCCGCACATCATATTATAAAATTCCATGACCGGCGTCAGCTCTTCCATAACTGCTTCTCTGATGATCATTTTTTCCTCCTCTTCACTGCTGCTGTTCCGCCAGGGGGCGATACAGAATATACATATCGGAATATACCCCGTTTTTCAGCAGAAAACCACCTGGTATCACTCCCACCGTCTGAAAACCGGCTCCCCGGTAAATTTTCAGCGCCGCCGTATTTCCCGCCACCACCGCGTTAAACTGCATTCCGCGAAATCCAAGCTCCGCCGCCAGGGAAAGGGAATGTTCCACCAGATGCTTTCCCAGGCCGCGGCCGCGGAACTCCTTTTTCATGGCGTAGGACGCATTGGCCACATGGCTGCACCGTCCGATGTTATTGGGATGGAGAATATAGTAACCCGCCAGGCTGCCGTCCTGAAACATACAGGTCACCGCAGACTGCTCCTCCAGCATGGCTGCAAATTCCGGAAGCTCATAGAGCTCTGTCCCGGGAAACGCCGCCCCGTCCTCCAGAATATCATTCCAAATCTCCATCAATTCCGGGAGATCCTCCCCCGTATACGCGCGAAATGTCAGTTCCATTCTCTGTCTCCTCCTTCTGTCCACGTTAATTCTGAAAGGGCCAGTCCGCGAAACGCCGCGTAATCCTCCACCAGCTCTGTCAGCCTTCTTCGGCTGTCTCCAGGCTCCCACAGGCTTATGTCCACTTCCAGCCTGTCTTTCTTCTTTCTGGCCGTCCAGATGCCGGTGACTCTCCCCTCCGTCACCACAGCCCCCGGGGTGGCCACCGTCCTCCATATTTTCCTGCGCAGCCGGGAATCCGGCTGGAGAATCTGCCGGTCCCGCTGATCCAGGTAGGGATCATAGCCGCTTAAAAGCAGAGGACCACGGGAAAAATCCGGAGATTCAAACAGAATCTGCCGGTCCTCTCTCAGAAAAAATTTTTTCTTTCCCATCACCGAAACCGGCTCCATCTCCTCCGCCGCCAGATTCCACATGCGCCGGGCCTGTTTTCCAGAGCAGCCCAGCCACTCTCCAAAGAGATCCGGTGAGGATGGCCCGTAACAGTGAAGAAATTTTCTTACCAGGCACCTGGACGCTTCCCCGTCCGGCCCCGGCAGATCCGTCTGCCCAGGCTCCCGGTCTGCCTCATTCAGCCACCTTCCTGCGGAGGTAAGCTCCGGGCTGCCGCCCCTGCGCTTCCCGAACACCACCTGTCCCATAAAAGAACAGGGCCGCAGAAGAAAGGACACCGCCGCCCCGCCCACCGTCTGTCGATCCGGGCTGCCGTACATGGACGGCTGATTCCAGATCTGGCGCTTCTCCTCCGGGAGAAACGGCTCCATCCAGGCCGCCAACATCTGATCCAGCTCATTTTTTCCAGATATGCTTCTGTGATCCAGGCCGGGAATCACCTGGAGGAGGAGCCTCAGCAGATAGTCAAAGTCCAGTCCCAGGGCGTCCAGGGCCAGCCCGATCCCGCGGGTGTAAATCCACGGTTCTCCCTCCGCCGGGATGAGGGCAGAAAGAAACGTCCTCCTCTCCTCCGCTGGGAAAACCACGGGGACTCCCCGGAAACTCCAGGCCTGCAGCAGAATCTTATTCTCTTCCAGAACGTCTCTTAGCTCTTTTCCGCCCAGCTCCGGAATCCGGTTGTGGATAGCCGCCTCCCAGGCTCCCGGGGGACTGTTCTGCAGACCGCAGGCGCCGGCCGCCTCCAGTAATGTCTCTCTTCCATAAATTCGATCCAGATGGTGGGAGCGGAGGCGGAAGGAACGGATCTGATCTTCTGTGGGGCTGTTCATGGCGGGCACCTCCTGAATGTTGGTTATGGATTTAGTATAGCACCTCGTAAAGACCGGGGAAAGAGGCAAGGGATAGTTCGTTGTAAAATTCCCGTTTTTGTGATAAAATTTCGCCAAACATCAGGATCCGGGAAAGGCAGGTACGTATTATGAAATATCTGGCAGAAATTTATGAATCTCTTACAGAAAGCGAAAAACGGGTTTTCTCATACATATACAGCAACCAGGCCCAAACAGCAAGAATGAATATCCAAGCAGTTGCAAATGCCGCCGCAGTCTCTAAAACCGTTGTCATCAATACATGCCAGAAGCTGGGATTTGAAGGATTCAGCGATTTAAAATATCATCTGAAAAATCAAAAATCGTCTGAAAATAATCACTCACCTGTCAGTCTGAGTCAGCTGCAAAGCCAGATCATTGATCAAGTAAAAAGAACTATTTCTCTGGCAAATATGGATATCTTTCAAAAAGCGGCTCGCTGTATCGTAGAAGCCAAGACCGCTTACATCGTGGGAAGGGGCACCAGCAAAGCTGTTGCCAGTTACCTGGAGCATATGTTTTTGATTTTGGGAATTAAATGTATTAATTTACAGGATTATAACCTGATCAGCACTGTAGTAGAGCATATAGATGTGAATGAGGCCCTGATCGTAGTCTCTCTTTCCGGCGAAACTTCAAAAGCTCTTGAAGTTGCAAGAATCGCCAAAGCCCGAAATGCAGCTGTTATTTCCGTTACCGGCTTTTCTATGAATACCCTTAGCCGGATTGCGGATATCCAGCTTTACTGTGCCGCTGATCACGTAAATACTAAATCCAGTGATACCAATTCACGCATCGGATTGTTTGTTGTATCAGACCTTCTTATGAATTTTGTACGTCAGCAGAAAAGTATTTCTGTTTTCCGCTCCTGATATGACCAATGTCAGAAACCGCGACTTCCGTCAGCAAAAAGAACGGCAGTCGCGGCTTTTTTGTTGTATTCATTACTTTCTGTCTTCTATAATTTACACAGAAAGCAAAAATATTTGCATACGTGATTGAGGAG
>NBJMR02800__coassemble_2043_pt1 | contig 17905 bp, 14 predicted proteins | sample NBJMR02800__metabat2_low_PE_040 | metagenome-assembled genome bin NBJMR02800 | reverse complement strand
ATATAATTTAGCAAAAGGCAATTATTTTGCTATTTAATATAAGAAATAGCTTTCACCGCACGTGGAGACCGCGGCGCTTCTCATAAAAAATAAATAACCGCTGCCAAGGCCAGGGGAGAGCTGTCATGCCGGCTCTCCCCCGGCCTTTTCTTCACATTTCTTAAGATTTATCTTACCCAATTTCTTCTGTTTTTTCTTTTACCATAGGGCTGCGGGGAAACCTGCAGTCTGAGGAAAGGAAACGGTTCAATATGAAATACCCAAAGCCAATGATACAGGTTAAAAACCTCTGGAAAGTGTACCGCATGGGAGACGAGGATGTGGTGGCCCTGCGGGGAGTCAGCCTGGATGTCTACCAGGGAGAAATCTGCTGTATATTCGGAACGTCAGGGTCGGGAAAGAGCACCCTGTTAAACCAGCTGGCCGGAATGGAAAAGCCCACCTTTGGGGATGTCCATATCCGCGGCGAGGATATTTCCCATATGGGGGAGGAGGAGCTGGCAGTGTTTCGGCAGAAATATGTGGGCTTTATTTTCCAGTCCTATAATCTGCTGCCGTCCATGACGGCGGTGGAGAATGCAGCCATGCCTCTGATGTTTCAGGGAGTACCAAAAAGAGAGCGGGAGAAGGAGGCGGCGAGAATGCTGGAGCGGGTGGGACTGTCCCACAGGCTGGGACACTATCCGGGGCAGATGTCGGGAGGACAGCAGCAGCGGGCGGGGATCGCCAGGGCATTTGTCGCCCGCCCGCAAGTGATTTTCGCCGATGAGCCCACAGGAAATCTGGATTCCAGAACCACGGGAGAAGTGATGGAAATGATCGTCTCCTTTGCCAGGAAATTCCATCAGACCATTGTGCTGGTCACCCACGATCCGGAGATGGAGAGATATGCGGACCGGGTGGTCCGCCTGCTGGACGGGCGCATTGTATCCAACCAGGTGAGAGAAAACCAAAATACGGACGAAGCCGTTCGGGGAAAGGAGGCGGGAGCATGAGGAAGCTGCGGCAGTTGGTGCGGTACGGAATCTGGTGTATGGCGGCGGTGGTCCTTATGGAGCTTGCGGCAGGGGGAAGCGGCCTGGTGGCAGGGAGCAGCGCGCTGGCCCATGTCTCCCCCGCCGGCCTGGCAACTCCGTCTCAGACGGTTCCCGCCGGGGAAGGAGACGGGGGAGAGCTTTCCCTGTCAGTCTCCGATTACCGTCTGAGCCGTTCGGACAAGCCCAAAGAACGGGTGGACTCCCTGAAAAAAGGGGGAACCGCCCGCCTGACGGTCACGGTGACGGGAAATTCTTCTTTGAAAGATATCAAAAAGGGAGATCTTGTGGTCAGCAGACGGCGGGACGGCTATCAGACCGACGGGCAGCCGTCGGTAAAAGTAGTGTCCGACAGGGGAGAACCCCTGGAGTTCCAGGTTACGTTTCCGAAAATCACCTACACGGGAGGGGATACGGTTTTTCACTTCCAGGTGAGGAAAAAGGGTTCCTCCAGCGGAACTATTCTGGCGGTAAAACTGGATGAGACGGAGCAGGCATCGGCAGGGAGCAGCAGAAAGGGCCGGAGCAGAGGGGGAACCGGGGGCCAGCCGGCGGTAAAGATCGAGCGGACGGGAACCGGGACGCCGCTGGAACCGGGAAAAACCCAGTCCTATACGCTGAAGATGACCAACACCAGCCGGGATACAGATATGGAAGATCTCACGGTGGTATTTAATCCGGCGCCGCCCCTCTATCTGTCCCAGGATACCAATTCCCACATTGTGGGGCGGCTGAGAGCCGGCCAGTCGGCGGAGGTGAAAGTGACGCTGAAAGCGGGACAGGATCTGGCGGGAGTGCCCCAGGCTCTGGACGTGGAATTCCGGTACACCTATGACGCCGACGGGCAGCAGACTTCCGGGACGGTCTCCCAGAAAGTGATGATTCCCACGTCGGAGACCAGCCTTCCCGGACAGCCCTTTGTCCGGGTCAGCCACACCAGGGAGGCGGAGGCGGTTCGGCCGGGAGAAGAGTTTCACACGGTGGTGCGCCTGGAAAATACCGGCGCCGGGCCGGTGAGCAATCTGATCCTTACGGTGGATCCCAGTGAACAGATCGCCCTCATGGATCCGGTGGACACCTATTTTGTGGGACGGCTGGAGCCGGGAAAGACGGCGGAAGTGCCGGTGCGCCTGAAGGCGTCCCAGGATCTGGCGGCGGCCCCCTCTCAGCTGGTGGGGGTGGGACTGAAATTTGACTACGATTCGGGAAAAGGCACCGTTTCCGGGACTCAGACGGGCAGAATTGTAATTCCCGCGGCAGGAGGAAAAGGGATCTCGGCCTCCCTCACCCCAAACCTGATTATCCGCAGCTATTCCTATGGGGGGAGCGCCCAGGCGGGGCAGGTGTTTGACCTGTCCATGGAGATCGTCAATACCAGCAAAAACATCCCTGTGGAAAATATTCTCATGTCCCTGAATACGGGGGAAGGTCTTTCCATCAATGAATCTTCCAATACCATTTATATTCCGTCTCTGGCTCCGGGAGCCGCTGAAAAACGGACGGTGCGCATGCAGGCCCTGTTCCAGTCCAAGCTGCAGTCGCCGAAGGTGGAGATTTCCTTTAAATATGAGTATATGGATCACCGGGAGAGAAAGCAGAACACCACGGCGGAGACCATCGCCATCCCCGTATACCAGCCGGACCGGCTGGAAGTGCGGCCGCCTTCTTTCCCGGACGGCGTGAGAGAGCAGGAAGAATCCCCCCTGTCCATTTTTTACAACAACAAGGGGCGGGGACAGCTGTTTAACATGGAGGCGAAACTGGAAGGGGACATAAAGGCTCTGGAAAAGGAAGTGTCCGTGGGAAATCTGGAACCGGGAAAGACGGGGACTATTGATTTTATCGTGATTCCGGAAAAGGCCGGGCCTTTCCGGGGACAGGTGAGGATCACCTATGAGGATGAGGCCATGAATCAGAAGGAGATTATGGTTCCTGTAGAGTTTCAGGCGGAGGAAGCGCCGCCGCCTGTCCAGGAGCTTTCCCCGCTGCCGGAGGAATCCCGGAGGGGAAAAGGACTTCCCCTGCTGCTGGCTGCAGGATGCCTGACGGCCGGATGCGGAGGAATGGCCCTGGCGGTGTACAGGAGAAGGGCAGGAAACAGGAAAGGTGACCGGGAAGGGGCATTCTCCCGGGAAATGACTGACGGATGGGAACCGTGGGAGGAGAGAGAGGAGGAGCGGGATGAGCCATAGGGATCTGGCGCGGGTCTGTCTGCAGAATCTGCTCCGCCACAAGGCCAGGACGTTTCTCACAGTGATGGGAGTGGTTCTGGGATGCTGTTCTGTGATTATTATGATCTCCATCGGGATCGGCATGAAAAAATCCCAGGAACAGGCTCTCTCCATGATGGGGGATCTGACGGTCATCAGTGTATATAAGACGGGAAGAAGCAGACGGGCGGCCAAAATCACCGCGAAAACCATGGAGGAAATCCGGGCGATTCCCGGCGTCCAGGCTGCCACCCCAAAGCTGTCCGCCGATCAGCTGGCTTTTAATATTTATGCAGGCCCGGGGAGAAGGTACCGCTGCGTGTATCTGGCGGCGGTGGGCCTGGAGGCGGAGGCGGCGAAGGAGATGGGATACCATCTGACAGAGGGGCAGTGGAAGACATCCGGTCAGAACCATGTGCTGGTGGGCCAGAATTTTGAGTATCTGTTTGAGGATACTAAGCGGCCGGAGGGAAGAAATATGAGAGAGCCCGGGGAAGAGCCGTTTTCCCCTTACTTTGACAGCCGGCGGACAAAACTGACCCTGGAGGCGGAGAGCGGCAGAAATGACGGAAAAAAGCTGACCTGGGAGCTGACGGCTGACGGGCGCCTGAAGGAGGATTTCGCGAAGGGAATGGAGACTTCCATGGGAATTCTGTTTCGTCTGGAAGATCTCCAGCGGATCATGGATGAACAGCAGCGGGCGTCCGGAAAAATACCGGACAGAAGAAAGGGCTGGGACAACGCGGTGGTGAAGGCGGACGACATCCGCCATGTGGCGTCCATCGAAAAACAGATCAGAAAAATGGGACTTTCCACCAGTTCCATGGAATCCATCCGCAAACCTATGGAGCAGGATGCCAGGCAGAAGCAGATGATGCTCGGATGTCTGGGAGCCATCTCCCTGTTTGTGGCGGCTCTCGGAATCACCAATACCATGGTCATGTCCATCTCTGAGCGGACCAGGGAGATCGGTGTGATGAAGGCTCTGGGCTGCCGTGTGAAGGATGTGCGGAGGCTGTTTCTCATGGAGGCTGCCTGTATCGGCCTGACCGGCGGAATTCTGGGAATGGGAGTCAGCTACGGGGTTTCCGCGCTCATGAATCTGGCCGCGGCGGCGGGACTGGGCGGCGGATTTTCCTCCGGCATGGAGGAACTGCTGTTTGCCGCCGGGCCGGAAACCGCCATGCCGGTCTCCGTGATTCCCTGGTGGCTGGCTCTGGCCGCGGTGGCGTTTTCCGTTCTGATCGGGCTGGCAGCAGGATATTATCCTGCGGGAAAAGCGGTGGCGGTGCCCGCTCTGGAGGCCATCAAAAGGGACTGAGGGAGAACTGTATGCCGGGCGGAAATAATTCTGGCCCCGGCCTGGTATCTGTGATATGATAACAGGACCAGAGAGACTGAAGGGACAATAAAAATGGAGGAGAAGAAAATTGGCAGCAAAGAAAATTCTGTTTGCAGACGATGATCCGGAGATCCGTTCCGTGGTGCGGGTGCTGCTGGAGAGCGAGGGATACGAGATTGTGGAAGCCGCCAACGGGGAAGAGGCGGTACGCCTGGCGGACGAGACCATGGATCTGATTATTCTGGATGTGATGATGCCGTGCAAAAACGGCATACTGGCCTGTGTGGAGATCCGCCAGCGGCTGACCGTGCCCATTTTATTTCTCACGGCCCGGACCCAGGATTCGGATAAGACGGTGGGCTTCGGGGCGGGAGCCGACGACTACCTGGCGAAACCTTTCTCCTACGCGGAGCTGGCGGCCAGGGTCAAGGCGCTGATCCGCAGGTATCATGTATACAAGGGAAAGGAGGAGCCGGCGGACGACGGAGTCATCTCCGTGCGCGATCTGTCGGTTCACCGTTTTGGCGGCCAGGTCTTCCGGGGTGAGGAGGAGATCCGCCTGACGGATCTGGAATACAGGATCCTTCTTCTGCTGGCTTCCAACAGGGGGAAAATATTTACCATCGAAAATATTTACGAGAGCGTGTGGGGAGAGCCATTTTTCTACAGCGCCACCAACACGGTGATGGTACATATCCGCAATCTCCGCAGGAAGCTGGAGATCGATCCGAAAAATCCGTCTTATGTGGTAAATGTGTGGGGAAAGGGGTACCGGATTGAGTAGAATACCGTTTTTTTCCAGATTGGACGTGCAGCTTCTCTGCTCCGCCGCCGCGGCGTTCGCCGTCGGCGCCCTGCTGTACATGTTTCTCAGCATGGGGGCTTACCGGCTGGTGGAGAGCCGTCTGTTCAGCCAGGAGGCGCGAAAAGAGCTGTCGGATGACTGTTATGAGAGACTGCAGGAATATATTTCCGATTTCGGGCTGAGGGCTTCGGAGGCGTGGGAGCTGGATGGCTGGACCAGGCAGGAGAACGGCCTTCTGATCACCGTCTACGAAGGAGAGCAGGTGATTTATCAGAACGCGGATATAACGGTGGGCAGGGACTTTCCCAGGGCATTTTCCTATGGGCTGCAGTTCGCTGACGGCGAAGCGGAGGCCATGATCCTGTGCGCGCCTGGAATTGCCAGCTACCTGGCGGCGGATTTTACCTGCGGTTTTCTGGCGATTATAGGGGCCCTGTTTATTTTGTATCTCTGCATTCGGAGAAAGGTGCGTTATATCGGCCTGCTGGAGTCGGAGCTGCAGGTGTTGAAAGGCGGAAATCTGGACTATCCCGTGACGGTGAAGGGAAGGGATGAGCTGGCTTCTCTGGCCGCGGAGATGGATAATATGCGCCGGGCCATCCGGGACCGGCAGGCCAGGGAGGAACAGGCGGTGAAGGCCAACCGGGACCTGGTGACGGCCATGTCCCACGACCTGCGCACGCCTCTCACCTCCCTTCTGGGATATACGGACATTTTGTCTCTGTCAGCCGGAGAAAACTCCAGGTTGTCCGCTGGACAGAGACAGTACATTCAGGCGATCCGGGATAAGGCCAGACGGATCAAAGAATTGTCCGATCAGCTGTTTGAATATTTTCTCGTTTTTGGAAAGGAAAAAGAAGATCTGGATTTTCAGCGGGTCAATGGAATCGAATTTCTGGGACAGGTGGTGGAGGAGAGTCTGTTTGATATGGAGAGCGAGGGATTTTTCATAGAGCGGAGCTCGGACGAGATTTCCTGCTCCCTGCTGGTGGACATTCCTTCTGTCCGGAGAGTGTTTGGAAATATTTTTTCCAATCTGTCCAAATACGCGGACCGGTCCAGCCCGGTGCAGGTCAGCTACCGTCAGACAGAAAACTGCCTGACCATCTCCTTCCGGAACCGGGCTGTCGGCTCTGCCATGAAAACAGAGAGCAGCGGCATCGGATTAAAGACCTGTAAACGGATCATGGAAGCCCACGGGGGAGAATTCCGGTGTGTCGAGGAAAATGGAATGTTTGAGACGGAGCTCACCTTTCCCGTGGCCTGACGGATGGTCAGTGACCGGGGCAGGCGATCTTTACGAGAGACTCGATCATGTGGTGGAGAAGCTGGGCTTTCTCTGTCTCCGCCGCTTTATAGTAGACTTCTTTCCCCTCCCGGCGGCTTACGATCAGCCCGGCTGTCTTCAGCTGCTTCAGGTGGTGGGATACGGCGGGACTGCTCATCTCCACCATGGAAGAGATATTGATTACACATTCCTCACAGTGGCACAGCAGCCAGAAAATCCGGAGACGGCTCGTGTCCCCCAGCTGTTTGAAAATCTCGGCGGCAGTCTGAAATTCGCCGGCATTGGGCATATGGTCCAGCTCATGCTCCATGGCCTGGCCGTGATCGTGGGGCAGTTGTTTCGTCATCACAGTAAACCTCCCTCTTATTCATTCTATTAATCGTATCATCGGCGGGGAGAAAAGTCAAATGTGGGAGGACTTTCACTGGCCTTTTCTTGACAATCCCCCGTTCCCGTGGTATCCTTACACACGTTGCAAAGCCCACAAAAACCAAGGTCTTACGGGCTTTCCGGCGGTCACCGCCGTAAAATGTGCCGAGTGTTCGAGACCTTCCACTCGTAAAACAAAACTAGAGGAGACAACCAAATATGAGAAAAACCAACAAAACAGCGTACCAGCTGACCAGCGCTGCCGTGATCGCGGCGATCTATGTGGCGCTCACCCTGATGTTTCTGCCCATCGCCTACGGGCCCATTTCCTTCCGGATTTCAGAGCTGCTGTGCATCCTGCCCTACTTTACTCCGGCTGCGGTGCCGGGCCTGTTTGTGGGATGCTTCCTGGCCAATTTTCTGGCGGCCGCGGCGCCCATGGACGTGTTGTTCGGAAGCCTGGCGACCCTGATCGGGGCCTGGGGTTCTTACCGCCTGAGAAAGCACAAATGGCTGGTGTGGCTGCCGCCGGTGATTGCCAATACCCTGGTGATTCCCTGGGTGCTGCGCATCGCCTACGGCAATGAAGAACTGATGCCGGTGCTGACCGGAACCATTTTCCTCAGCGAGGCCATCGCGGTGGGAGTTCTGGGCAATGCCCTGCTGCTGGCGCTGGATAAGTATAAAGGACTGATTTTCAAAAAGACCATGGCGGAGTAAAAAAAGCTCCAGGCCGGGAGATCCCTGAGAGAGGGATTCCCCGAAGCCTGGGGCTCTTTTTTTACATAAAAGAAGTTCAAAGGTCGCGTTATCCCCGGAAGCGGTTCAGACAGGCGAAGATTTCCTGGGTTCTGGGTTTTGCCAGGCCGCAGGGCACATAGGAACTGCAGAAGGGTTCCCAGCCCTTTTTGTTCAGCAGATCCTCCAGAACGGCCACAGTCTGCTGCACCGATTTTCTGCCGTCGATTACCTGTTCTAAAGCGTACCGGAGCATGTGGGCCAGGGCGGAGGTCTGTTCAGAATCTGCCAGCTGCTCCACATATCTTAAATCCACCGTCTCCTTGTCCAGGGAGAAGGAATCCTTTCCGAAGGATTTGATCTTCATGTGTTCGTGGCGGCTGCCGCCGTCCCGTCCCCGGCCGTAATCCCTGCCTCTGCGGTCAGAGCCGCCCTGTCTTCCGCGCCCATATGGGGGAAGAGCTCTGGTGAAGGAGGGAACGGCAAAGCCGGGGGCCTGGGTCCGGGGAGCCTGGTGGTCTTTGCAGAGAGCTTTCACCTTGTCGGTGATGTCCACGGGGCGGTAGCAGTCCATCTGCACGATCTTGTCGGCGATGTAGAAGAAAGCTCCGGAGCTGCCGGCCACCAGGATGGTGGAGATGCCCGCCTTCTCAAACAGATCCCTGGCCCGCTCCAGAAACGGGGTGATGGGCTCCTTGTCCCGGCTGATCACCTGCTGCATAAAATCATCCCGCACCATAAAGTTGGTGGCGGAGGTGTCTTCATCGATGAGGAAGAGCCGGGAGCCGGCCTCAATATTTTCCACCACGCCCGCTGCCTGGGAGGTACTTCCGCTGGCGTCAGGGGTGGAGAAGACGGTGGTGTCCTTTTTGTTGGGCAGGTCGTTGATAAACATGGAAATGTTCACGTTCCGGATGGAACGGCCGTCCTCCGCCCGCAGTTTCACCGCCGTGCTGTCGGTGATCACAAATTCCCGGCCGTCCCCGGCGATGTGGTCGTAGACGCCGTTCTGCAGAGCCTCCAGCAGGGTGGATTTGCCGTGATAGCCGCCGCCCACGATCAGGGTGATTCCCTCCGGGATTGCCATTCCCGTGATCTTGCCTCTATGGGGCAGGGTGAAGGTCCTCTCCATGGATGCGGGGGAGACAAAGGGAACGCTGTCCTTTAACGGAAGGTCGGACACGCCGCTTTTTCGGGGAAGAATGGAGCCGTTGGCTACAAATGCCGCCAGTTTTTCCTCTTTTAAGATATGGCGGACCGCCTCCTGATCTTCTGCCAGGAATACCGCCTGCTCCACCTGTTTTCCGTCCAGTTTCCGGTAGAAGAAGCTGTTTTCCACGCACCGGGGCAGGAAGTCAAACAGAATTTTTTCCAGCTCTCCCGCGTTGATGGTCCGGCCGAAGGCGGGGAATCCTACGTGGAAGCGGGCAGTGATGCCCGCCGCAGTGATCTGGCAGGCGCTCCGCTCCAGCACCTCCTGGCCGCAGCGGGTGATGGAGAGCAGACCGCTCTTTCCGGAGCCTTTCGCTTTGAAGTTGAAATCCTCAAACTGGGAGGCCAGCCGCCTGGTGAGAAAGTCCTGAAGGGCGATGCGGGAGCAGTCCTTTTCATAGGTAAATGTGGGAAATCCTGCATTTTTGTGGGGGATTTCCACATGGAGGCTGGACGGGGAGGCGAAGGGGTCTCCCTGCACGTGGTCGATGGACAGCAGATAGCTGCCGAACTGATAAATTCCGGCCAGAGACTTGTAGGCCGGGTAGCTTTTATGATCGATGGAGCGCAGCAGAGTGCGCAGTTCATTGGATGATTTCATAATATTCACTCCTTATTTTCAAACAATCCATACAACAGCATAACGCAGACCGGACCGGGTTTCAAGAAAAAAGAAGGCGTTGTTTGCAAAAAAGTTCTTTGAGAGAAGATGGTTTATCCGTTATAATGGAAAGAAAAGCGTCGGGGGGAGGCGCATGGGAGAGGGGTAGATCTATGTTTGAAAAAAGGCTGCTGACCAGAACGGAGCGGTTCGGACTTCTGGCACTGGTGCCGTTTTATTTTATTGTGATGGGACTGCTGATTCAGCCGCCGGCACAAATTCTTGAGGGGCTGGCCAATATTATCCGGGAACCGGATTTTCTCATCACCGACTATTTTGTCATCGGGGGAATCGGGGCGGCCCTGGTCAACGCCGGGATTCTGGGCCTGCTGTGCGTCGCGGCTGTCTATGCCCTGGGAATGAACTTCAGCGGACACACCATCACGTCCTGCTTTCTGATGCTGGGCTTTTCTCTGTTCGGCAAGAACATCGTAAATATCTGGGCGATTCTCGCGGGTGTCTGTCTCTATGCAGTCTATCACCGCACTTCTCTCACCAGATATATCTATGTGGGCATTTACGGCACCAGCCTGTCGCCCATTATCACACAGATTCTGCAGATTGTGGAGCTGCCTTTCGGGCTGCGGCTGATTGCCGCCGTGGCTGTGGGGATCATGATCGGATTTGTGCTGCCCCCTCTGTCCACCCATGTGCACTACGCCCATAAGGGGTATTCCCTGTACAACGTGGGATTTGCCGCCGGAATCATTGCCACAGTCATCGTCTCCCTCATGAAGTCCTTCGGTGTGGAGACAAAATCCCGTCTGATCTGGTCCACGGGAAACGACCGGCTGTTTGCGGTGCTGCTCACCATTCTGTTTGGTTCCATGATCCTTTCTGGTCTGCTCTGGCAGGGAAAGGACGTCCTTGCCGCCTATAAAAGGATCTGGAAATCCACCGGCATTTCAGGAACGGATTATGTGAAGGAAGAGGGATTTGCGGCGACTCTGTTCAATATGGGCGTCAACGGCCTGTTTGCCACCTTTTTCGTCATAGCCGTGGGCGGGGATTTAAACGGCCCCACCATCGGCGGCATTTTCACCATCGTGGGTTTCAGCTCCACGGGAAAGCATCTGCGCAACATCGCGCCCATCATGCTGGGGGTATACCTGGCTAGTTTTACTAAGGAGTGGGACATTTACGAGCCGTCTCCCATGCTGGCCCTGCTGTTTTCCACCACCCTGGCCCCTGTGGCCGGGCAGTTCGGGGTGATCCCGGGGCTGATTGCCGGGTATCTCCACTCGTCGGTGGCCTTAAATGTGGGAATTCTTTACGGCGGCATGAATCTGTACAATAACGGATTCGCCGGCGGAATCGTGGCCATATTTATGGTGCCGGTGATCCAGTCCATTGAAGACAGGAGAGCGAGGGCAAGAGGAAGCCTGTCTCTGTAGGTTCAGGGCACAGAATGGGCGGAAGCCGGATTTCCGGCACAGGATTTGTAAGATTTTCAGCAGGAAATATTAAGACTTGCGCACTTTACAAACAGAGGCGGATGGGGTATGCTGAATCCGTAAGCAGGGAGGAGGTTGATGCTGCATGAAGAAAAAAACGACTGCGATTGCCGCGGCGGCGGTTCTGACCCTGGCGGCGGTCATGACAGCCTGCGGAGGAAAAGATACACAGGAGAGCCAGACGACAGCGGAAGTGACGGAAACGGAGACGGAGGAGACGACGGCGGAAGAGACGGAGACGGAGGCAGAAGAGGAGCTTACCGTTACCGGTGAGATTGTGGCCGCCGGCATGAGCTCCATCACCATCCGGACAGAGGACGGTTCCGAGGAGAGCTATCTGAAGGAGGACACGGAGGTGGACATGGAAGGAGACCAGGTGGAGGGAACTATGGTCACCATCACCTATGTGGTGCGGGACGGGATGAATTACGCTCTGCTGATCACCGACGCCCAGTAACCGATTTCCCGGCCGTCCGGTCGGAAAATTTCCGAAAAACCTTGAAAAATCGGGAAAAACCTGTACAATAAGATTGATAACAGAGAGAGGGGCCAGTTTTGACCCCTCTTTTCAGGCGCAAACAACCACAGGGAAACCTTTAAGGAGTCAGAAGAATGATTAGTGCAAATAACATTACACTGAGAGTAGGAAAAAAGGCATTGTTTGAGGACGTGAACATTAAGTTTACGGAGGGCAACTGCTACGGCGTCATCGGAGCCAACGGCGCCGGAAAGTCTACATTTTTGAAAATCCTGTCCGGCCAGCTGGAACCCACCTCCGGCGAAGTGGTGATCGGCCAGGGCGAGCGGCTTTCCTTCCTGCAGCAGGATCATTTTAAATATGATGAGTTCCAGGTACTGGACACCGTCATCATGGGAAACGCCAGGCTGTATGAGATTATGAAGGAGAAGGACGCCATCTACATGAAGGAAGATTTCACCGACGAGGACGGCATCAAGGCCGCCGAGCTGGAAGGGGAATTTGCCTCCATGAACGGCTGGGAGGCGGAATCCGACGCGGCCAACCTGTTAAACGGCCTTGGCATTGAGACGGAATACCACTACAGCCTGATGAAAGACCTGACCGGCGCGCAGAAGGTGAAGGTGCTTCTTGCCCAGGCGCTGTTCGGCAATCCGGATATCCTGCTGCTGGACGAGCCCACCAACCACCTGGATCTGGACGCCATTGCGTGGCTGGAGGAGTTCCTCATCAATTTTGAGAATACGGTGATCGTGGTGTCCCACGACCGTTATTTCCTGAACAAGGTCTGCACCCATATCGCGGACATCGACTACGGAAAGATTCAGCTCTACGCCGGAAACTACGATTTCTGGTACGAGTCCAGCCAGCTGATGATCCGTCAGATGAAGGAGGCCAACCGGAAGAAAGAGGAGAAGATCAAGGAGCTGCAGGAATTTATCCAGCGGTTCTCCGCCAACGCCTCCAAATCCAAGCAGGCAACTTCCAGAAAGAGAGCTCTGGAGAAAATTGAGCTGGACGACATCCGTCCCTCCAGCAGAAAGTATCCCTATATCGATTTCCGTCCCAACCGTGAGATCGGAAACGAGGTGCTGACGGTGGATCATATTTCCAAGACCATCGACGGGGAGAAGATTCTGGATAACATTTCCTTTATCTTAAACCGGGAGGATAAAGTGGCTCTCGTAGGCCCCAACGAGCGGGCGAAGACGGTGCTGTTCCAGATCCTGGCGGGAGAGATGGAGCCGGATGAGGGAAGCTACAAGTGGGGACTGACCACCACCCAGGCATATTTCCGGAAGGACAACTCCGCAGAGTTTGACAACGAGGACACCATTGTGGAGTGGCTGACCCAGTATTCCGAGGAGAAGGACGTGACCTACGTCCGCGGTTTCCTGGGAAGAATGCTGTTTGCCGGCGAGGACGGCGTCAAGAAGGTGAAGGTGCTCTCCGGAGGCGAGAAGGTGCGCTGCATGCTCTCCAAGCTGATGATTTCCGGGGCCAACGTGCTCATGCTGGACGAGCCCACGGACCATCTGGACATGGAAGCCATCACCGCCTTAAACAACGGACTGATCAAGTTCCCCGGCGTGCTGATTTTCTCTTCCCGTGATCATCAGATCGTGGAGACCACGGCCAACCGGATCATGGAGATCGTAAACGGCCAGCTGATCGACAAGATCACCACCTATGACGAATATCTGGCTAACGACGAGATGGCCAGAAAACGTCAGGTATTTGAGATGACGGAGAAGGACGACTGACAGTGATAAAAGGGCGGAGCTGCCTGGAAACGGAGCAGCCCTGCCGGACGATAAGAGTGATGGCCCGATTCCGGCTTTCTGCCGGATCGGGCCTTTTTCTGCGGTAAAATAGTAAGCGAAGCTTAAAGGAAAAGCAATAAATTTCCTTCTCTGTTATGGTATGATGAAAGTCAGAAGAACCGGCGGAAAAGGCCGGATGAGACAGAAGGAGGAAATGCTGATGATGAAGAATATGAGAGCAGTCCGTAAAGCTCTGGCGGGAGGCCTGTGTCTGGCCGCAGCCGCTGGTCTGGCAGGATGCGGCGCGGCGCCGGGGAGCGCCAGCGTGCCGTCTACTATTGAAGTTGCAAATGTGGAGGATCAGGTGATCTCCGTGACGGCCAGCGAGAAAGTGAAGGTGACTCCCGATATTGCGGAACTGAATCTGTCGGTGAGCAGCCAGGAGGCAGATGCCGAGAGCTGTCAGACGGCCAACAGTCAGGCGGTAAACCAGGTGACGGAGGCGCTGAAAGCCCAGGGAATCCAGGAGAGTTCCATCCAGACCTCCAATTACAATCTCTATCCCATTTATAACTGGGAGAATGGGCAGACCATCACCGGCTACACCATGGAGACGATGATCACCGTCTCTGACGTGGACATTGACACCGTGGGGGATGTGCTCACGGCGGCGGTGAACGCTGGGGTAAACAACATTCAGTCCGTCAATTACATGTCCAGCCAGTACGATGAGAGCTACCAGCAGGCTCTGGAGATGGCGGTGCAGTCGGCCTATGAAAAGGCCAACGCCATGGCCATTGCCGGCGGATGCAGCCTGGGGGAGATTGTAAAAATCGAGGAGCGCAGCACTGACAGCGCGGCCAGGTACACGGCCATTTCCAATATGAGCATGGAAGACAGCAGCGCGGAAGCTCCGGCGGCAGTGGCAGGAGCGGCTGTGATGCCCGGACAGGTGAGCGTGGAGGCCAATATTTTAGTGGAGTACGCGGTGAACCGGTAAGGGAAAATATCCATTTTCCATATCATGGATGCCTTTCTCTAAAAGGGATAACAGTTGGCTGCCGGCAGAGGGAAGAGCGAAGGAAGAAGAGGACGTCGGTGTTTTCATAAAATATCACCCCGTTTCATAGAAAGGGAATGATCCATGAAAAGGTTTCCGGCTTCAGGTTACCACAAAATTCGGCCCGCCGCAGGCTCCACTTGTCCCAGGTCCCATTTTTGATTATAATACAGGAAGCAGTGTCCTGCCGGGAGCGGGCCGGGGGAAACCGGAGGCTTCGGCGGGGCACAGAGAGAAAGAGAAAGGAAAATCGGATGAAAACATTAGTCATTGCGGAAAAGCCTTCCGTGGGCCGGGACATCGCCAGGGTGCTGGGATGCAGGAAACAGTCCGACGGAGCGCTGGAAGGAGACAAATACATTGTAACCTGGGGGCTGGGCCATCTGGTGGAGCTGGCGGACCCGGAGAGCTACGATCCCAAATACAAAGAGTGGAAGATGGAAGATCTTCCCATGATGCCCGATCCCTTCAAGCTGGAGGTGATCGGCCAGACGGCAAAGCAGTTTAAGGTGGTGAGGAATCAGATCCACCGGAAAGACGTGAAGGAAATCGTCATCGCCACCGACGCGGGGAGAGAGGGGGAGCTGGTGGCCCGCCTGATTTTGAAAAAGGCGGGGACGGATAAACCCTTAAAACGCCTCTGGATTTCCTCCGTCACGGATAAAGCCATCCGGGAGGGATTTGCCCATCTCCGGGACGGGAAAGAGTACGAACCCCTCTACGACGCGGCCATGTGCCGGGCGGAGGCGGACTGGCTGGTGGGGATCAACGCCACCAGAGCCCTCACCTGCAAATACAACGCCCAGCTCTCCTGCGGCCGGGTGCAGACCCCGACTCTGGCTATTATCGCGAAGAGGGAGAAGGAGATCCGGGAATTTGTGCCGAAACCTTACTACGGGCTGACGGCCTACGGCACGCCGGGGGTGACCCTCACCTGGCGGGATGAAAAATCCGGCAGCTACCGCTCCTTTGACAAAAACAGGATCACCTCCCTGGAGAAGGCCCTTCGGGGAAAGGACGGAGTGGTGACGGAGGTGAAGCGGACGGCGAAGAAGACGCCGGCTCCCCTTCTCTATGATCTGACGGAGCTGCAGCGGGAGGCCAACCGCCGTTTCCACTACTCTGCAAAAGAGACATTAAATATTATGCAGCGGCTCTACGAGAATCATAAAGTTCTCACTTACCCCAGAACCGATTCCCGGTATCTGAGCAGCGACATTGTGCCTACGCTGAAGGAGAGACTGAGAGCCTGCGGCACCGGTCCTTACCGGAAGCTGGCGGGAAGACTGTTAAACCAGACCTTTACGGCGAAGGCTTCTTTTGTCAACGATGCAAAGGTGTCCGACCACCATGCCATCATCCCCACGGAGCAGTTTGTGAGCCTGGAGCACATGACCATCGACGAGCGGCGGATCTACGACCTGGTTGTCCGCCGGTTCCTGGCGGTCCTCTATCCACCGTTTGAGTACGAGCAGGTGAGCCTGACTGTGGATATCGGCGGAGAAATTTTCGCCGCCGGTGGAAAAACGGTGAAATCTTCCGGCTGGAAAGAGGTTTATGAGGCGGATGGAAACGACTGGGAGGACGAGGAGACCGGCAGAGACCTGGAGGCCGGAAAGGCGGTTCGGGAACAGAAGCTGCCTGCCATCGCAAAGGGAGACCATTTTACCGGCCTTCATTTTACCGTGACCGAGGGAAAAACCAAGCCGCCGGCGCCATTTACAGAGGCGACCCTTCTCTCCGCCATGGAAAATCCCGTGGCATACATGGAGAGCGGGGACAAGGCCATGGCAAAGACTCTGGGGGAGACCGGGGGACTGGGAACGGTGGCCACCAGGGCGGACATTATCGAAAAGCTGTTTAAGAGCTTTCTTCTGGAGAAGCGGGGAGAGGACATTTTCCTCACCTCCAAGGCAAAACAGCTGCTGGAGCTGGTGCCGGAAGACCTGCGCAAGCCGGAGCTGACGGCGGACTGGGAGATGCGGCTGTCAAAGATCGCGAAGGGAAATTTAAAGCGGGCCGCGTTTATGAAGGATATCCGGGGCTACACGGTGGATCTGATCAGCCAGATCAAGCAGGGAGAGGGAACCTTCCGCCACGACAACCTGACCAACAAGCGCTGCCCCAGATGCGGCAAGCGCCTGCTGGCGGTGAAGGGGAAAAACAGCGAGATGCTGGTCTGCCAGGACCGGGAGTGCGGATACCGGGAGACTGTTTCCCGCACTTCCAACGCCCGCTGTCCCAAATGCCACAAAAAGATGGAGCTGCGGGGCAAAGGGGACGGACAGATCTTTGTGTGCCGGTGCGGCTACAAGGAGAAACTCTCCTCCTTCCAGGAGCGCAGAAAGAAGGAAGGAGCCGGCGTCAGCAAGCGGGATGTGGCCAGGTATTTAAATCAGCAGAAAAAGGAAGCGGAAGCTCCCTTAAACAATGCCTTTGCGGAAGCGCTGGCAAAGCTGAAGCAGTAGGAGGGGACCATGGAACATACGGTGACGACGGCGGGTCAGCCCCGGCTGAAGACTAACCTGGATACGGATTTCATCAAGCTGGCGGCGATTATTTCCATGACCATCGACCATGTGGGAAGCGTGTTTTTTCCCCAGTACCCGGCCTTCCGGTGGATTGGAAGAATCGCGTTCCCCCTGTTTTCCTACTGCCTGACTGTGGGAATGCTCTACACCAGGGATATCCGGAAGTACCTGTTCCGTCTGGGAGCTTTTGCACTAACCTCCCAGCCTTTCTGGATTCTGGCGTTCAACGGGGATGATATACTAGGAAATCTGTTCAATCTGAATATTTTTTTCACTCTGGTAGTCAGTCTGGCGGCTGCCTGGGGCTTTAAGGAGAAAAAATGGTGGCTTTTTGCCGCAGGCCTGATCCTGTTGAACCTGATCAATTTTGACTACGCCATGACGGGCCTGATCCTTATCCTGATTTTTTACCTGTGCAGAAACAAACCCTGGCTGGGGGCCGTCATCTACACCCTCACTTATCTGCCGGCCTTAAACGGCTATATGGAGGATCCCCTGGCGCTGAAGGTGGCCGGCCATGCCGTGGGATTTGAGATTTTTGCTCTGCTTGCCCTGCCCTTTATCTACATTCATACCAATACCGGCATAAAAATATCAAAGTGGTTTTTCTATATTTACTATCCGGCCCATCTGTTTGTGATCTGGCTGCTGCAGCTTATTCTGTAAAAAATCAAGTCTGAGAAAAATCATGTTTATGAAAACAGCGGTTCTGCCGAAAGGGGACAATACCCGGCCCGGCGGACCGCTGTTTTTTTGACTTATTTTTTAATTTTCCCCTCTTCGCGATTAGAGCCATAACTTCAGCTTAGTGAGACAAGGTATTTCCAGTTTTACAAGTTATGAAGACAAAATATATAATAAAATCACTGAAAGAAACTGGTAATTTAGATGTTTTGCATAGTATAGGCCGGCATACTGTGCATATTCGTCTGACGAAGAAAGAGGGAATGAGTGAAATGA
>NBJMR02800__coassemble_2016_pt1 | contig 18267 bp, 16 predicted proteins | sample NBJMR02800__metabat2_low_PE_040 | metagenome-assembled genome bin NBJMR02800 | reverse complement strand
TGATGTTCGCGGCAGGGCGCCACAGCCCGGTGGGCCTGTTGAAATTCACCCTGCCATACCTGCTGATTGCGGTGGTGACCCTGGTGATCAGCGCCAGCATTTTCTTCCCGGTCTATCCGGGATGAGTTGGGGTCAGGGGGTGATTCCCCCTTTCCCTTCATTCTTGTCAATGCGGTATTTCTTCATCCTGCGCCACAGGGTGGAAGTGCTGATATTTAATTCTTTCGCTGTCTGCTCCCTGCTGCCTCCGCAGCGGCGGAGGGCGGCGATAATCTCAGCGGCTGGATCGAAAGCCTGGATTTCCGGGACTTTCATCCGGCCGTTTTTTTGCGCTGCGGGATAATCCAGATACTGTTCCACCTCAGGGGCGTCCACATAGTAGTGGGAGGCGTGGATCAGGATCCGGCTGCACACCATCCGAAGCTCCATAAGATTTCCCGGCCACTGGTAGGACTGAAGAAGTTTTCTGGCGTCTCCGGTCAGTTTTATGTATCGGCCGTAGGATTCCTGGAATTCTCTCATGTACAGATCGGTCCAGGCGGTGATGTCTTCCGGCCGCTCTCTTAAGGGCGGTACGGTCAGAGTCATGACGGACAGGGCATAGTACAGTTCCCGGAGAAAGGTGCCCTGTTCCACCAGATCCAGAAGATTGTGCCGGGTGGAGGCGATGATCCGGATCCGGTTGGGAGTGGCCTGAAGGGAGAGAAAACCGGAGGGGTAGGGGGCACTCTGGATCACCCGGAGAAGCTGCTGCTGGGAGCGGAGGGAGAGCTGGCCGATCTCATAGAGATAGAGGGTGCAGGGCCCCTGATAGACCAGACCGGGAAAGGATCCGTTTTCCGGTTTCCCGAACAGCAGGGCTTCCATCTGACTGTGGTCGCAGTCCTCGCACTGGAACCGGATAAATGGGCAGTCCTGAAAGGCACCTTCGTTGTGGATGCACTCCGCCAGAGGCAGTTTTTCCGTTCCGCCTTCCCCGGTGATCAGAATGGGAAACTGAAAATCTGCAAACCCCCTTGCCCGCTCGACGGCGGCCTGCATGGCCGGGCTTCGGGCGATCAGGCTGCCAAATTTCATTTTTGCCACATGTCCCTGACTCATCAGCTCTCTTTTCATCTCTTCATTGCCCGCGGCCACCGGACGTCCCTCGTAGAAACTGATGATGGCCCCGGTGGCAGCTCCCTCCACCAGAACCGGGGAAATACTGATAAGGAATTCCGACTGATTGATTAAAATGGCCGCGGAGTGGATCTTTTTCTGTTTTTCCAGGACAAAATCCAGCATTTTTTTTGTGATCCCGGGGATGATCCGCCACACGGGCATATGTTCCATGGAAGCAGCCTCCATCATCACCAGAGTTTCCACAAAGCGGTTGACCCGGAGAATCCGGCCGTGTTCGTCAATGTGGATAATGCCGCTGTAGGCATAGTCCAGGAGCATTTTCAGACTGGCGGCGTTCTGCTTTTCCGTGTCCAGGGCGGTGCTGAGCTGGCTGGCGATGCGGCAGGCTTCCAGGGCGCTCTCCCTTCCGGAGACGGTTTTCAGACAGGGCACGGAGACAGAACGGCAGTATTCACAGACGATGGATCCTCCGATCACCACATCCGCTTTCTGGGCAATGGCTTTTTTGGCTGTGGCCACCATCTCCTCCACAGTCTGAAACAGATAGACCTGCAGACGGATTCCGAACAGCCGGTTGAAGGAGTCTGTATCAATGTAGGCAAACATATTCTTCGGACCGGTGAGGGCGACGGCGGGGCAGTCCATGCCGGTGAGATCTTTGGCGGATTTCAGCATGGCGCCGATTTCCAGGGAGGTGATCTTGATTTCCACCACGGGTACGGAGACCAGAGATTGGATGAGTTCTGCCTGGCTGCCCCGGGCGATGATAAAATCCGCGCCGTCGGCCAGGGCCTGGGAGATATAATGCCGGATGTTGGTGTGGTCCACAATAGCCGTGGAGCAGACCGACAGGTGGTACAGGTTGGCCGCGTAGGAAACGGATTCCATAATTTCAATATTGGGGAGCAACAGCGCTGCTTTTGCCATAAAATGCCTCCTTTAATCCTTCATTTTTGAAAGAAATTTCAATTATATGTCATATTATAATTCAAATAGCGCTGTTTTGTCATTATATATCAAAAAAGAAAGTTTTTTTGTTATTTTTACAGCTAGAAGCCCAATAATTTTCCAGGTACAATGCAGGTATCACATAAACGCACCGGTGACGTAAATGGTAAAACGAACAGAGACAATAAAAGAAATTTAAGGAGGCAAGGAGTATGGAGCTTTATATTGTCTTGGGGATTATGGCGTTTATGATTTTCGGATTTGTGCTGAATAAATGGCCCTTTGGCATCACGACCATGATCTGCTGCGTGCTGCTGGTGGTCACGGGAGTATACGGCGTCAGCGACGCGTTTTCCGGATTTTCCAGCCAGAACATTGTGCTGCTGGCCCCCATGTTTGCCATCAGCGCAGCATTTGGAAAGACCAGACTGCTGACCAAAATACAGGATAAAATGATAGACCTGAAGGGGAAAAGCGGACTGGTTCTGCTGATCGCCATATATGCGGTAATCATTATTCTGGCGGCTTTCCTGCCCACCACGGCGGAGATGACCATCATGCTCATGTTCCTGATGGCCCTGGGAAATACGGGAGACATCACCCCTTCCAGAATGACCATCCCGATTCTGGCCATGATCAGTATCTGGGGAACGAAGCTGCCCATCGGAATGGGAGCCACCCAGTATATTACCTTAAACGCGTTTTATGAGGGCATGGCATCCGGCCCGGATCAGCTGCTTTCCATTTTCGACTTTTTCAAGATTTCCATCATTCCCTGCGCGCTGTGCACCCTGTACTGTCTGTTTGCCTACAAGCTGATGCCCAATGACAGTTATGACGCCACGAAGCTGAAAGAAGTAAAGAAAACGGAAGCCATTCCCAAAAGGGATGAGACGATCATTTACATTGTGTTTGTGGTGGTGATGGCTTCCCTGCTCTTTGGAAAAATGCTGGGAGATATCATGTATGTAATGCCCGCCATTGGAATTCTGGTACTTCTTCTGTCAAAGGTCATGTCTGTGAAGGAAACGACGTCGGCCATGACCCAGGATGCGGTGTGGATGGCCGCCGGCGTGCTGGTGATGGCGGACGCTCTGGGAGATACGGGAGCCGGTGAGCTGATCGGCAGCATGATTTTAAAAATCCTCGGCGGAAATCCCAGCGGAATCATGGTAATGCTGGTGTTTGCGGTGGTAACCACAGTGATGACCACATTTATGTCAAACACCGCCACCAGAAACGTGCTGGTGCCCATCGCGGCCAGCACCTGTATGGCAGCGGGATGGGATCCCAGGGGGGTTGTGCTCATCGTGGCATTCTGCGCCAATGTGGCCATTGCTTTCCCGTCCGGATCTCCGGCCTGCGGAATCGCCTACGCGGCAGGGGGCTATAAGATCACGAAAACGCTGAAATTTACGCTTCCCTTTATCCTGATTGCCATCGCGTCCATTGTGTTCAGCGCCAATCTGTTTTTCCCGTTGGCGTAAGGAGTGTTCACCATAATCAAACCACAGGGAGGAAAATAATATGTCTATGAAACCACAGATACCGGTCCGCACAGCGGACAGCGACGACGCCCTCTCCTTTATCCGGCAGATGGGAATTGAATATGTCAGCCTGTCGCTGAAGCCGGAGGAGCTCACCTATGACTGCGTGATGAAACAGAAGGAACGGCTGGCAAAGTTTGGCCTGACCGTGTCAGATGCGCTCTGCAATGAGCTGCAGAAGAACAAAAGCATCCATTTAAATTTCCCGGACAGGGATGACCAGATCAGACGCTTTAATGATATGCTCCAGGTTCTTGGAAAGGCGGAGGTGCCATTTACATCCATTGCATGGCAGCCCAACGGAATCCTGCGCACTGACCACCGGGTGGGCCGGCATACGAGAGGGGGAATTTCCGCTTACTGTGATCAGAACGAGATCATGGCAAGGCCCAACGCGGAGGCGAGAAGCTATGAGGAGCAGGAGATATGGGAGAATTTCCAGTATTTCCTGGATCGGGTGATTCCTGTTGCGGAGGAGACGGGGGTTCGGATGGCCCTTCATCCCAACGATCCGCCCCTGGCCTGCATGGCGGGCATCCCCAGCCTGATTTACAATACGGAGTGCTACCGGCGGGCGTTTTCCATGGCCCACGGAAGCAGGGCTCTGGGAATGAAGCTGTGCGTGGGGTGCTGGCTGGAGGGAGGAGACCAGTTCGGCGATCTCATGAGTGATATAGAGGAATTCTGCAGGGAGGACAGAGTCCTGTGCGTCCACTTCCGGAATGTGGACAGCACTCTCCCCGTGTTCGAGGAGACTTTGGCGGAGGACGGATACGCGGACATGTACGCCATCATGAAAAAGCTGGTGGCCTGTGACTGCAGTGCCGTGATCTCCATCGATCACGGATTCCGGCCCATGGAGGGATTCGGAGGAATGCCGGGGGCATTTTCCTATCCCACCGGTTTTATGAAAGGGCTGCTGTGGGCGGCTGAAAAAGAACTGGGAAAACGGTAAAGCTGCTGAAGAATTTCCCGGAAATATACGGCAGAGCGCGGTTCAAAACGGACCGGCGGCTCTGCCGTTTTTAGTGTGAAAACCCGGTAGGCCGGATTGCGAATGCAGGTCGGATCGCGTGAGTGCGCAGTACGGAGCGATACGCCCCCATTCTTTTTTTGAATAATATTCTCAATTTCTATTGACAACCAATCAGAAGGTGATAATATAAACATATGAATAAACATTCATATAAATGGCATTTGTCAGTATGAAGAAAAGGAGGCGGCGGAAATGGCATACAGGATGAGCGACCCGGAGATTGAGCAGTGCGATTTTATCCATGTGCATGAGGATATTGTAAACCGGGTGACGAAGGTGATGCCGGATGAGGACCAGCTGATGGATCTGGCGGAATTTTTCAAGATTTTCGGCGATTCCACCAGGATCAAGATCCTGTATGTCCTCAGTCAGGCGGAAATGTGCGTCTGCGACATTGCGACGCTGCTTCAGATGGGGCAGTCGGCCATCTCTCATCAGCTTCGGGTGCTGAAGCAGATGAGGCTGGTGAAGTTCCGCAGGGACGGAAGGACCGTATTCTATTCTCTGGCAGACGGACATATCCAGACGATCCTGGCCCAGGGAATGGAACACATTCAGGAGTGAGCCCGGACGGCGGGCGTAAAAGAGAAAGGGGAAGATCATCATGAAGAAAATTGTCAAGCTGGAAGGACTCTGCTGTGCCAACTGCGCGGCCAAAATTGAGGACGGGGTGCGGAAGCTTCCCGGGGTGAAGGAAGCGACCTTAAGCTTTATGACCCAGAGGCTGGTGATGGAAGTGGAAGACGGCAGAGAGGATGAAGCCGTTGAGGGAGCGAGAAAGGTGGCCGACAAGATCGAGCCGGAAGCTGGTTTTAAGGTAATTCGCTGACAAAAAAGGAAGCAGAAGGAGAACGGGATATGGGATCGAAAAAGCAGAAAAAGATGGTCATCCGCCTGGCGGTCAGCGGAGTGCTGCTGATTGCGGGCGCAGCGGCGGAGGGTAGATGGAGCCTGGCGTGGATTCTGTTTATTCTCTCTTATCTGGCGGCGGGGTATGACATTCCGCTGAAGGCGGCCAGAAATATTTCCAGAGGCCAGGTATTTGACGAGAATTTTCTGATGACCGTGGCTACCTTCGGGGCCATAGCCGTGGGAGCCCTGGAAGAAGCGGTGGCCGTGATGCTGTTTTATCAGCTGGGAGAGCTGTTTAACGATTACGCTGTGGGAAAATCCCGTCAGTCCATCGCCGCCCTCATGGATATCAATCCGGAGTACGCCAACCTGCTGAGGGATGGCAGGGAGGAGCAGGTGGATCCCTACGAGGTGGAAGTGGACGATGTGATCCTGATCAAGCCGGGGGAGAAGGTTCCCCTGGACGGCGTGGTGATAAGCGGCGCATCCAGTCTGGACACCAAAGCCCTCACGGGAGAATCCATGCCGGAGGATGTGCGGGAGGGAGATTCCATTGTGAGCGGTTCCATCAATCTCACCGGTACCCTGAAGGTGCGGGTGACGAAGCTGTTTGACGATTCCACAGTGGCGAAGATTCTGGAGCTGGTGGAGAATGCCAGTTCCAGGAAGGCGAAGGCGGAGAATTTCATCACCCGGTTTGCCAGGGTATACACTCCCATCGTGGTGGGTCTGGCCCTGGTTCTGGCCATTGTTCCCTCCCTGTTGATGGGAAACTGGGGAGTATGGATCTACCGGGCCTGCAGCTTTCTGGTGGTGTCCTGTCCCTGCGCCCTGGTGATCTCTGTTCCCTTAAGCTTTTTCGGAGGCCTGGGAGCGGCATCCAGGGAGGGAATCCTTTTAAAGGGCAGCAACTACCTGGAGGCGGCCGCCAGCCTGAAAACGGTGGTGTTTGACAAGACAGGCACTCTGACCACCGGAAAATTTCAGGTGGCAAAGGTAATTCCGGCGCCCTCTGTCTCCCAGGAGGAGGTTCTGGAAGCCGCCGCTTACGGGGAATGCCACTCCAACCACCCCATTGCCGTGTCTGTGCGGGAGGCGTATAAAAGGGAAGTGGATCCTGCCAGAGTGGGGGAGACCAGAGAGGCTGCGGGCAAGGGCGTGCGCACGGCCGTTCTGGAAAATGGAGCGTGGACCACAGTCTGCATTGGAAACCGGAAGCTGATGGCCGAGGAGGGAATGGAAGGGCTGGATGAGCCCTCCCCGGTGGGAACCACCCTGTATGTGGCCAGAGACGGGCGCTACCTGGGCAGCGTGGTGATTTCCGATACCATTCGTCAGGATACGAAGGAAGCGGTGGCCCGCCTGCGGAAAATGGGCGTGAAGCGCATGGTCATGCTCACCGGAGACCGGGAGGAGACGGGAAAGGCCGTGGCTGCCGAGGTGGGCCTGGACGAGGCCTACGGCGGTCTTCTTCCCGCCGACAAGGTGACGAAGGTGGAAGAGCTGCTGAGAGAAAAGGAGGCTGGCTCCACTCTGGGATTTGTGGGAGACGGCATCAATGACGCCCCGGTGCTGTCCCGGGCGGATGTGGGAATCGCCATGGGCGGCATCGGCTCTGACGCGGCAGTGGAGGCGGCGGACATGGTCATCATGACCGACGAGCCTTCCAAGATCGGCGACGCCATCGCCATTGCCAGAAAAACGGTGGGAATTGTCAAGCAGAACATTGTGTTTGCCATCGGGGTAAAGGTGCTGGTGCTGATTCTCACCGCCCTGGGATACGCCACCATGTGGGCGGCGGTATTCGGGGATGTGGGCGTGTCTGTGCTGGCCATCTTAAATGCCATGCGGGCGCTGACCTATAAAAAATCATAAGACGGCGGGCTCCGCGGAACGAAAATAAGGTTCCGCGGAGCTTTTTGCGCGATACGCCCGGCATGCAGCTGCCGCCCGGAGGTGCTTGCACATCCGGGGAGGCAGATATATGCCGGGCAACGGACAGCGAACAGCTTTGCTGTGAGCTGCCCGTGGTATGGCGAATCGGACAGGGGAGGGGACTTTCCCTCCGATTGACGGCGGCAGTCCTTTTACAAGATTTACAATTATCCCCGGTTGTGCTAAAATGAGTCATAATGCGGGGCGCTTAAGGACGCACGCCGCTTTATGAACAGCGAATCTGCTGGAGCGGAAGAAAGGATATGACGATGAGCAAGTACACGAAAGAAGACATTTTTCGTATGGTGGAAGAGGAGGACGTGGAGTTTATCCGCCTCCAGTTCACAGATATTTTCGGCATGATGAAAAATGTGGCGGTGACAGCCGGCCAGCTGGAAAGGGTTCTGAACAATCAGTGTATGTTTGACGGTTCCGCCATCGAGGGCTTTGTGAGGATCGAGGAATCCGATATGTATCTGTACCCGGACTGGGACACCTTTGAGATTTTTCCCTGGAGACCCCAGCAGGGGAAGGTGGCCCGTTTTATCTGCGACGTCCATTACCCGGACGGAAGACCCTTTGAGGGGGATCCCCGCAATGTGCTGAAGCGGGTTCTGAAAAAAGCGAAGGATATGGGCTACACATTCATGGCCGGCCCGGAATGTGAATTTTTCCTGTTTCACACCGATGAGGAGGGAAATCCCAGCACGGTGACCCATGAAAAGGCCGGATATTTTGATGTGGGACCTCTGGATTACGCCGAGAATGTGCGGCGGGATATTGTGCTCTGCCTGGAGGAGATGGGCTTTGAGGTGGAGGCTTCCCACCACGAGCTGGCTCCCGCCCAGCACGAGGTGGATCTGCAGTATCAGGAAGGACTGCGGACGGCGGACGATGTGACCACATTTAAAATGACGGTGAAAAATATTGCAAAGCGCCACGGCCTTCACGCCACGTTCATGCCCAAGCCCCAGGAAGGGGTCAACGGTTCCGGCATGCACATCAACATGTCCCTCATGGATGAGGCGGGAAGGAATCTGTTTGAGGATCCCAGTGACGCCGCCGGCTTAAGCCGCCTGGCCTATTCCTTTATGGCGGGAATTCTCTATCATATGAAGGAGATGGTGCTTCTGACCAATCCGCTGGTCAACTCCTACAAGCGCCTGATTCCCGGATATGACGCACCCAATTACATTGCCTGGTCCATCCGGTCCAACCGGAGCGCCCTGATCCGCATTCCCACGGCCAGGGGATCCAACACCAGGATTGAGCTGCGCTGTCCCGATTCCGCGGCAAATCCCTATCTGGCCCTGGCGGCCTGTCTGGCAGCGGGACTGGACGGAATCGAAAAGGGAATGACGCCTCCGCCCAGCGTGGATCGGAACATTTACGCGATGACGGAGGAGGAGAAGGAGGCAGCCGGCATTGAGGCTCTTCCGGAGACCTTGAAGGATGCCATGACATCTTTTGAGAACAGCAATCTGATGAGAGAAGTGCTGGGCGATCACATATTCAGCAAGTATCTGGAGGCGAAGAACCGGGAGTGGAAAGATTTCCGCGCTCATGTGACAGATTGGGAAGTGGATGAGTATCTGTACAAGTATTAATCGAAATGAGACGGCAGAGAGGCGGAGGTGAGAGGCGTGTCCAACGTGATAGTGGCTTTTTCCCAACCGGAAAATGGAAGAAATATCAGGAATATTCTGGTGAAAAGCGGGTTTCATGTGGTGTCTGTCTGCACGTCCGGCTCTCAGATCCTGACGGCTGCGGAGGAACTGGACCGGGGCGTGGTGGTAGGCGGAGGAAAATTCCAGGATATGGTTTACGGCGAGGTCTGCCGGATGCTGCCGGAGGAATTTTCCATGCTGGTGATGGCAAAAGCGGGGGCCTTTGAGGAGGACGCTCCGGAAAACGCCGTATTTCTGCCCATGCCCCTGAAGGTCCATGATCTGGTGAGCACTCTGGAGATGATGATCATGGCCCAGGAGAAGCGCCACAGAAGGCGCAGACGGATCCCCCGGCCCAGAAGCCGGGAAGATATGGAACTGATTGGCCGGGCGAAGGAAATGCTCATGGAGAGGAACCATATGACAGAGGATGAGGCCCACCGGTATATTCAGAAGTGCAGCATGACCAACGGCAGCAGCCTGGTGGAGACGGCAGAGATGATCATCAGCCTGATCGCTTAGAGGAGGAAAAACATGAGATTTACCAAGATGCAGGGCATTGGCAACGATTATGTATATGTAAACTGTTTTGAAGAGCAGGTGACCGACCCGGAGGAGGCGGCCAGACTTGTCAGCGACCGCCATTTCGGCATCGGCTCCGACGGCCTGATTCTGATTCAGCCGTCGGAAAAAGCAGACTGCCGGATGGATATGTACAATCTGGACGGTTCCAGGGGAATGATGTGCGGCAACGGCGTGCGCTGTGTGGGGAAATACGTCTACGACCACGGACTGGTGCCGCCGGAGAGAAGAAGAATTTCCGTGGAGACTCTGTCGGGAATCAAATATCTGGATCTGCAGGTGGAGGACGGAACGGTAAGCCTTCTGACCGTGGACATGGGAGAGCCGGAGGTGACGTCGAAGCTGCCGGAGCTCCTTTACGTGGGGGGAAGGACGGTTCCCTTCTGGGGGATCTCCATGGGAAATCCCCACGCGGTGGTGTTCCTGGATGAGGCGGTGACGGGAATGCTGTCCGACTGGAAAAAGGAAGAGAAAACCATAGAGCGCCGAAGCGGAGCAGAGACCGCCTCCGGCCTGGATTTTCTGGATCTGGCAGTGTTCGGTCCTCTCTTTGAAAAACACAGCCGCTTTCCCGACAGAACCAACACGGAGTTTGTGGAGGTGCAGGGGAAAAACGAGCTGGTCATGCGGGTCTGGGAGCGGGGATCCGGGGAAACCCTGGCCTGCGGAACGGGAGCCTGCGCGGTGGCGGCGGCGGCTGTTTTGTCCGGAGCCGCAGAAAGGGATGAAGACATCCGGGTGGATCTGCCCGGCGGATGCCTGACCATCCGCTGGAACAGCTCCGACAATCACATTTCCATGACCGGCCCGGCGGTGGAAGTGTTTTCCGGTGAAATCCGGCTGCCCTGGGAAAGATAAGTCAACTTCAGTCTTCTTTCACATATCCTATAATAAGCAGGCTGTGTGAAAGGAGACTTTCTTTTGTCAGAAACAAAGAGAGTGATTATAGATGCGGGTCACGGCGGAAGTGATCCGGGAGCAGTATTTGAGGGAAGGCAGGAGAAGGACGACGCCCTCCGCCTGGCCCTGGCAGTGGGCCGGATTCTGGAGAATGCGGGGGTGGAGGTGATGTATACCCGGGTGACGGATGTGTTTGATTCTCCCCTGGAGAAGGCGCAGATGGCCAACCGGTCCGGCGCCGATTACTTAATATCCATTCACCGCAACGCCATGCCCATCCCCGGCATGGCGTCAGGCATTGTGAGTCTGGTGTACGAAAAGGGTGGGACGGCGGAGCTTCTGGGCAGCAACATCAACCGTCAGCTGGCGGGAGTGGGATTTGAGGATCTGGGAGTGATTGAGCGGCCCGGGCTGATCCTGCTTCGCCGTTCCCAGATGCCGGCGGTGCTGGTGGAGGCCGGCTTTATCGACAATCCCCAGGACAATGAGCGGTTCGACGAGAGTTTCCAGGAAATCGCCCAGGCCATTGCCGACGGCGTTCTCCGGACGCTGGAAGAGGAGGAGAAGATCCGCCCGGAATATTACCAGATTCAGGTGGGAGCGTACGTGAGCCGCCAGGTGGCGGAGGAAATTACCATGGAGCTGATGGAGCAGGGATACCCTGCCTTTTATATTTATCAGGACGGGTACTATAAGGTCCGGGTGGGGGCGTTCCTGAACCTGGACAATGGGGCAAACATGGAGATGCGGCTGCGCCAAAACGGCTGGCCCACAATGATGGTGCTGGAGCCGGCCGTATACTGAGGATGGAATCCGATATCCGATGGCGGCGGGGCCGGTGTCTGTGGGGAAAAAGAAGCCGCGCCTGCGGAGAGACAGAACCTGTGCCTGTGGGGAGACAGGACCTGCACGGGAGATGGAATCTGTGTCCGGGCGGGAAATGAAACCTGTGTCCGGGCGGAAAATGAAACCTGTGTCCGGGCGGAAAATGCTTGCAATTTATCCCGGCGGTGCGTATAATGTCTGTATGGAGACATAGCTCAGCTGGGAGAGCATCTGCTTGACGTGTAGAGGGTCGCAGGTTCGAGTCCTGTTGTCTCCACTTTTTAGAAACCCTTGTATTTGCGGGAGGAATGCCGTATTTACAAGGGTTTTTTGCGGTTTTAAAAGAAAAAAGTGGTCGTCACAAATGCAGAAATGCACGCCTGAATATCAAGCAAGTATCACACGAATATCACACGGATTTCAGCCCACGGAAGTGATCATGCTTTTTTGTTCTGTTTTTCTTTTTCCAGGTCTATGACATTTCGGTATACTGTCTTCATAACTTTATCGCTGGATCGTCCGCCGCGCTGCATGATATATTGTATTGATCAGGTTCTCCGATGGCGTTTTTCCGCGGATGGAGACGCATGACAAAACGGAGTCCGCACAGATCCCTATCGATGGCGGCCGGTTTCATCCGGCGGATCTGGGTTCCCTTGCAGATTTCTTTATAGAGCAGTTCCTCCCGATTCCGGCGGTTCCTGTTCCGGTGACTGCTGTCTTATGGGGAGGAATGTATGCTAGATCTGCCCTTCTTTGCGGCCGTACAACCATTTTTTTCTTCAGGGAAATGTTAGGATTTTTTTCTTTTTCTTTCACAAAACATTCATATTCTGAACACACTTTCGACATATATAAAAGGTATCCTAATAATCGTAAAAGGTAAGCAATCCTTTTTCATAATACTTTTTCATATTACTCCCCCTTTTAAAGGCTGTCCAGGGCTGAGAAGCGAAGGCTTCCAGTGTCGGGCAGCTTTTTTGCATTGTTTGGGAGAACGCTGACAGCGTTTGCTGAGGTCAGAATCTGCGGTGCAAAAATTTTTCTGGAATCTGCGGTGTATGTTGTCAAAACGGCGGGAATTTGCTAGGATGATAGAGGAAACAAAAAATCTTGATTTATGAGGTTGACTATGATTAAAGCAGTGATTTTTGATATGGACGGCGTAATCATCGACAGCGAGCTGGTATATCTGGAAAAAATGTGGGAGTACGGAAAGACGAAAAATCCGGATATGAAGCTGGAACAGCTCTATCCCATGGTGGGAGCGTCAAAGGAGGACGCCTGGTCTGTGCTGGCGGAGGCCGTGGGGCAGGGCCAGACCTGGGAGGAAGCGCGAGAAGATCTGAAGGCCCATGTGGATGTGTATGAAGGGGTGGATTACCGGGCGATTTTCCGGCCGGAGATCTGCGGGATTTTGGAGGAATTAAAGAAGAAAGGCTATAAACTGGCGGTGGCATCCTCCACCCAGCTTCCTCTGGTGGAACGGGTGATGCGGGAGAACGAGATTGCGGATTATTTTCAGATTCTGGTGAGCGGTGGCCAGTTTAAAAAGAGCAAGCCGGATCCGGAGATTTACCTCTATACAGCGCAGAAGCTGGGAGTTGCCCCGGAGGAATGCCTGGCGGTGGAGGATTCCACCTTCGGCGTGCTGGCGGGACACAGGGCGGGCATGACAGTGGCGGCCCTGAAAGATGACAGGTTTCATTTTGATCAGAGTCCGGCAGATTACCGGATGGACCGGCTGACGGAGATACTTGAGATTCTGAAACAGCTGGAACAGTAATAGAATAGGATAAGAGCGTTTAAGGCGGTTATCCATGAAATTTTTAAAGGAAATGGTGAGGGGGCTTCTCATTGGCGTGGCTGGTATTGTGCCAGGCGTCAGCGGAGGCACCCTCGCTGTGTCCATGGGAGTTTATGATCAGATTATCGGTGCGGTGACCCATCTGTTTGGAAAGCCGGGGGAGAGTATCCGCATCCTGTTTCCCTATGGCGCGGGAATGCTGGCGGGAATCGGAGGTCTGGCGTTTGTGATTGAGACGCTGTTTGGATCCTTCCCTTTTGCCACCAGCATGGCGTTTCTGGGGCTGATTCTGGGCGGGATTCCGGCCCTTTTGAGACGGGCGGATTTCCGGAAGAACGGGCTGAAAAAATATATGATGGCGGTGACGGTCTTTTGTCTGATGACTGTTCTGGCCATTGCGGATGGCGGTGACGGGACGGTAAAGGAGCTGGTATTTGACTCAGCCGCCAAACGGCTGCTGACCATGGGCTGTGTGGGAATGGTTGCTTCAGTGACCATGGTGGTGCCGGGGGTCAGCGGAACCATGCTTCTGATGATGATGGGATATTATCAGCCGGTACTCCACGCATTCAATCTGGTACAGACCGGAGTTTTGACCGGGGACTGGCAGACGGTGCTGGCTCAGCAGGAGATCCTGCTGCCTTTTACCCTGGGTCTGGTAGCAGGCATATTTTTGTGCGCGAAGACCATGGAGACTCTGTTGAACCGGTGGGAAGCCATGGTTTATGCGGCAGTAACCGGATTGGTGGCATCCTCCCCGGTGGTAATTCTCTGGGGAATTTCCATGGGAGAAGTGGAAACAGGACAGAGACTTCTGGGAGTTCTGCTTTTGGCGGGAGGCTGCCTGCTGGCGGCCAAGATGGGTGACGGGAAGACAGAAGACACGCTGGGCGGAAGGTAGAGCCCCTGGGGACAGCGGTTGTCCCCCATAGAGGAGCTTCACAGAAAAAACCGGGGTGAGAAAGGGACCGGCATGGATTGAATATCCAGGCCGGTCCCTCTTCCGTGGGAATCCCGGCAGCAAGCAACCGTGCTGCCGGTCATTCGATTTAAAAAAATAACGAGGCGATTCCAGTGATGAGCAGAGCGATGATTCCTCCTGCTCCCACTACATACATCAGGCATCCCGGCAGACATCCTCCTCTGCGGTAGCCTCCCCAGCCTCTTCTGGGCGGAGGTGGCGGAGGTGGCGGCGGTCCGCCCGGCCTCATTCTTCCCGGCCCTCCCATGGGCCGCCCGCCAAATGGCCTCTCACCCATAGGTCCTGGCCCTCCCATGGGCCGTCCGCCAAATGGCCTCTCACCCATAGGCCCCGGTCCTCCGCCGGGCGGCCTTCCTCCCGGTCTTCCTCCGCCGGGTGGTCTTCCTCCTGGCCCTGGCATAATGATCCCTCCTTTAAAATGGAATCTGATAATTCAGTGACAGCTGTCTTTATTTTAACACAAACGACGCCTGTTTGTAATACTGAGAATGATTTTCCTGCTCAGAGTTCAGCAGAAATCAGCAGAGACAGACGGCGTGTATAAAAAAGGAAAAAGCGGGAATACTGGTCCATAGATATCGGAAGGGAGATGAATTATGGACAATAAAGTATTGAATTACACGGCTCTCACCATTGCCATTATCGGCGCCGTCAACTGGGGGCTGATCGGATTTTTCAATTTTAATCTGGTGAGCTGGCTGTTTGGGAGTAATTCCTGGCTGTCAAAGGTGATCTATGGACTGGTGGGTCTGTGCGGCCTTTACATTATCACCTTTTACAGTCAGTTAAACCCTCACAGACATTCCCAGCAGTGAGAGAACGGAAGCTTCGCGGATATTTGTCCGTGTAAAAAGAACGCCGTCCGCGCTATCCGGAAAACCGGAGGCGGGACGGCGTTCTTTTAGTTCAGCTCCGCAATCCTTGTGATTCCCACATAAATATGAGAAATCTTATTCCAGGTGGCAAAGTCGATGACTCCCGTCTGGGGCAGGCCGAAAATGGACTGGAAGGCGGAAACTGCCGCCTGTGTCCCAGGGCCGTAGATTCCGTCCTGATCGATTCTTGGAATGGCGGAGTATACAGTGGCGATGGTATCCAGCTGTTCCTGGACGTGGCGGACTTTATCGCCGGAGGAACCCAGCGTCAGCTCATATCCAGGCCAGGAAATGGGAATGCCGGAAATCTGGTCTGCCGTGTTGATGTAAATGCTTTCCCCGTAGAAGTAGCGGAGGATCTCAATGGGGCTGTAGCCCTGCTCGCCCAGGGAACAGGATCCCCATTGGGTCAACCAGACCGCAAGTGCGTATGAATGGAAAATTTCCCGGAAAATCAAGGGTTTTCCGGGAATTCCACCAGATAATAGTCCACGTCGATGTGGCCGCGGTCCTTGTAAAACACGATCCGATCCACGATGCTCTTCAGGGCCGCGTTTTTCTCCTGTACGGAGAAATCTCCGGATCGGAGAATGTCCAGAACGCTGGAGATGTTTTCCATCATCCGGGCGTCGTTGGCATTTTCCTCCGGTTCTGCCTGTTCCAGGCGGGAGATCATTTTTTCCAGCTCCGCCCGCTCCTGCAGCAGGCGCTCTTTGTTCTGACGGTATTCTTCTTTGGTGTCGATCCCGTCCATGTAAGCTTCCCTGGCGCGGGCCTCTTTCTGGGTGATGCGGTCCAGATTTTTTCTCAGAGTTTCCAGTTCTTTCTCCCCGTTTCGCTCCTTTTCCCGGTTCTTTTTGACGGTGTAGGTGACGCTGCCGCGCTGTATGGCGTCCTCCAGGGCCCGGATCACGGCCGGTTCGATTTCTTCCGCCCGCACATAGCAGTTGTGCCCGCATTTCCCCTTCAGGTAGCCGTAGCACTGGAAGGAGAAGGTGTCCGGGGCCGTCTTCCGGTGCATGACGCAGGAAGATAAGGAACGGCCGCAGGCGGGGCACTTGAGCAGCCCGGAGAGCCAGTGTTTGGAAACCTCCGCCGGCTTTGCGTTTTTGGGACGGTACTCGGCCTGGAAGCGCTTCTGGGCCGCCAGGAACAGGCCCTTGCTGATGATCGCTGGGTGATGTCCCGGCCGGATGATCCACTCCGACGGATCGCGGACTTCCTTCGTCTCATTGACCGTCCGGTTCCAGCGGACGTCCCCGGCGTATCCCGGATTTTGCAGGATATATTCCACGGAACGCTTCTCAAAGGGCTTTCCCCGGTTGGTCTTCAGCCCCAGGCTGTTTAAGTATTTGGTTATGGCAAAGATGCTCATGCGGCCGTTGACATATTTGTCGAAGATCAGGCGCACGATCTCCGCCTCCTCCGGGATGATCTCCGGCGTGGCCTTGTGGTACGGGATCCGGTAGCCCAGAGGCGGCCGGCACTGGTAGGCGCCCCGCAGGGCGTTTTCCGTCATGCCCCTGGTCACGTCCCCGGACAGCCGGATGGAGTAGAACTCATCCATCCATTCAATGATCCTCTCGATCAGGCCGCCGAAGGGGCCCTCGATCAGAGGCTCAGAGATGCTGACCACATCCACGTGGCACTTGTTCCGGAGCATGGACTTGTAGACGATGCTTTCCTCCTGGTTCCGGGCGAACCGGGAAAACTTCCAGAGGAGGATGACGTCAAAGGGGTGCTCCTCCGATTTGGCGGCGGCGATCATCTGCTGAAACTTCGGCCGCTTGTCGGCCTTGCGGCCGGAGATGCCGTTTTCCACGTAGATGTGCTTCTGGGAGACGATCATATCGTGGTTTTTGGCATACTCCAGCAGCAGGCGCTTCTGGGAGTCGGGCGAGAGCTCTTCCTGTTTGTCGGTGGAGACCCGGATGTAGAGAGCTGCCGTTTTGATTTGATTTTCCATTATATCACCTGATACCCTGTGTTATAAAAATATGTTTTTGGGTGCAAAAAATACGCCTCTTGACCGGGGCGCTCCAGAGATGATATAATTCAGGTGTTCAAGCTGATTGTATCTTCTGGAGCGATCCGGGAAGAGATGATCTATGGAAAGCCGTTCGGTGTTGGTAGCACCGGGCGGTTTTCTGCGTTATTTTTGTTCAAGACGATTCTGTATATTTTCTTTCAGCCTTTTGGCAGAATTGTTGGAAAGCAGAGAATGGAGCTGGTAGTAAGCAACACTTCTTAATTTCTTTAATCTTTCTGGAGCGGGAATACCCTGGCGGATCATGTCGGCATTCATACTTTCAAGGTTTACGAGTACAATAAGTTGTTCAACACTCGCAAAATCTCTCATGTTTTGCTTTTTATTCCCTGTTTCGAGGCGCCATTGTTTTGCTGTTTTTCCGAAAAGAGCAATATTTAATAAACCAGCTTCGTTGGCATATGTGAAACTCTGCTCTTGGGCTGTCAGTTCAGGAGTTATAAGAAATTCTTTTATCGCATCCGTATGTATGTGATAGTTAATTTTTGTAAGCTCACGTTTGGTGTCCCAACCGATTTCGAGACGTTTAGCCTCATCAATTTTAAGACGCTGGTAGTCTTTTATGATATAAAGTTTGAATTCTGGAGAAATCCAGGAGGCAAATTCAAATGCAATGTCAGTGTGTGCAAAGGTTCCGCCATATCGTCCTGCCTGTGAGGTAATACCGATAGCGTTCATGCGCTCAATCCATTGCTTGGGGGTCATTATTAGCCTGCCCGGTTCACTTCTAACCGTCTGGAATTCCAGACGGTTAAAATTCGGGTTATACAGGCTTTCCCAAGTAGCAAGAAAATCAATTGTGGAATAGGAACTCATCCAGTTAGAAATTACAATTCTTGGTTCATTCGGATCTTTTTTCTTTGCAATATCAGTTAGAGAAATATAGGCATTTTCATTTACGATATTGCCGATAACAGAGATCTCTGTTCCATTGGCATTTATTTTCAACCTTGTATCCTCCTTTGGAAGTTTGACATTTTACTGAATTTAACATATAATATATTTAACAGGACAGCCGGAAGGTGAATGCACCTCACCCGTCCCGGCGAAGCTCAACTAAAAAATAGTCGTCGGCTTGTCAGGGCAGGACGGCTATTTTTTATGGGTATAAGTCAGGATTGCAACAATGAGCATTGCTACAG
>NBJMR02800__coassemble_1978_pt1 | contig 18993 bp, 17 predicted proteins | sample NBJMR02800__metabat2_low_PE_040 | metagenome-assembled genome bin NBJMR02800 | reverse complement strand
ATTCAGAAAACTCGGGGAACTTATTTAGCGTATACAAAAAGCAAACTGAATCCAGCGTATCTTTATAAAACGACGATGGAAAAGATCGTCAGAACAATGGAAAATATTGATTTTTCTTGAAAAATGACGATTTAAAGTTTTGTGCGAACGGTAAGTGCTCATACAATTTCCGGGAGGTTCGCACCGAAAAAGGAGCGCGGAAGAGCAGAAAAAAAGCTGAAAGGTACAAAAATGGAGATGGGATAAAGGTAGTTGAAAAGATAGTTGTCTATTCTGCATAAAACGTAGGATAGAAATTTGTTAAATATTGCTGTCACTCCCCGCGAGGGGAGTGTGGATTGAAATCGACATCTCTGAACGTAAATGGTTGCGATTACGAGGTCACTCCCCGCGAGGGGAGTGTGGATTGAAATCTGTGCTACTCTCTTTAATTCTCCGGGATCGGTTATGTCACTCCCCGCGAGGGGAGTGTGGATTGAAATTCCCCATAAAGCTCCGTCAGTTGATTCCTTAGAGTCACTCCCCGCGAGGGGAGTGTGGATTGAAATTCGGATTGACCGAACAAGGCGGTTATACTCACCGACCGTCACTCCCCGCGAGGGGAGTGTGGATTGAAATACTTTCGGGGCCAATACAGATGCTGCGCAAAAGGGTCACTCCCCGCGAGGGGAGTGTGGATTGAAATCTGTATGAAGGAAAAACAATGGTCGATGAATCGGTCACTCCCCGCGAGGGGAGTGTGGATTGAAATGTAATAACGCTCGCTGCGCTTATTGGTACTAACGCAGTCACTCCCCGCGAGGGGAGTGTGGATTGAAATAATACCATACTTTTAGATACGGTAATTGTGGATCCGTCACTCCCCGCGAGGGGAGTGTGGATTGAAATTCCCCAGTAGACCTCCGTCACCTGCTCCAGCCAGTCACTCCCCGCGAGGGGAGTGTGGGTTAAAATCCGTACACAAAATTTCCCAGGTCCTCACCTTCTGTCACTCCCCGCGAGGAGAGTGTGAGTTGAGATCAGCCTTGGAATATATGTATGATGTCCTACACCGTGTCACTCCCCCACGGAAATCGCCGAACTAACACAATTCCCTGCTCACCCTATCCGCCGCCTTCAAAGCCGCCAAAACATCCGCCGGTGTTACAGAAAAAGGCATGTTGGCCATGGAGCCGCTGCAGCTGGCGGCGGAAGCTTCCATCAGGCGGCTGTCATCGGCGTGTTCCAGGCCGAGGTCGCTGAGGCGTGTGGGAAGGCCGCAGGCCCTGCAGAAGGAGAGGATAGTTTTGATTTCTTCCAGAGGACGGTTTTCCAGGATCAGCTGGACGATGGTGCAGAAGGCCACCAGCTCCCCGTGGAGGAGACGATGAGTTTCCGGGAGCAGGGTCAGTCCATTGTGGATGGCGTGGGCGGCCGCCAGGCCGCCGCTTTCAAAGGCGACGCCGCTGAGATAGGTATTGGCCTCCACGATGTTTTCCAGGGCGGGAGTGGATACCTGGCATTCGGCGGCGGCTTTTGCTTTCAGGCCGTCGGATAGGAGTGTGTCCAGGCAGAGCCTGGCCAGAGCCATGGCGGTGGGAGAAGTGCGGCCGCCGGCGGAAGTGACGGCGCAGGAGCGCTCGCAGGCGGCCGCCTCATAATAGGTGGACAGAGCGTCTCCGATTCCGGCCATGAGAAAACGTGCCGGGGCCCGGGCAATCACTGCAGTGTCCATGATGATCATATCCGGGTTGGAAGTCAGGGGAAGATAGTGGTCAAATACTCCTGATTCTGTGTAAATAGCAGCCAGACGGCTGCAGGGAGCGTCTGAGGAGGCGGCAGTCGGTACAAGGATCACCGGGCGGTGGATGGAAAATGCCACCGCCTTTGCCGTGTCCAGAGTTTTTCCGCCGCCGATGCCAAATACCGCGTCTGCACTTCCGATTTGTGAGATATGGCGGTCGATTTCTTTCTGGCAGCACTGGCCGCCGAAGACAGAAGACTCAAAAGGAACAGAGTGTTTCAGAAAACTGCTCTCAATGGAATCCATGTAGGCGCCGCAGATAAACGAATCGATGATCAGGTAAGCGCCGGACGAGCCGAGCTCTTTATAATATTCAGCCAGATGGTTAAGTTCCCCGTTTCCCTGAATGTAGCTGCCCGGAGAGCGGATAATTCTTTTCATATTGGATTGCCTGCCTTTCTTATGAAAATACAACGGTTTGTTTCATTCTATCACGGGAGAGAAAAATGGCAACGAAATATTTTCTCCGGGCAGCTGGAAATGCTTTGTTTTCTGAGAATTGACAAGGTTTTTTTTCGCAGATATAATGAAGCAAAGCGGCGGAAAATGATGTGAAAACCTGGGAGGACGGCGGCATGTTTCAAAATATTTCTGTGTTTTTTATAGTGGAATTAGTGGGCACGGTGGCTTTTGCCTGTTCTGGAGCCATGGTGGCCATTGAAAAGCAGCTGGATCTGCTGGGAGTCATTGTGCTGGGAGTTATTACAGCTGTGGGCGGAGGAATGATCCGGGATATTCTCATCGGGATCCGGCCTCCTTCTCTGTTTTTAAATCCCGTGTACGTGGTGACAGCTCTCATTGCCGTTCTGATTCTGTTTTTCATTATGAAATTCAGCGGCAGGTGTCAGGATCTTCTGTACTCTGAACTGTACGAGGGAATGATGAATTTCATGGATGCCATCGGACTCGGCGTTTTTACGGTGGTGGGCATGGATACGGCTATCAACGCCGGATATGGGGATTACCGATTCCTGATGATTTTTCTGGGCGTCATCACCGGCGTGGGCGGAGGCATTCTGCGGGATATTATGGCGGTCCAGACGCCTTACGTGCTGAAGAAACACATTTACGCCTGCGCATCTCTGGCGGGAGCGCTCTGCTATATGCTGCTGCTTCCCCGCATGGACCGGGACGGGGCGGTGGTGGTCAGCGCCTGCCTGGTGGTTGCGATTCGTGTTCTGGCGAGGAAATACAGGTGGAATCTGCCCAGAATCAACCGGCAGAATGAAAAATAAAAAGGATTCGTTGTGCATCTGATCGGATAATGGTATAGTAGGATTTAAGAATATAGATCCGGCCGGCTGGAGCTGCCGGAGAAAGTGAGGAAATGCCATGATACCAGATGACCAGGTGCGTTTAAGCCAGATGGCTCCCGGCGGGGGCTGCGCGGCAAAAATCGGACCGGGGACGCTGCAGGGAATTCTGGAGCAGCTTCCCCGGTTTTCTGATGAAAACCTTCTGGTGGGAATCGAGACCAGCGACGACGGGGCGGTGTACCGGATCTCCGAGGACCTGGCTCTGATCCAGACGTTGGATTTCTTCCCGCCTATGGTGGATGATCCCCGCCTGTTCGGACAGATCGCTGCGGCCAACGCTCTGAGTGATATTTATGCCATGGGAGGGGAGCCAAAGGTTGCGTTGAATATTGTGGCCTGGCCCAACTGTGTCAATCCGGCCATTCTGGGGAAGATCCTGGAAGGCGGAGCGGAAAAGGTAAAAGAGGCGGGCGCGGTGCTTGCAGGGGGACATTCCATTCAGGATGATGTGCCCAAATACGGTCTCTCTGTCACCGGCTTTGTGGATCCCAGACGGATGTATACCAACTGCGGCGCCAGGTCGGGGGATGTGCTGCTGCTCACAAAGCCGCTGGGTACCGGCCTGGTAAACACGGCGGTGAAAGCGGGCATGGCATCGGAACAGGCGGAGCGGGAGGTACTGCGGGTGATGACGGAGTTAAACCGGCAGGCCGCAGAGCTGTTAAAAAGCTGTGAAGTCCACGCCTGCACAGATGTCACCGGTTTTGGCCTGGCCGGTCACGGGGCAGAGATGGGAGGCGGCAGCGGGGTGACTCTGGAAATATCTCTGGAAAAGCTGCCGGTTCAGCGGGAAGCTGCAGAGTACGCCAGTATGGGGCTGGTGCCTGAGGGCAGCTACCGGAATCGGGAGTTTTTAAAGGATCAGGTTCAGGTGCGGACAAATGTTCCCTGGGCGGAGGATCTGTTTTTTGATCCCCAGACGTCCGGCGGCCTGCTGGTGAGCGTGTCACCGGAGGCGGCAGAGATGCTGGTGAAAGCAGGGGCAGAGAAGGGAATGGAGGATCCATTCCGGATCATTGGAAGAGTGAAGGAGAAGGAGGGGCCATGGAGCGTCATACTGATCGGCTGATTTATCTGGACAATGCGGCCACTACGGCGGTAAAGCCGCGGGAAGTGGGGGAGGCGGTGGCGGAAGCCATCAGTAGCGGACGGATGGGAAACGCAGACCGGGGCGGTCTGGGCTCTTCCCTGGATGCCTCCCGCACGGTATACCGGACCAGGGAGGCAGCGGCCAGCCTTTTTGGATGTCCCTGGCCGGAGCAGACTGTTTTCACTGCCAATTCCACAGAGAGTTTAAATATAGCCATACAGGGCATGCTGGAACCGGGAGATCATGTGATCACTACAGTGATGGAGCACAATTCTGTTCTGCGTCCCCTTCACCGGATGGAGGATCTGGGAGTCCGTCTGACGGTTCTTCCTCTGAAGCCGGAAGGCGGCTGGCAGATTCCGGCGGAGGAGTTTGAGCAGGCAGTCTGTCCGGATACGAAGATGATTGTCTGTACCCACGCCTCCAATTTGACGGGAGATATGGTTGATGTGGAGGCAGTGGGCCGTATCTGCCGCCGCCATGGCCTTCTCTTTGTGCTGGACGCATCCCAGACGGCGGGAGTGTTCGACATTGATATGGAGAAAATGGGAATTGACGTGGTGTGTTTTACCGGACATAAAAGCCTGATGGGTCCCCAGGGGACCGGCGGCCTCTGCGTGAGGAAAGGGGTGGAGATTTGTCCCCTGCTGGAGGGAGGTACGGGGATCCGCACCTATGACCGGAGACAGCCGGACCGTATGCCCACCGCTCTGGAGGCCGGGACATTAAACAGTCACGGCCTGGCGGGTCTGCTGGCAGCCCTTCAGTGGCGGAAATCCCAGGGGAAAAAGGTGATGGAAAAAGAACTCTCCCTGGCAGCCCGTTTTTATCAGGGAGTGAGGGACCTGCCCGGCGTGACGGTGTACGGCAATTTTGAGAATCCTCTCCGGGCGCCCATTGTGACTCTGAACCTGTATGATTATGATTCGGGGGCGGTGGGTGAGGAGCTGTTTCTCCGGTTTGGAATTCAGACTCGCACCGGAGGACACTGCGCGCCTTTGTATCACCTGGCCCTTGGGACAGAAAGACAGGGGGCGGTGCGCTTCAGCTTTTCTTATTACAATACGGAAGAAGAGGCAGATCTGGCCGCCGCGGCGGTGAAAACTCTGGCGGAGGAGGGATGACCATGCGGAAAAAAGAGCCTTCCCTGCTCATTTCTTTTCACACCACCACAGAAGCCATGGCCCTGGAGGCAGCCTGTCAGGAGGCGGGCCTGCCCGGCCGGCTGATTCCCATACCATCCTTCGTGTCAGCCGGCTGCGGGTTCGGATGGAAGGTTTCAGAGGAGGCGGGAGTCCGGGTGATGGATTTTGTCAGAGAAAAAGGATTGGAATATGAAAAAACGGGAATTTATCTGCTGTAGCAATGAGGGCCGGCGGGAAACCTATCCCCTTCTTGCCGCTCTGGGGCTGGAAGGGGCCTGGGAGAGGAAGGAAAACGATCCGTTTGTCCTGGCGCTCGTGGGCGGCGGAGGGAAAACCACAGTCATGGCAGCCCTGGCGAGGGAAGTTTCCGCCGCCGGCCGCCGGGTTCTGGTGGAGACCTCCACCCATATCGGGATGCCGAAAACTGGGAAGGTTCTGGTATACCGGGCCGATGGGGATGTCCTGGAGCTCTGGGAAGGAAAGGGAGACGGGGACGGATTTTCTGTCCGCAGTCTGCCGGAAACGGCATGGAAGCGGGAAACGGTTCAGATCTGGGATGGCGTCGGCGGCATTCTCACCGCCGGCACGCTGGAGGAAAAAGGCGGTGTGAGGAAGCTGATCGCTCTGCCGGAGAAAATCCGCAGGGAACTGGCACCGGCGGCAGATTTGATCCTCACGGAAGCGGACGGGGCCAAACGGCATCCGGTGAAGATTCCGGCCTCCCATGAGCCGGTGATTCGGTCAGAGACTGACGGAGTGCTGGGGTGTATCGGCCTTTCCGCCATTGGACGGCCGGCGGGAGAAGTGCTGTTTCGGCGGGAACTTCTGGGAATTTCCCCGGAGGAGCCGGTGACGGAAGAATTGGCTGTGAAGATTCTGTCCTCGGAAGAGGGAACAAAAAAATATACGGCCGGCCGCTTATACCGGGCAGTGCTGAATCAGTGCGATACAGAAGAGAGACTGGAAAGGGCCCGGCGCATGGGAGCGGGGCTGAAACAGAGAGGAGTCCACGGTGCCGCCCTGAGCTGGGGCAAGGCAGTCTGGATATTTTAAATAAGGATGACAGAGGAATAGGATGAAAGTTTTGATCAAGGGCGCGGGGGATCTGGCCACGGGAATTGCCTGCCGCCTCTATAACTGCGGATTTCAGGTGGCGATGACGGAAATTGAGGAGCCTACCACAGTGCGAAGAACCGTGGCGTTTTCCAGGGCGGTCCGGGAAGGGCAGGCGGAAGTGGAAAAGATCACCGGTGTGTTGTGCAGAAATGGGGAGGAAATCCAGACTGCGGTGGATAAAGGATTTATCGGGGTGATCGTGGACCGGGACTGCCGGATTTTAAAGGAGTGGAAGCCGGAGGTGTTTGTGGACGCGGTGATTGCCAAAGTCAACACAGGAACGTCCATGGATGACGCTCCCACTGTGATCGGCGTCGGCCCCGGATTTACGGCGGGGAAGGACTGCCACTGTGTGGTGGAGACCAAACGGGGACACGATCTGGGCCGCTGCATCTGGAAGGGCAGCGCAGCCCCCAACACGGGAGTTCCGGGAATCATCGGCGGATATGGCCTGGAACGGCTGGTGAGGGCGGAGGCAGACGGCGTATTTTACGCCTGTGCTTCTATCTCAGACCGGGTCCGCAGAGGACAGGCGGTGGGCTGTGTGGAGACGGCTGGCGGCCGGGTGCCGGTGACAGCGCAGATCGACGGCGTGCTCCGGGGAATTCTCCAGGACGGAGTGAAGGTGCATCGGGGCATGAAAGCGGGGGACGTGGATCCCCGGGATGTGGAGAAAAACTGCTTTACCGTCTCCGACAAGGCCCGCGCCATCGGCGGCGGCGTGCTGGAAGCCATTCTTTCCATGGAAAAGAAACGGGGGAAATGTCTGTGAGCGGAAACGGCCTGGCAGTGGTTCTTCTGGCGGCCGGCGCCGGCCGCCGGTTTGGCGGAGACAAACTGTTTTACCAGGTAGACGGCGTTCCCATGTTTCGCCGAGCCGCTGATCTGGTTCTGTCCCTGGGGGATCTGGCCGGCATAAAAATGGTGGTGACGGGGGATGGCAGAATCGCGGAGAGCCTGGAACGGGACGGATTTCATGTGGTGTGGAACAGGGAACCGGAACGGGGAATTTCCCGCTCCGTGGCTCTGGCTGCGGAGGAGGCGGAGAAGAAAAATGCGTCTGCCCTCTGTTTTATGGTCTGCGACCAGCCCTGGCTGCGGGAGGACACCCTGGCCGGCTTTCTGACTGCCTGGAAGGAGAGCGGAAAGACTCTTGGCAGCCTGATCTGGAACGGACAGGCGGGAAATCCCGCCGTGTTCGGGAAAATATGGTGGGAGGAGCTTAAAAATCTTTCCGGGGACCGGGGCGGCAGACAGGTCTTAAACCGCCGCCGGGAAGAAGTATTTTTCTATGAGGCGGCGGAGGCAAGGGAGCTGGAAGATGTGGACTGGAGACCGGAAAACATTCTTTGACATTTCTGCGGGAATCTATTATAGTAATAGGGATTGCGGAGGTACCTATGATTTTATTAGAGAGAACAAGCGTAATGAACCTGGAAAATGCCATGCGGGGCGCCAGGAATCCCTTAAACAGCTGGGGGAGAATAGACAGTTTTTACGATGAAAATGGCAATTATGTGCTGGGACCCAACGATCTGGATCTGGCAAAGCGCCTGCGGAAGGCGGGAAGCGACCACCGGAAGTTTATCCGCCAGATTTTTGTATCTGTGGATATCACCGCTCCCATCTACTGGTGGAAAGAGTACGACACCTACAAAGTGGCTACGGTGGCCAATTCTACCAGTACCATGCACAAGATCCACAGCAAGCCCTTTTCCATGGAGGATTTCAGCTGTGACCATATGACGCCGGGGACTCTGGCGTTTATGGAGACGGTGGTGGAGAAACTGGAGGAGATCCGCCTCCGGTATCTGGAGACGAAGAGCAAGGAAGACTGGTATGACATGATTCAGCTGCTCCCCTCCAGCTACAACCAGATGCGGACCTGCACTCTCAACTATGAGACCCTGGTCAACATCTACCATGCCAGAAAGAACCATAAGCTTCAGGAGTGGCATACATTCTGCGACTGGATCGCTTCTCTTCCCTACGGCAGAGAGCTGATCATCGCGGAGGAAGAAGAATAAAACCGGCCCCGGCCGGAAGGCGAGAGGCCGCAGCGGGAGAACAGGATCCGCCGCGGCCTTTTTACGCGATACGCCCGGCATGCAGCTGCCGCCTGGAGGTGCTTGCACATCCGGGGAGGCAGATATATGCCGGGCAACGGACAGCGAACAGCTCTGCTGTGAGCTGCCCGCGGTATCGCGAATCGGATAGGGGAAGGAACTTTCCCTATCCAATCACCATGGATCCGGCAGTGCGGGAGGCTGCCCGCGGCGCCGCGGCAGACGCCGCCTGCGGGGCGGTTTAAGAGAGGAGACGCGCATATGAATCTGATTGCTGCAGTGGATAAAAACTGGGCCATCGGCCTGGGCGGAAAGCTTCTGGTGTCCATACCGGAGGACCAGCGGCTGTTTCGTGAGGAAACCATAGGAAAAGTGGTGGTCATGGGCAGGAAGACGCTGGAGAGCCTTCCGGGAGGCCAGCCCCTTCACGGGAGGACGACCATCGTTCTCACCAGGAATCCGGACTATCAGGTAAAAGGGGCGGTGGTGTGCCGCAGCCTGGAGGAGACCTTAAAGGAGCTGGAAAAATATCCGTCGGAGGACATTTTCATCGCCGGCGGGGAGGAGATTTACCGGGAATTTCTTCCCTACTGCGATGTGGCCCATATTACTTATATTGATTATACCTATGAGGCCGACACGTTTTTCCCCGATCTGGAACAGGAGGAAGACTGGAAGATGCTTTTGGCCAGTGAGGAACAGACATATTTTGACCTTTGCTACGAATTCCGCCTGTATCGCCGGACCGGCAGAAAAATACCGGCAAAAAACAGTCCGGATGGCGGGAAATAGCAGTTGTCAATCCCGTTTTCCGATGTTAATATAAGAGAATGGTACAGCCGTTTGGAAAAGCGCCGGCGGGCGCTGGGGAGAGCTGGACCAGAAGGGAGGCCATATGTCAGAAAAAAAGCAGGTGTTGGAAAATGAAAAGCTTCTGATCGAGATGGAACCGTTTGGAGCGGAGCTGGTCCGCGTATTTGACAAGAAAAACGGACAGGACATGCTCTGGGAAGGGGATCCGGCCGTCTGGGGACGCCATTCTCCCATTCTGTTTCCCTTTGTGGGAAAGAGCTTTGAAAATCAGTACCGCCTGGACGGAAAAGTATATCCCATCGGTCAGCACGGCTTTGCCAGAGATATGGAGTTTGACCTGATTTCCGCGGGAAAAGAGGAAGTGTGGTTCGGGCTCTCTGATACAGAGGAGACCAGAAAGAAATATCCTTTCTCCTTCCGGCTGGAAGTGGGATACCGTCTGGAAGGCTGCCGCATCCATGTGATGTGGAGGGTGAAGAACCCGTCTGATCAGGAGATGTACTTTATGATCGGGGCCCACCCGGCATTCCGAACGCCGGCGGGGAAGAGCATTTATGACTACACCTTTGATTTTCACAGAGGCGGAAAGCTGCACTATCAGTCTCCGAATGACGACGGATACCGGGACAGCTCCATGGACGGAGAACTGGACGCGGGGGAGGGAAGAGTACTTCTCACGAAGGGATTTTTCCAGAATGTGCCCACCTATATTTTTGACAGGGGACAGCTGGATCAGATCAGCCTTCTGGTGGACGGCAGGCCCTATGTGACCGTGGAGTGCAAGGGATTCCCCTACACAGCTGTCTGGACGGTGGAGGCCACCCACCCGTTCGTGTGCCTGGAGCCGTGGTACGGCCGGTGCGCGGAGAAAGGGTTTGAAGGAGATTTGAAAGAGCGGGAAGGCGTGCAGAGACTGCGGGGAAAAGAAGAATTTTCCGCGGAGTACGTCATCAGCGCAGATGCCGCCTGCTGACGGCAGACCAATGAGGAAGGGAAGAAAGGCAGGAGAGTAGACATGTTTCAGATTGTAAAGTCCGAAAAACTGGCGGACAAAATTTATCTGATGGACGTTAAGGCTCCCCGTGTGGCCCATTCGTGCCAGCCGGGAGAGTTTGTCATTGTAAAAATGGATGAGAAGGGCGAGCGTATCCCCCTGACCATCTGCGATTACGACCGGGAAGCCGGCACGATCACCATTGTGATCCAGACTGTGGGAGCTTCCACAGAGAAGATGGTTCGGCTGAAGGCCGGAGAGTATTTTGAGGATGTGGTGGGCCCCCTGGGCAATCCGTCCGAATTTGTTCACGAGGACGTGGAAGAGCTTAAGAAAAAGAAATACCTGTTTGTGGCCGGCGGCGTGGGAACCGCTCCCGTCTACCCCCAGGTGAAATGGTTCCATGAGCACGGCCTGGAGGCGGACGTGATCGTGGGAGCCAAGACGAAGGATCTGGTGATTCTGGAGAAGGAGATGGAAGCAGTGGCCGGAAATCTCTACGTCACCACCGACGACGGCTCCTACGGACGCAAGGGCATGGTGACGGAAGTGATCAAGGATCTGGTGGAGAACCAGGGAAAACACTACGATGTGTGCGTGGCCATTGGTCCCATGATCATGATGAAGTTTGTCTGCCTGCTGACGAAGGATCTGAATATTCCCACCATTGTGAGCATGAATCCCATTATGGTGGATGGAACCGGTATGTGCGGCGCCTGCCGTCTGACGGTTGGCGGCAAGGTGAAATTCGCCTGCGTGGACGGCCCGGAGTTTGATGGCCATGAGGTGAATTTTGATGAGGCGATGAAGCGCCAGCAGATGTATAAGACAGAAGAAGGACGGGCTATGTTAAAGCTGATGGAGGGCGATACCCATCACGGCGGCTGCGGAAACTGCGGAGGTGACAAATAATGGATGGAATGAAGAGAGTGCCTGTGAGAGAGCAGGATCCGAAGGTACGTGCCACGAATTTTGAAGAGGTTTGTCTGGGATACAACGAGGAAGAGGCGGTAGCCGAGGCCAAGAGATGTCTTCAGTGCAAAAATGCCAGATGTATGAAGGGATGCCCCGTTTCTATTGATATTCCCGGCTTTATCAAGCAGGTGGCGGAGAGAAACTTTGAGGAGGCGGCAAGAGTGATCGCCCGTTCCTCTGCCCTTCCCGCTATCTGCGGCCGTGTCTGCCCCCAGGAGACCCAGTGCGAAGGCGTCTGCGTCCGGGGAGTGAAGGGAGAGCCCATCTCCATCGGCAAGCTGGAGCGTTTTGTGGCGGACTGGTCCAGAGAACACGGCGTGGTGCCGGAGAAGCCGGAGAAGACCAACGGCAAGAAGGTGGCGGTCATCGGTTCCGGTCCGTCGGGACTGACCTGCGCCGGCGACCTGGCGAAAATGGGATATGAGGTGACCATTTTTGAGGCTCTTCACGAGCCGGGCGGCGTGCTGACCTACGGAATTCCGGAATTCCGTCTGCCGAAGGATACGGTGGTAAGGTCTGAAATTGAAAATGTGAAGAAGCTGGGCGTCACCATTGAGACGGACGTGGTGGTCGGAAAATCCGTGACCATCGACGAGCTCATGGATGAGGAAGGCTTCCAGGCTGTGTTCATCGGTTCCGGTGCGGGACTTCCCAAATTTATGGGTATCCCCGGCGAGAACGCCAACGGCGTATTTTCCGCCAATGAGTACCTGACCAGAAGCAACCTGATGAAGGCTTTCCGGGATGACTACGATACCCCCATCGCGGCTGGTAAGAAGGTGGCCGTGGTAGGCGGCGGAAACGTGGCTATGGATGCGGCCAGAACGGCCCTTCGTCTGGGAGCGGACGTACATATTGTATACAGAAGAAGCGAGGCGGAGCTGCCTGCGAGAGCAGAGGAGGTTCACCACGCGAAGGAGGAAGGCATTGTCTTCAACCTTCTCACCAATCCGGTGGAGATTCTCACCGATGACAAGGGATGGGTGAAGGGCATGGTAGTCCGGAAGATGGAGCTGGGCGAGCCGGATGCTTCCGGCAGAAGACGTCCGGTGGAGATTCCCGGTTCCGACTACACCATTGATGTAGATACGGTGATCATGGCCCTGGGAACCAGCCCCAATCCGCTGATCTCCTCCACTACCAAGGGACTGGAGACCAATAAGTGGAGATGTATCGTAGCTGACGAGCACAACGGAAAGACTACGAAAGAGGGAGTTTACGCCGGCGGCGATGCCGTGACGGGAGCGGCCACTGTGATCCTGGCCATGGAGGCCGGAAAGGCAGGGGCCAGGGGAATCGACGAGTATCTGACCAAGAAGTGAAAATTCGAGGAAGAAGCTCGGCCGGACGATGACAGATGGGAATCGTCTGCAGAGAAAGGAAATGAGAAGTGATTAAAAAACGAATTCTGGGAATTATGACTGTGCTTCTGTTGGGGCTGGCCGGCTGTGCCGGGACAGCAGAGCCGCATACGGCGGGGGAGACGGAGGCAGCGGCAGAATCCGAAAGTCAGACAGAGACGGCTGGAGAAGGGGAAGCAGCAAACCAGCTGGGAGGCGGAAGCCCCTGGCTGGATACGAACCTGAAAGAAAATATAGAGGAGGGGATGGAATCTTCCCTGAAGGATGATTTTCACCTCTATGTAAATTATGAGTGGCTTTTGAACAACGATATTCCCGATGGGTACAGGTCAAACGGACCGTTTCTGGATGTGGAACGGGAGACCACTGAGAAGGCGAAGGCTCTTCTGGAAGATGAGACGCTGGAGAGCCATGAAGCCCGGCTGGTACAGCAGCTTTACCGGGCCTGGATGGATTGGGACAGCAGAAATGAAGTGGGACTGGATCCGATGATTTCTGTGTTGGAAGCACTGGACGGAGCGGACAGTCTGGATGAGCTGACGGCCCTGCTCTGCGACGATGAGTTCAGAAACAGTATGCCCGCCTTTGCAGGATTCGGCAACACGGCAGATTTTATGGATTCTTCCGTTTATATTACGGAAATCGGCAAAAGCCCGTTTATTCTCAGTGACGCGGCGGAATATGAAAACCGTACAGAGCTGGGAGAACGGTATTATGAGGCATATAAACATGAGGCAGAAGTGCTTCTTGTGCGGGCAGGCTATGATGAGAAGAAGGCTGAGGAGATGTTTGACTCTGCAATCCGTTTTGAGACCAGCCTGGCAGAGGTGTCTCTCACCTCGGAAGAGTATATGTCCCCGGACATTTATGAGAAAATTTATAATGTCTATGCTCTGGAAGAACTGGACGGGCTTTCTCCTGCCTTTCCTCTGCGCCGGATGGCGGAGAGCGCGGGGTTCGGCAATTCGGACCGGTATTTGATTGAGGAACCGGCCTACTTTGAGCGTCTGAATGAACTTTATACTCAGGAAAATCTGGAGAGTATGAAAGATTACATGCGGGTGAGATGCGTACTGTCGCTGGCACAGTATCTGGACCGGGACGCGTGGGATCTGTTTGTTGAGACACGAAATGCCGCCGGGGGTTCGCAGGGCAGTCTGCCTGACGAAGAATATGATTTTCAGATTGTGAAGAACTTTCTGACGGAGCCTTTGGCGAAGGCATATCTGGAAAGGTATGATGCCGCTGAAAAGAAGGAAGAAATTACCAGAATCTGCCAGGAAGTGATTGCTGCTTATCGGGAAATGCTCCAGGGAGAGGAATGGCTGTCCGAGTCCACCAAAGAAAAGGCGGTGGAGAAGCTGGACAATATTCAGATCAAGGCGGTGTATCCGGACCAGTGGTATGATTACAGCGGACTTTCACTTGAAGGACTGTCTTACTGGGAATGCGTCAATAAAATCATCGACTTTTCCACAGAGCGGGATTGGAGCCGAACCAATCAGAAGGTAGATCCCAATGAATGGGATGTGGACATCCTGGAAAGCAATGCATACTACAATCCTCAGGATAATTCCATCAATATTCTTCTGGGAATTCTCGGAGGAGAATTCTACGGCGACGATATGACGGAGGAAGAGATCTATGGCTCCATCGGTCTGGTAATAGGCCATGAGATATCTCATGCTTTCGATACCAACGGGGCTCAGTTTGACAAGGACGGCAATCTCTCCAACTGGTGGACCGAGGAAGATTTGAGAGCATTTCAGGAACGGGCGGACCGTCTGATTGCTTACTATGATGAAATCATTCCATTCAGCGGTCAAAAGGTGAGAGGAGCCAATATTCGGACGGAGGCAATTGCGGATATGGGCGGTTTCAAATGTATGCTGTCCATTGCGGAACAGAAGCCGGATTTTAACTATGATCAGTTTTTCCGGCAGTTTGCTACAATATGGCGCAGATTGTCCAGCTATGAGTTTGAAATGCTCTGCCTCACCCAGGATACCCATCCTCTGCATTATCTGCGGACAAATGTGACGCTTCAGCAGTTTGAAAAATTTTATGAGACCTATGATATCCAGCCGGGAGACGGAATGTATCTGGCGCCGGAGGACAGAATCGGGGTGTGGTGATCACCTGCTTTGGATTTTCATAGGTAAAACGGAAAAGTCTGACCGGAGAATCCGGCCGGGCTTTTTCTGTTGTATGGGAAACTTTGTTTCTGTGAACGCTTATGTCCGCTGACGCGGACACCGCGAACCGCGAAAGACCCCGGATCGCCCCGCGCAGGATTCCGATTGCGAGATAAGCCCGGCAGGATGCTGCCATGCCTGCACGAACAGAAATTTGCCGGACAGTGGACAGCGAACGGCTTGAAGGACATCCCATTTCATTATATACTGATAGTAGGATCTGAAGAAAAAAGAATTGGGGGAAAAGAAAAATGAAAAGGGCAAAAACACAGGAAGAAAAGTACAGGCAGATGACGGAAATGCCGGTCTCCAGGCTGATCCCGGGACTGGCGGTCCCCACGATTATCAGTATGCTGATCTCATCCGTTTACAACATGGCGGATACATTTTTTGTCAGCCAGCTGGGAACCAGCGCTTCCGGAGCGGTGGGAGTGATTTTTTCCGCCATGGCCATTATCCAGGCCATCGGCTTTGGATTTGGACAGGGAGCTGGAATTTTCATCTCCCAGTCCCTGGGAAACAGGAACACGGAAAAAGCCGGAGAGGCGGCAGCCGCCTCGTTTTTTGCGGTGATGTTGATCGGAATTCTCATCGGGGTGTTTGGGAATCTGTTTCTTCATCCCCTGGTAATGCTGCTGGGAGCGACGCCCACCATCGCGCCCTACGCGGAGGATTACGCCATGTATATTCTGATCGCGTCCCCGTTTATGATGTGTTCCTTCGTCATGAACAATATTCTCCGCTCCCAGGGCAACGCGGTTTACGCCATGGTGGGAATCACTGCCGGCGGTTTGCTCAATATAGTGCTGGATCCTCTGTTTATCTTCACATTCGGAATGGGGACGGGAGGCGCCGCCCTGGCTACAGGTTTAAGCCAGTTTATCAGTTTCTGCATTCTGCTGTGTCAGTGCAATCTTCAGGCGGACTGTATTTCCATCCGGTTTTCCAACTTTAAGCCCAGCCTGCGGATGTACGGGACGATCATCCACGCCGGCCTGCCCAGCTTCTGCCGTCAGGCCATTGCCAGCCTGGGAACCATTACCCTGAACTACGCGTCGGGGGCTTACGGGGACGCGGCCATTGCGGCAATGTCCATTGTGAGCCGGTTTATGATGTTCATCAATTCGGCCATGATCGGCTTCGGCCAGGGATTCCAGCCGGTATGCGGATTTAACTTCGGCGCTAAGCGTTTCGACCGGGTGCTGGAGGCGTTCTGGTTCTGCGTCAAGGTTTCCATTGCCATGCTGGTGGTGCTGGCGGTGATCTGCTTTGTTCCTGCGGAGGGAATCATCTCCCTGTTCCGCAGAAACGACCCGGAGGTGATCAGCATCGGGGCGCGGGCTTTAAGATGCCAGCTGGTACTGGCACCGGCCATGGGCTGGATGACCATGTCCAACATGATGACCCAGTCTATCGGATACGGTTTCCGGGCGTCTGTGCTGGCGGTTGCCAGACAGGGACTGTTTCTCATTCCGGTGCTTTTGATTCTTCCCCGGTTTATGGGCCTCTGGGGCGTGCTGATCGCCCAGCCGGCGGCGGATGTGCTTACCGTGATATTGAGCACTGTGGTGGTGACCCAGATCCTCAGAGAACTGAAGGATCTGGACCAGAAGGAAAAGCAGAAAACGCCATCCATTTTGGAACCTGCTGAGAAAACAGGCAAATGCTGAAGGAGCGGTACAGGATGACGGGATGGGAAGGCGGCAGAGGCGGTGCCGTCTTTCTCTTTGTGCGAAAGTGCCGCAAAACGACAATTTTACGGGATTAATTTTATATTCAGACAGGAAAAAAGGTATGGACGAAATCGACATTTTGTGAGAAAATGAAACCAGGTATGGCGTGATTGTTTTAACAATCTACCATATTTTGAGAATACTTCTCAATTACATATCTGAAAGGAGTTTTAAACATGATTTATTCACATGAAGTAGAAACAATGTGCAAAGTGGCACAGGGGGTCAATCATGGTGCGGCGCCGATTCCGGAAGAAGCCAAATGGGTGCAGGCAAAGGAAATCAAAGATATTTCCGGACTTACCCACGGCGTAGGCTGGTGTGCTCCCCAGCAGGGTGCCTGCAAGCTGACCCTGAATGTAAAGGAAGGCATCATTCAGGAAGCGCTGGTTGAGACCCTGGGCTGCTCCGGTATGACTCATTCCGCAGCCATGGCGGCTGAGATTCTGCCGGGAAGAACTGTTCTGGAGGCTCTGAATACAGACCTGGTATGTGATGCAATCAATACTGCTATGAGAGAATTATTCTTACAGATCGTATACGGAAGATCTCAGAGCGCGTTCTCTGAGGAAGGTCTGCCCATCGGCGCCGGTCTGGAGGATCTGGGAAAAGGACTCCGTTCTCAGGTTGGTACCATGTACGGCACTCTGAAGAAGGGACCCCGCTATCTGGAGATGGCAGAGGGCTATGTAACCGGTATTGCTCTGGACGCTGACGATCAGATTATCGGCTATCAGTTCGTAAATCTTGGAAAGATGACCGACAATATCAAGAACGGCATGGAGCCCAACGAGGCTTACAAGGCAGCTCAGGGCCAGTACGGCCGTGTGGCTGACGCTGTGAAGATTATCGACCCGAGAAAGGAATAATCTGCCGGCTTCGGTTTTTGATGAAAACAGTTTGATCGACGTATTAAGGAGGATAATAAATCATGGCATTATTTGAGTCATATGAGAGAAGAATTGACAAGATCAATTCCGTATTAAACAGCTATGGCATCGCTTCCATTGAGGAGGCTGAGAAGATCACAAAGGATGCAGGCCTGGAAGTATATGATCAGGTGAAGAAGATTCAGCCGATCTGCTTTGAGAACGCCTGCTGGGCATATATTGTAGGCGCGGCTATCGCCATCAAGAAGAACTGCCGCAGAGCAGCAGACGCTGCCGCAGCCATCGGCGAGGGACTTCAGGCATTCTGTATTCCCGGTTCCGTTGCTGACCAGAGAAAAGTTGGTCTTGGCCACGGAAATCTGGGCAAGATGCTTCTGGAAGAGGATACGGACTGCTTCTGCTTCCTGGCTGGACATGAGTCCTTCGCAGCAGCAGAGGGTGCTATCGGTATCGCAGAGAAGGCCAACAAGGTTCGTAAGAAACCGCTGCGCGTAATCCTGAACGGTCTTGGAAAAGACGCTGCTCAGATCATCGCAAGAATCAACGGCTTCACATTTGTGGAGACTCAGTATGACTACTACACCGGCGAGCTGAAGGAAGTATTCCGCAAGGCTTACTCCGACGGCCCGAGAGCAAAGGTAAACTGCTACGGCGCCAACGACGTTCGTGAGGGCGTTGCCATCATGTGGAAAGAGGGCGTAGACATTTCCATCACCGGAAACTCCACCAACCCCACCAGATTCCAGCATCCGGTAGCAGGCACCTACAAGAAGGAGCGCCTGGAGGCAGGAAAGAAGTACTTCTCCGTAGCATCCGGCGGCGGCACCGGCCGTACCCTTCATCCCGACAACATGGCAGCAGGTCCTGCTTCCTACGGCATGACCGATACCATGGGACGTATGCACTCTGACGCACAGTTCGCTGGTTCCTCTTCCGTGCCCGCTCATGTAGAGATGATGGGCCTTATCGGAATGGGCAACAACCCCATGGTTGGAGCGACGGTAGCCGTTGCGGTCAGCATTGAGGAAGCAGCCAAGGCTGGGAAGTTCTAAAGAATGCCGAAAAATCAAGGTTTCTGAAAGATATAAAATTGAACTGGAACCCTGAAAAAAGCATTGGTATACAACAAACTAACCACAAACTATACAACAAAGCGAGCAGGTTTTAATTTTCCTGCTCGCTTATTTTAAACATCGTAATAGCTTTTTTCAGATCTTCCAGAGATGTGTGAGTATACACTTTTTCAGTGACATCATATATCTTATGTCCTACTATTCTCTTCAGGTCATACGGATCTATCCCACTCTTTTTAGCATATGTAATAAATGTATGGCGACAGTCGTGAGGAACGTGATCCATTTTCATGGCATCCATTGCATGATGAAAACGATGCCGATACATATCGTATGTTATATTCGGATGATCTCGGGCTACAGGATCGTTGAACAAATATGAGCTGTTAATGGAGGAAGCGTTCTCGTAAGCGTTTTGAATCAAGTCTATGATTTCAGGGTGT
>NBJMR02800__coassemble_1937_pt1 | contig 19496 bp, 14 predicted proteins | sample NBJMR02800__metabat2_low_PE_040 | metagenome-assembled genome bin NBJMR02800 | reverse complement strand
CGGATACGCCATGATTGCTTTAATTGAGGACAACTGCATAAATAAAAAGCATTGGATCACAGAAGATGAAATGGTAACCATAACGGCGATTGCCGAATCGACCCCGGGACCGATTGCAATAAATTGCGCTACATATGTTGGATATAGTCAGGCAAATCTTGCCGGCGCTCTATTTGCAACTTTTGGGATTGTATTTCCCTCGTTTGTAATCATTTATATTATTTCTATGTTTTTGGACAATTTTCTCGAAATTAAAATAATTGCAAATGCCTTTCAGGGAATCAAGATCGCAGTTGCTCTCTTGATTTTGGACGCTGCAATCTCAATGGTAAAAAAAATGAAGCATAAGCCGCTGCCAATGGCCATTATGCTGGCTTCCTTTGGGGGGATGCTTCTTATAAACATTTTCTCATGGAATTTCTCATCGGTTAGTCTTTTGATCATTGCAGCAGCAGTTAGCTTTTGTGTCTGTCTGTTTCAGGATAAGAGAAAGGCGGTGCAGAAATGATCTATCTTGAGTTGCTGTTTGGATTTCTGCGGGTAGGATGCTTTTCGTTTGGCGGCGCCTACGGGGCTATTCCATTGATTCGAGACGTTGTCCGCTCTTATGGCTGGCTGACAGATGAAATGCTGACTTATATGATTGCAGTCAGCGAAAGTACTCCGGGGCCGATCATGGTAAATTTGGCTACTTATGTGGGAAGCCAGCAGGCGGGCATTTTGGGCGCCATCATCGCAACCGCAGCAGTTGTTTTGCCGTCTTTTATTGTCATATTGTTGATTACCATATTGCTGAAAGCGCTGATAAAAAATCGGTATGTGCAGGCGATTTTAAGTGGGATCAAGCCGAGTATTATAGGGATTATACTCGCCACCGGCGTTTATATGACGATAAATAATTGTATTTCCATATCGGGAGCTGTCTCCGTTAATTTTCGTTCTTTGCTTATCACGGCTATTTTAATAGCGGTTATATATGTAACGAAAAAAAGAACGAAAAGGAATCTATCATCAATCCGGTTAATTGCTTTATCAGCGCTTTTTGGAATTATTATTTATGCAGTTTAAAGAGAGAGGTTATTTGTCGTTGTCAGCCCGGGACGTTCCATTCCCGGGCTTTTTCTGCGCCGGAAACCTGCTTTTTTTGTGGCGTCCGCCAGGCGCCGATGCTATAATGAAAAAATAGAGAAAATCTCAGGAACAGGCGGGGAGAGCGATGAAAAGGGAAAAGAAACAGCTGGTGAGAAATAAGAAAATTTCCTTTGTATCAGGAATGACGCTGATCGTGCTTTTGGCAGGATTTCTGCTGTTTATCATATTCAGCATTCGTTCCCTGGTGCTCAGGCTGGAGGATATCCGCAACCATCCCTTCCAGGTGATGGACGCAGGCGGCTGTCTGCGAAATGATGTGGATAATGTGCGGATCAGCTTTGAGCAGCTGCGCCACATCAATACCCCGGAGGTGGTGGCGGATGTGAGGCAGCAGATCCAGGTTTTCTATGAGGATGCGGAGGATCGGCTGGATATTATAGAGGAGTGCTATCTGGGAGATCCGTCGGAGGTGGATTCCCTCAGGAAGCTGATGGGGGAAATGCAGGCGGAACAGGATCAGTTCCTGGATTATGCGGCGGCGGCGGACCGGAGCGAGGAGGAGATCGTTTCCTACAGTACGGCTCATCTGGAGGAGGTCAATGAAGCCTTTGACGCGCAGCTGGAGGGGATTCTGGAGTTTGCAGGGGATAGATTTGATTATTTTTATGATCGGGCGAAGAGCACCGGATTTTACTCCATTCTCACCTCCTGCCTGATCTTTGTGGCGGTGCTGGCGGTGCTGTTTCTGTACTGGTATCTGATGAAATGGCAGACAGACCGGCTGCAGAACCAGAACCAGCTGTTTGATCTTCTGTCAAAAACCATCGACCACATTTTCATGATCAATGAGCTGGACCATCCGGAGAGGAATTTTATTTCAGAGAACGCGGGGCGGATTCTGGGCTTTGAGCCGGATCCCCAGAACATTTCCCCGGCCATGCTGTTTGACTATATGAGCGAAGAAGACCGGAAGATGGTGCAGGATCTGTTTTCCACTGACGGGGAGACCTACTGGAACGCCATGTTCCATTACAGAAATCCGGCGCTCCCGGAGGAGAAGGTGTTTGCCCTGCAGACCTACCGGATCCGGGCAGAGGGGCGGGAGCAGTTCATTTCCGTGCTCACAGATGAGACGGAGATGGTGAAAAATCAGAAAGAGCTGGAGACGGCGGTGGTGCAGGCGGAGCAGGCAAACCGGGCCAAGAGCGAATTTTTATCCCGCATGTCCCATGAGATCCGCACACCCATGAACGGAATCATCGGCATGGTGATGCTGGCACAGCAGAACCTGGACAATCAGACGAAGGTGGCGGACTGTCTGCGAAAAATCAGCAGATCTTCCAGACATCTGTTAAACATTATCAACGATGTGCTGGATATGTCGAAAATTGAGAGCGGGAGGCTGGAGATCAATCGGGCCGATTTTGATTTCCGGGTGCTGATGGAGTCTCTGAATGAGACGATTTACGGCCAGGCCCAGGATAAGGGGATTGAGTTTGAAGTGGTGTTTGTGGGGGACATGGATGAGACTCTGCAGGGGGATTCCCTGCGCCTGAACCAGATCCTTATGAACCTGCTGTCCAACGCCCTGAAATTTACTCCCAGAGGCGGCAGGATTACTCTTCGGGTCACCCGGCTTCACGCGGATGAAAAGCAGCTCTGGCTGAAATTTGAGGTGGCGGATACAGGCTGCGGCATTGCCCCGGAAAATTACGGGAAGATTTTTCAGGCTTTTGAGCAGGAAAATTCCAGAGTGAGCCAGAATTACGGCGGCACCGGATTGGGGCTTTCCATCTCCAAGCGGTTTACGGAATTGATGGGCGGAAATATTTCCGTGTCCAGCCGCCTGGGAAAGGGAACCACTTTTACGGCGGTAATCCCCTTTGGACGGGTGGAGCAGAAAGAGGAAAAGGACAGAAATTTTGCGGGACTTACCGCCCTGGTGGCGGATGACGACCCGGATGCAGTGGCCCACGGGGCGCTGCTGCTGAAGAAGCTGGGAGTCCGGGTGGACGTCACGGACAACGGATATGAGGCGGCGGCGAAAGCGGAACAGGCCCAGGCAGCGGGAGAACCCTATGATTTCTGCCTTATTGACTGGAAGATGCCCTATATTGACGGCCTGGAGACCATACGCAGGATCCGGGCAGGGGCGGCGTCGAGGAAGCCGGCTGCTGTGCTGGTGACCGCTTACGACACCGCAGAGATTCAGGAAGAGAGCCGTCAGGCGGGAGCCTGCGCCATTATCACAAAACCCCTGTTTGAGTCGGCTCTGACCGCCCTGTTGGCGGAGATTTCCGGCGGCGGGAAAGAGACGGAGGAAGAAAAAGGACTGCAGACGGGGGATTTCAGAGGCAGGAGATTTCTGGTTGTGGAGGACAACGAACTGAACCGGGAAATCGCCGTGGGACTGCTGGAGGCGACGGGAGCTCTCATTGACACGGCGGAGAATGGAAAAGAGGCGGTGGACCGGTTTGAAGCTTCTCTTCCCGGATATTACGACCTGATCCTTATGGATGTGCAGATGCCGGTGATGAACGGCTACGAAGCTACCAGGCAGATCCGCGCCCTGAAACGACGGGACGGGATGGAGGTTCCCATTCTGGCCATGACGGCAAACGCCTTCTCTGAGGATGTGGAAAAGAGCCTGGCCTGCGGCATGAACGGCCATATCAGCAAGCCCATAGACCTGCAGGAAATGTTTGAGAAAATTGAAGGGGCCCTGAAGGCCTGTACAGTTGACAAGGATCATGGCTGATGGTATATTCTTAGGTGGAAAGAAAGAAAGTTAGCCTAAACTAATTGAAAGCGGGAGCCACGGGCGGGCTTTTGCGAAAGACGGGCGGAACCATAAGATTAAGGAAGGTGGATTGCATGCAGAATACAAGAAAAATCACGGACAGTATCATCTGGATCGGGGCCAATGACAGAAGAATTGCTCTGTTTGAGAATATGTTTCCTGTGGACCGCGGAGTTTCCTACAACTCCTATGTGATCCTGGATGAGAAGACGGCAGTGCTGGATACGGCAGACTCTGAGGTAACTCAGCAATTTTTGGAGAATGTGAAGAGAACGCTGAACGGAAGAGACCTGGACTACATTGTGGTCAACCATATGGAGCCGGATCACTGTGCCAACATTGAGACGCTGATGCGTCTGTATCCCGGCGCGAAGGTGGTGGGAAACGCGAAGACGTTTCAGATGATCGGACAGTTTTATGATATGGACCTGGCGGACCGCACGGTGACGGTGAAGGAAGGGGACGTGCTGGATCTGGGGGCCCACAAGCTCCAGTTTGTGTTTGCGCCCATGGTTCACTGGCCGGAAGTGATGATGGCCTACGAGCAGACGGAAAAGATCCTGTTTTCCGCCGACGCTTTTGGAAGCTTCGGCGCGGTGGACGCCCTGTTTAACGATGAGCAGGACTGCCCCTTTGCAGACCTGGCGGAGATGAGAAGGTACTTTTCCAATATTGTGGGAAAATACGGTCCTCAGGTGCAGGCGGTGTTAAAGAAAGCAGCCGGCCTGGACATTGCCATGATCTGCCCCCTTCACGGCCAGATCTGGAAGAAGGACATTCCCCAGCTGCTGGAGAAGCATGACAAGTGGAGCCGCTACGAGGCGGAGGAGAAGGCTGTGGCCATTTTCTACGGATCCATGTATGGCAACACGGCGGAGGCGGCAGAGATTCTGGCGTCCATGCTGGCGGAGGCCGGGGTTAAGAACGTGGCGGTCTACGATGTGTCCAGGACCCATGTATCTTTCCTGATCAGTGAGATCTTCCGGTGCAGCAATCTGGTGCTGGCGGCGCCTACATACAACAACGGACTGTATTCTCCCATGGCAAATCTGCTGGAGGATATGAAGGCGTTAAACCTGCAGAACCGGAAAGTTTCCATTATTGAAAACGGTTCCTGGGCTCCCCAGGCGGGAAAAATCATGAGAGAGAAAGTGTCTGCCCTGAAGGGAATGGAGATTCTGGAGACGTGTGTGACTCTCAAGTCTTCTCTGAAGAAGGAGCAGATGGAGACTCTTCAGAAGATGTGCGGGGAGATTGTGGAATCTCTGAAAGACTGATGGAAGGGGAAGACCTGACAGGAGAACGGATATTTTGGAAAACAGAACAGAGCTGTCCAAATGACAGCAGCAAAAAGAGCTGGCCGCGATGCCAGCTCTTTTGCGTTTCTATCCGGGATGAAATTATTCTGCCTTCGGACCAGCCTCGGCGATCTCCTTGGGCATGTTGGGATATTTCTTCGCGAAGTTGTCGGCAAACATCTTTGCCAGCTTCTTTGCGGACTCATCATAGGCAGCCTTGTCCGCCCAGGTATCCCTCGGATTCATGATCTCTGCCGGTACGCCGGGACAGCTCTGGGGAACATCCACGTTGAAGATCTCATCGTGCTTGTACTCCACGTTGTCGAAGCTGCCGTTTAAGGCGGCGGTGATCATGGCTCTGGTGTAAGAGAGCTTCATACGGCTTCCCACTCCGTAGGGGCCGCCGGACCATCCGGTGTTCACCAGATATACCTTTGTGCCGTATTTCTCGATCTTATCACCCAGCATCTTTGCGTATACAGACGGATCCAGAGGCATAAAGGGCTCGCCGAACAGGGTGGAGAAGGTGGGCTGAGGCTCCTGGATTCCTCTCTCCGTTCCGGCCAGCTTGGAGGTAAAGCCGGTTACAAAGTGATACATGGCGGCATTCTCGTCCAGTCTGGAGATGGGCGGAAGAACGCCGAACGCGTCTGCGGTCAGGAAGATCACGACTTTGGGAATGCCTCCCTTGCCGGGGATCTGCGCGTTGTTGATATAGTCGATGGGATAGCCCACACGGGTGTTCTCCGTCAGGGATCCGTCATCGTAATCGGGAACTCTGGTCTCCGGATCCACAACCACGTTCTCCACCTGGCTTCCGAAGCGGATGGCGTTGTAGATGTCAGGCTCATTCTCTGCGCTCAGGTTGATACATTTCGCGTAGCAGCCGCCCTCGAAGTTGAACACGCCGTCCTCAGACCAGCCGTGCTCGTCGTCGCCGATCAGCTTGCGGGCAGGATCTGCGGAGAGGGTAGTCTTTCCGGTTCCGGACAGGCCGAAGAATACGGCGGTCTCGTGGGTTTCCGGATCCATGTTGGCGGAGCAGTGCATGGGCAGCACGTTCTCCTCCACCGGCATTAAGTAGTTCATAACAGAGAATACGGATTTCTTGATCTCTCCGGAGTATCTGGATCCGGCGATGAGAACCATCTTCTCAGAGAAGTTTACAATGATTGCGGCCTCGGAGTTGGTTCCGTCCAGCTCGGGAACGCAGTGGAAGCCGGGGGCTACTACCAGAGTAAAGTCAGCGTCTCCGTAGTTTTCCAACTGTTCTGCGGTGGGACGGATCAGAAGCTGGTGAATAAACAGGTTCTGGCAGGCCAGCTCATTGATCACACGGAATTTTCTCGTATATTTTTCATCCGCGCCTGCGAAGCCGTCGAAGATAAACAGATCTTTCTGCTGGAGATATGCGAACATCTTGTTCTTGATGTTCTGGTACTTGTCCTCAGAAATAGCCACATTTACGCTGCCCCATGCGATTTTGTCATGAACGTCAGTGGTATCTACGATAAATTTGTCCTTAGGAGAACGGCCCGTATATTTTCCGGTCGTTACGGCAAGGGCGCCTGTATTCATCAGAATACCCTCTCCCCGCTTTAAAGATTCCTCTACCAGGCGGGCGACTTCCAGATTGCGGTAGATTTTGCCGGTATTGGTAATGCCAAGTTTTTCTAATCCATAGGTTTCCATGTTTTTGTCCTCCTGTTATATTTTTGGTAAGGAAGGCTTTCCTTTCCATCATTCAACATTATACTTCTTTTCCCACAAGAAGTAAAACAGATATTTACATTTTGCTCATACGAAAAATCTTATGCGGCTATAGGGCGGCGGGAGAACGGATTATTTTAAAAAATTCTTAAGAAGTGGTGCAGTTTTCTTTTTCCCGGCTTCATGGTATGATATATAGAAACAGATTCACTCAAGCAGGAGGAGAAGGCCTATGAGGATTTTTACAGGACTGGCAGCCGGACTGGCGCTGTCGGTACTGATCTCATTTCCCTCCTATGCGGGCCACTGGGTCCGGGATAAAAGCGGATGGTGGTGGCAGGAGGAAGACGGATCTTATCCCCGGAGTACCTGGAAATGGCTGGACGGGGACGGGGACTGCCTGGCGGAATGCTATTATTTTGATAAAGAAGGATATCTGGTGTCCGATGATGTGATCGGCAGCGGCTATGAGGTAAATGAGGACGGAGCCTGGGTGGAGGACGGCCAGGTGCAGCAGATCATTGTTCCCTACGGGGGCAATGTGATCGGCACAGACGATTATCTCATCACTCTCCCGGAGAGCTGGGAGGGGAATTTTTATATCAGTCAGACCGACGACTGTCTGAGAGTGTATTTTTATCCGTCGGCAGCCCAGCCCAGGGAGATCTTTGAGGTGCACCGGGTGGGAAGCCTGGAAGAGAAAAAGAAGATTACGGCGGCCATTGATTCCAAGAAAGAACTGGGCTGGTGCCGGGGGCATTACTATATCAGCGGAACGCCGGAGAATGCTTCTCTGGCCGGATACGGGCCGGGAGAGCGGGAGATGATCCGCCTGATGACGGAGGATTACCGGAAAAACATAAGCAAATATTTTGAATTTCAGTGAGAGGTGCGGGATGGAAGGAAATATTCTGCTCTGGATACAGGAGAACCTGCGCAGCGCAGCTCTGACTCCTGTCATGGAGTTTATTACCCACCTGGGAGATACGGCATTCATCTGGATTGCGATGGCTGCCGTTTTCTTCGTGTTTAAACGGACGAGAATGACGGGACTGCAGGTGCTGGCAGCGCTTCTGGGTTCTCTGCTGATCAATAATCTGATCCTGAAAAATTTCATCGCCCGGGTGAGACCCTATGAGGTGGTCGGGGGATTGGCGCTGCTGATTGAAAAACAGCCGGACTGGTCCTTTCCGTCAGGGCATTCCGCGTCGTCCTTCGCGGCGGCCACAGTGATTTTTCTGAATCATCCCCGAACCGGTTGGCCGGCCCTGGTGCTGGCGGCGCTGATCGCATTTTCCAGGCTGTATGTGGGCGTGCATTACCCCACGGACGTGCTGTTCGGCGCTCTCAGCGGAATCCTCATCGGCACGGCGGTTTTCCGGCTGCGGGCGCGGGCAGGGAAAGGACCCGGGAGGCGGCCGGACTGAAGGTGAAAGGAGTTTGACAGAATATGTATGATGAACTGACAGAAAATGATATTAAGAAGATCCAGGAGGAGATCGACTACCGGAAGCTGGTGGTGAGAAAAGAAGCCATTGAGGCGGTGAAGGAGGCGAGAGCCCACGGGGATCTCAGTGAAAATTTTGAGTATCATGCAGCGAAGCGGGACAAGAATCAGAATGAGAGCCGGATTCGGTATCTGGAGAGAATGATCCGCACGGCAAAGGTGATTTCAGACAAGTCCAAAGCGGACGAGGTGGGAATCAACAACCGGGTGGAGTTGTATTTTGAGGACGATGACGAGACAGAGACCTATAAGATTGTGACCACGGTCCGGGGGAATTCCCTGGACAACAAGATCAGCAACGAATCTCCCCTGGGAAGGGCGGTGCTGGGCCACAAAGCAGGGGACCGGGTGTACGTGAAGGTCAACGACCGGGCCGGATATTACGTGGTGATCAAATCCATCGACAAGACGGCAGACGATGGATCGGATCAGATCCGGAAGTATTAAAAATCCGCAGGAGTTTCCAGGAGGAAGGGATCAGCCTTCCCCGCAGGAAACCGCCTGCGGATTTTTTAATTTTCTCCCGCCTCTCTGCGGCGTTTCTTTTCCTCACACTCGATGGGAGTGAAGGTGCCGTCCGGATTGGGGGTAAATACATAGTGTTCTTTCAGATAGATGATGTCATCCCGGTAGACGGAATCCAGCTCCGCCAGAACGGCGGCACGGGCGACTACAGTGGCACCTGCCAGTTCCGCCAGTTTTTCCAGAGCGGCCAGAGAATCGCCGGTGGCGATCACGTCGTCGATAATAGCCACCCGTTTTCCACGAAGCTTTTCCACGTCGCAGCCGTCCAGATACAGGGTCTGCTTGGCCTGGGTGGTGATGGAGTAGACGTTGGCTTCCAGTACGTTCTGCATATAAGGCTTGTTGTGCTTGCGGGCCAGTACGAAGTCCTTCATGCCCAGGAGACGGCTGATCTCGTAGGTGAGGATGATGCCCTTGGCTTCGGCGGTGAGGAGCACGTCCACTTCCGGCAGGCGCTTTACCAGCTCCGGGGCCACCGCCTGCACCAGCTCGGTGTCGGAGACGATGCAGAAGCTGGCGAGAGCCATATCGTCTTTAATTTTTACAAAGGGGAGTTTTCTCTTAACTCCGCAGATCTCAAAATCAAAATAAGGGGGATTGTAGCGCATGGCAAAGTTCCTTTCTCCTGAATGTTTGGACAGGGTCAGTGGTGATTTTAGGATGTTAAGCGCTCATATTATACCGTGGCCACTAGGCTCGTGAAAGACCTCGCCAAGTGCCCAGGTGTAAGTTCGCACTAGATTCGTAAAATATCTTATCAAGTGCTCACATTATACCATGTTTTATACGGGATGGAAAGAGGAAAATGATAAATACGATGGGATTTATAAGAAAAATGTATAGATAAGGAATCAGGCCGGAACGCGGCATATGAAACCGTGTTCCGGCCTGAAGATCACAGCTTTCGGCATACAAGGTGCTTTACCCGATATCCGTCCAGGACCAGGGTATCCGCCTCCGGCTTTGCGTACATGGTAAAATCCGGGCCGAAGGAGAAAATCAGGTCTTCGGCGGAGCAATCTGCCGTTTTTTCTTTCTTTCTGGCATACAGAACTGCCGTCCCATAGCGGGGAAGGAAGATCTGCCAGCCATCATCGCTTTGAGTGAGAGAAAATCTCATGTCTGTCTCCTCCTCCAGATAGCTTCCGTCAGGGAGAGAGAGGCAGGCACAGGGGGCTGCGGAGTTTAAAGTGATGGTTCCCCCGGGGAGAAGGTACAGAACCCGGTCCTCAAGAAAATAAAACCGCTCAGCCAGATTTCCCACCTGCCAGCTGCCGTCTTCCGCCGGGATAAGCTCTGTGTCCCCATACTCCCGCTTCATATAGCAGCGGCCGTTTTTTTCCTTGATGGTGACAAGGAGAGGGTCATCCGGCCGGGAGGAGAGAAAGATTCCGGGGCGGGGCGTCAGGAAAGAGGGACCGGTTCCGGGCTGAGGCCGGTATTTTTCCGGAAGCGCAGATTCAGGCGCCGGAGGAAGGTCCAGTACCAGTCTGGCAGCCTGAGAGGCCAACCGGGACATGGGACGGGAGGTGGTATTGCTGAGCATAATAATTTCCAGCTCTTTTTCCGGAATGCACAGCACATGGCCGCGGTAGGCGGCGTCGGCGCCGCCATGCTCATAGACGGTAAGCCCCTCCATCTGGTGGGTCATCAATCCGCCGCAGTACTCTGCCGCGGAGCCGTCGGTGAGAATGGCAGGAGTTTTCATGATCTCTATGATGGAAGGATCAATGTGGTCCGGATGGATATATTCGTCCAGTATGCGGCTTAAATCTCTGGCGCAGGTATTGACAGAGGTAGGGCCGTAAAGAGAGTAGTTTAACGGATTGTAGTAGTAAGAACCGTTTCCCTCGTCCTGGTAGGAGAAGGCCAGCCCTGGTATGACCTGTGAGTAGCTCTGCCGTACCAGGGTGTGCTCCATGCGGAGGGGTTCAAAGATCCGGGTTTTGGCGAACTCGGGAAAACTCATACCACTGATCCGCTCCACGATCACTGCCAGCAGATGAAAGCCCATATTGCTGTAAAGGTAAGCGCTTTGAGGAGGAAAGTTTAAATGGCGCTGCATCCGCAGGGTGGTGTTCACGTCTTCCATGCTGATGGAATCGTTGATCTTGATGCCCCGCATGAACAGCAGCTCCCATTGGTCTCTCAGGCCGCTGACGTTGTTCATCATCTGGCGAATGGTCACCGGTTCCTGAAAATAGATCAGATCGCTGACATAGCTGCGGATATCGTCATCCAAATTCAGCAGCCCGTCCTTCCACAGCAGCAGAATGGAAAGTACTGTAAACTGCTTGGAGATGGAGGCTACGTGAAAAATACTTTCAGAGGTGATGGGAATCTGATGTTCCAGGTTGGCATAGCCGAAGGACTTTTCGTAGAGAACCTGCCCTCCCTGGCGGATCAGAATCTGGGCGCCTGGGCAGATACCGTTCTGCCACTGGGCAGAGAGTGCGTCCAAAGACGCTTCCAGCTGTTGATTCATGTGAATTGAATGCTCCTTTCCGTTTAGTGTTCAAAAATTCGTTTCATAAAAGAAAGCCAGTTTTCACCAGCCAGTTTCCGGATGTCTTCCTCGCAGAACTCCTGCCGCAGAAGCTTCAGAAATTCGGGAATAGCGCCATGGCCTTTCACAATGTCAAAGGGGTACTCCGGCATTTTGCCCAGATCCTGAGCGGAGGTATGCTGCAGAAAGATGTCGCAGAAGTCAAAGCCGAATCCTACATGCCCAGAGCCCATGACGCTGGTCATGTGTTTCAGATGACGAATGAGGGATGCGGGAGTGGCCTCGCTGCCGTTTTCTTCCGCGATGATGCTGCATCCATTTAAGCCGGCGATTCCTCCCCGGGAAGCGATCTCCTTCATCTGCCGGTCGGTGAGATTGCGGTTATTGCCGGCGATGGCTCTGGCGTTGGAGTGGGTGGCGGCAATGGGGCGGGAGGTGATGTCCAGCACGTCCTCCACGCCCTCATCGCTCAGATGGCTCACGTCAATAAACATGTGAAGAGATTCTGCCTCTTTTACCAGTTCCCGCCCGAAGGCTGTCAGGCCGCCTTTTTTCAGGCCGCCGGAAAAGTCACAGCCGTCGGCGGCGGCGTTTCTGCGGCTCCAGGCCAGACCCAGCCCACGGACACCCAGATGATAAAATCCGTGAAGGGTCAGACAGGAGGTGACAGGCTCGGCGCCCTCAAAAGACATGAGGATTCCCAGCTTATGCCCGGCAGCGGCGCGGATAAAATCATCGGCACAGGTGCAGAGCATAAGAATATCCGAAGATTCTTCCACTTCCTGAATCAGGGCGGATATCTGCTCCATCGCAATGTCAGCAGCGCCCCAGGGAAGATATTGGCTGTCTACAAACAGGGAGGCGATCACGCCTGTGACGCCTCCGGCCTGGAAATCCGGCCAGTACAGGCGGCGGATTACCTGGCGCTCTCCGTTTTTTCTCCGGACAGCCACGTCGGAGAGCATATCAAAATGGCCGTCGATGAGATATTGAATGTTCATATATCAGTTCCTCTGCGATCAGTAGATTAATTTTGAGAAATAGACCAGACAGACAGCTTCCTCCTCTGACAGGTTCAGGTAATTGTGAAGGGTGTTCTGGGGAACGTAGAAGCTGTCTCCCTGACGGATCCGATAGACCCGGGTATCCACGTGAAGCTCCAGCTCTCCTTGAAGAAGAAACACACTTTCGTCGTAGTTGGCGTGAGAGATCATTCGTTCGGTGATCCAGTGTCCGGGCTTTAAATGGACCAGGAGACCGGTAATCTGGGCCGTCTCTCCGCTGGGAAGGGAGGAGGGGGTGAAAATAGAGTAGTCTACATCGATTTCCGGAATCCTCATGGGAATGCGGTTTTCTCTTTTCATAACATAGTCATGGGCGGAAGAGAGGTCGGCAGCCGTATGACCGGAACTGCCATCCTCCGAATATTCCCCCATGATCAGCCATACCTCAGAGCACTCCAGGCAGGCGGCGATCTTGCGCAGTGCGGTGAGAGAAGGCTGTTTCTGGTTGCGCTCCAACTGGGAAATGTATCCCACGCTGTAGCCGGTAAGTTCCGCCACCTGTTTTAAGGTGTAGCCCTTCTGCTTGCGGGCTTTGCGGATGCGGTTAAAATCCAGACTGTCGGATTGAGAGGTTTTGCTCATAAGCGTGACACCGCCTGACGGATGCGCTCCAGCCCTTCCGTGAGAAGGGAGCGCGGGCAGCCGAAGTTCAGCCGCATATGGGAGGGACACTGGGATCCGAAACGATAGCCGGCATTCATTCGTACCCCGGCTTTTTCCAGAAAGAAATGATTCAGCTCCTCCTCCCGTAATCCCAGCTCAGAGCAGTCCAGCCAGAGCAGATAGGTTCCTTCCGGCGGACATACATGAATTCGGGGAATTTGGCTGCGGATGTAATCCACCGCGTAATCCCGGTTGGCTTCCAGATAGATCAAAAGCTCATCCAGCCAGTCCTCCGCCTCATTGTAAGCGGCGGTAAGGGCCGTCATTCCAAAAATATTGCTTCCCAGGTCCAGGGCGTCGTACATGCTCATGTAAGCGGTGCGCAGTTTCGGATTGGGAATCACCACATAGGACTGACAGAGACCAGCCAGGTTGAAAGTTTTGCTGGGAGCATAGGCGGTGATGGTGCGCTGTGCCATGTCCTCGGACAGGGAGGCAATGGAAGTATGCTGGTGTCCGGAGTAGATGAAATCGGCGTGGATCTCATCGGAGATCACGATCAGATCATGGCGTTTTGCAATATCCGCCAGGCGCAGCAGTTCATCTCTTGTCCATACCCGGCCGGCGGGATTGTGGGGATTGCACATCATCAGGATTTTGCACCGGCTGTCGATCTGGGATTCCAGGAGATCAAAGTCAATATAGCTGCGCCCGTTTTCATCCTGTTTCAGAGGATGGTTGATGATGACACGTCCGTTTTCCCGGATGCTGTTGTAAAAAGGACGGTATACGGGGGTCATGATGAGAACCCGGTCGCCGGGATTGGTGAGAGCCAGAATACTCATGGAAAGAGCGGGAACAACGCCGGGGCTGAATGTGATCCAGTCTTTTTCAATATTCCAGCGGTAGCGTCTGCCTACCCAGGAGACAATGGCGTTTAACAGTTTCTCTCCGTGAAACGTGTATCCATAGACCGGGTGTTCCAGCCGTTTTCTCATGGCTTCCTGAATCTGGGGAGCGACGGCAAAGTCCATGTCCGCCACCCACATGGGATGGATGGCCGGGTCTGTGTTGCTGTCCCACTTGAGGCAGTCCGTGCCCCGGCGGTCTGTGATGATGTCAAAATTATATGTGCTCATAAATAAATATCCTCCTGGTGGTTAAGTGATTGTAAGATACGGCGTAAACGTCTGCCGGCGGTGTACTGAAAAATGGACGGATCCGGTATCCTTATCCGATCTGGCCAGCCAGGCCGGTCAGTGCCAGAATTCCTGTCTCCAGCTCTTCCATGGAAGCGCAGGTGATCTCCGTCTCGGTTCCGCTTAAACGCTTAACGCCTGGGATCTGGGCGGCCATATCCGCCATGGCTGTGCTCTTAAAGGCTATGGTGAGGGTAAATGGTTCCTCCACCCGATACAGAGGCACTGCCTTCAGATCCGACGCCAGCACTGCCTTTACCGCCTCGGCAGTCTCTTTAGCCAGTCGGCCCTGGGGCCTGTATTTTGCGGCGTAGCGGGACAGGGATTCTTTCGTGGTCACGAAGGAGACCCAGGGCATCATTTGTTTGTCAATGAGCTGGGTTTTCAGGCCGGAGTCCCCGATGACCAGAGCTACGGGAACGCCGTAGGATCCGGCCAGGGCCGCGTTGGCGGTGGCTTCATTCATGTAGCGGCCATTGATCTTCAGGGAAGCCACGGTCTTTCCGGAGAAACTGTGGTCCATGGAAGCGAAAATTTCTCCCGGACCGGCGTGATATCCGGCGAGAAAAGCCACGTCATAGGTTTCATCCAGACAGGCCATCATGTACTGGCGGCGGGGAAAGCCGCTGACCAGACTGATGCGGTCGTCCATTTGGGAGAGCTCGTCATACGAAAGGTTTGTGCCGCTTCCGTGGGAATCTGATATAGTGATTTCTTCCACTTCGCCGTTGCGGGGAGACTGGTGGATCCCGTCAATGATCCAGCGGATCTGATTGTGAAGGGCCCGGCGGAATGAGACGGTCTCCTCTTTTTCCTGATAAGGGGCGGTAATTCCCGCCATTCCTTCCATGTCCACCGAAATATAGATTTTCATATGGCAGTCCTCCTAAGTTAAAATGAGATTTTTTTTTGCACAATGATAAATAATTATAAACTGAGGCAAAAATAAAGTCAATTATTGACAGAATGCACGAAAATAATTATACTATGGGTAAAATTATGCTATAAGTAAATTTTTGCAGAGCAAACTCCACGGGAGACAGACTCTGCCCACGCTCATCACAAAAGGAGGAAAACGTATGATGAAGAGAAAACTGGCGCTGTTTTTAACGGCGGCCATGATGGCAGCTGCTCTTGCCGGCTGCGGAGGCAGTTCCTCAGAAACCACTACAGCAGCTCCCGCTGAGACCCAGGCAGAAACGGAAGATACAGCTGCCCAGACGGACACAGCAGGAGAAGATGGACGGTATCTGGTGTGGAGACTGTATGCGGAGCCGAAGCAGTGGGATCCCACCAACAATTCTGAGTCTATCTCGGATGCCATTGTAAAGCAGCTTTTTGAGGGACTGACCGTGTCCACAGCTGATGGTTATAAGCCGGGCATGGCGGAAAGCTGGGATGTGTCCGACGACGGCCTGACCTATACCTTCCATCTGAGACAGGATGCGAAGTGGTCAGATGGAGATCCGGTAACCGCCCATGATTTCGAGTACGCATGGAGGAGAATCTGCGATCCGTCCTTTGCATCTGAAGCGCTGCAGGCTATGACTGATTATGTGCAGGGGGCGCAGGAGTATTTTGACGGAACGGGCAGCTATGATGACGTTAAAGCAACGGCCATCGATGATTATACCTTTGAAGTAGTGTTAAAAAATGTGACTCCTTTCTTCCCCCAGCTGGTGGCCAATGACGTATATCTTCCCATCAAGCAGGATGTAGTGGAAGCAGCAGGAGAGGGCTGGGAAAAGAAGCCGGAAACCTGCGTCAGCAACGGGCCGTTCATGCTGGAGGAGTACCAGGTGGGTTCCCATATGCTGTTTAAGAAGAATCCCAACTACTATGACGCAGACGCAGTAACGATCCCCGGCATCCGTGCTGTGATCATCACCGATGACAATACGGCTTACCAGGCCTATCAGGCAGGTGAGATTGATGTAATGGACCATCTTCCCTCTGAACAGATCCCTCAGATCGTAGCGGAAGATCCCAACGTGATCGTCAGCGCCGACACCGGCTGCCAGTTCATCAATTTCAATGTGGACAAGGCGCCCTTTGACAACGTGCATGTGAGAAAGGCTGTTACCTACGCCATCGACAGAAAGCAGCTGGTGGAGCAGGTGTTAAAGGATGGCAGCGTTCCGGCCAGCGGCTTCATCGCCCCCACCTGTCAGACCACTGATGGAGGTTCCTTCCGTACCATGGAGGATGATGGCTATCCGGCAGAGGAGTACGGAATCAATCCCAGACAGGCCAACGTGGAGGAGGCCCAGGCGGAACTGGCAGAAGCCGGATACCCGAACGGCGAGGGATTCCCGGAGGTGGAGCTGACCTACGCCAACAATGACAAAAATAAGAAGACCTGTGAAGCGATTCAGCAGATGTTGGAGGAGAACTTAGGCATCACCGTTACTCTGCGGGCGGAGGAATCCAGCGTATTCACTTCCACGAAGAACAACGGCGACTATCAGATGGCTACCGGCGGCTGGACCAACAGCCCCTATGACGCCAGCGGACTGATCAAGCTGTTCTGCTCCCAGAACGGCAACAACACACCGCAGTGGAGATGGCAGGAGTATGTAGGTGCTCCTCACGACACCACCTTAAATCCTGGAAACAAAGCTTTTGACGATGCGTTCAACAAGGCAATGGCTTCCCAGGGGGCAGAAAGAGATGCGGCCTGGAGAGAGGCGGAGGAAGCCCTCATGGCTGATATGCCGGTGGCTCCCCTTTATTATCCGTCCTTTACCGCTCTTGTAAATCAGGATCAGGTGGAGGATGTGGAGCTGACCGCAAGCAATTCCTTTATGTTTAAGGAAGCTGTGATTCTTCAGTAGTTCAGCAGTTGATGAAAAGACCGCAAAGATGGGGTTCTTTGCGGTCTTTCTTTACATCCAGGCGGCGCCGGGGCAGTCCGGCGGCCCGCCGGTATCATTAAGGAGAGAAAAATATGCTGCGATATATTATCAAGCGGGTCATATCAGCCATTATCACTATATGGTTTATCATGACTCTTACGTTTATTTTGATGAAAGCGATCCCTGGAGATCCCTTTGCCAGTGAGAAGATGGCGGATCCGGTGATCATAGAGAACATAAAGGCAAAATACGGCCTGGACAAGCCGCTGATCGAGCAGTACGGGAAATATCTGTACGATTACGCCCACGGAGATTTTGGAATTTCTTATATGAAGAAAGGACTGACTACCAACGGCATCATTTCCGCCGGCTTCCCCTATTCCCTGCGGATTGGAATCTGGGCATCGGTAATGGTGCTGGCTCTGGGCATCTTTTTCGGCATTATCGCCGCTCTCAGGCAGAATAAGATCGTGGACCGGGTCTTGATGATTCTAGCCACGCTGGGGGCGACAATTCCCAGCTTCGTCTTCGCCACAGGATTTTTATTTGTGTTCAGCAAGATCCTGGGGTGGGTGCCGTCCTTCGGGGTGGACAACTGGAAAGGATACATCGGGCCGGTAGTGGTCAGCGCTCTGTTCTCCCTGGCCTATGTGGTCCGTCTTATGAGAACGTCCACTCTGGATGTTCTCAGTCAGGACTACATCCGGACGGCCAGGGCAAAAGGACTGCCGGAGTGGAGAGTGCTGGGAAAACACGTGATGAGAAATGCCATTCTGCCCGTAGTCACCTACATCGGCCCCATGTTCGCGGCGCTGATTACCGGTTCCTTCGTGGTGGAGAAGGTGTTCGGCATTCCTGGAATCGGAAATTTGTTTACCAACAGCATTCTGAACAGGGATTATACCCTGATCATGGGAATTACCGTATTTTTCGCAGTGATACTGGTGATCTGTATTCTGGTGGTCGATATTTTGTATGTGCTGATTGATCCCAGGATTAAATATCAATAGAGGTTTGGAGAGAGAACATGAAGGATGAGAGTATGAAGATTTCGCCGGAGCTTTGGGAACCCCTGGAGCAGGAAGAAAAGGATGCGGAAAAAATAGAGAGACCCAGCCTTACGTTCCTTCAGGACGGCTGGCGGCGTTTAAGAAGCAACTGGGTGGCCATGTTCTCCATGGTGGTTATCCTGCTGATTACAGTGGGGGCCATTGTGATTCCCTGGTTCTGGCCCTATACTTACAAGCAGCAGAACCTGGATCTGGCCAATGTGCCGGCGTCCATGGAAACCTATCCCCTGAGTAATGGGAAAAATGTGTATGTGACGCCTCAGTACACCCTGATTGTTATGGATTCCAAGGGGAATCTGGAAGGCCTGGCGGAAAGCGGCCGAAAGGATATGATCGGCAAGAAGAATTATTATACGGTAGATGGAGTGGATCTATGCGTAGATTACAGTCTGTATTCCGCCGCCACCGCAGAGTACCGGAGCCTGGAAAAGAAAGCGGACGCGGCCGGCACGGACATGGTGGAAACCAGTGACGCAGATTATCTGGTCAATTATTTTGAGCAGAGAGGAGATGTAGTTCCAGAGCAGATCAGCCTGGAGGAAGCCTACAATATTCTGGAAAACAAGATGGAGCGGGTGGTGGTCACTGCCGGCGGTGAGAAGCTGACGGAAACTGTAAGGCTGAGAAACCACACCTATCTTCTGGGAACGGACGGCCTGGGCCGTGATCTGTTTATCCGGATTGTATACGGCGCGAGAATTTCCCTGCTGGTAGGATTTTTTGCCGCCTTTATCAACTTTGTAGTGGGAGTGTTTTATGGGGCCATCGCCGGATATCTGGGCGGTGAGGTGGACAATATCATGATGCGTGTCATCGACATTTTGGATTCTATTCCCATGACTCTGTATGTAATCCTGATCATGGTAGTGGTGGGACCGGGACTGGTGTCCATCATCCTGGCTCTGGGACTGACATTCTGGGTAAAGATGGCCAGAATTGTCCGCGGTCAGGTACTTACCTTAAAACAGCAGGAATTTGTAAAAGCCGCCATTGTCACCGGCGCGGACACGAAGCGGATTATTGTTAAGCATCTGATTCCCAATATGATGGGGCCGATCATGGTAAATATCGCCATGCAGATTCCCAGCGCCATTTTCAACGAGGCGTTCTTAAGCTTTGTGGGACTGGGAATTTCTGCCCCCATGGCTTCCTGGGGCACCCTGTGCAACGATGCTCTGGCAGGCATTTATGTATATCCCTATCAGATGGTATTCCCGGCAATTGCCATCTCCGTCACCATCCTGACCTTCAACCTGTTCAGCGATGG
>NBJMR02800__coassemble_1932_pt1 | contig 19582 bp, 17 predicted proteins | sample NBJMR02800__metabat2_low_PE_040 | metagenome-assembled genome bin NBJMR02800 | reverse complement strand
TCAGCGATCTTTTTCGCTGATCACGTGTCCTTCACGTGTGAACATACTATACCACTTTATGGAGGATTTTGTCAAGGGAATTTGTAGCTTTTTTTAAAACAATTTTTTGATGGATGTGTCAAACACTAGATATGCTAATTTTTCTAGATTTTATCTACATTTTGTGGCGTGATCAAAAAAATGGGGCAGACGGAAAATAATTCGTCTGCCCTGTTTTTTCTGTAAATTGTTTCTAATTTTTACACAATTCATTTATAATCTGTACAAAATACTGATAGCAAGTCTCGCTAATATATTGTTATTGTAGAGGAAGGTGAGAAGAGGACTGATCGCGATCTGATCGAAAACAGCCTGGGCCCACGAAGTCGTGGAAAAAATCGTCAGCACCACTCCGGCAATCCAGATCAGCAGAAGGGCCTGCGCAAGGCCCAGCACTGCTCCGGCAATCTGATTGATGCCGGATATCACCGGAAGGCGGGCCACCAGATCCAGCCATCCCATAAATATGTGAAGCAGAACGTAGACGATCAGAAACACCAGGATGTAGCTGACCGCACTGACGATCATTTCCATAATATAGGAAGACAGATAGTCTGCAAACCGGTCCACTCCCAGCAGACTGTATACCTCACTGTTGTTATTTTCAATCAGAAGGTCTTTGATCTGATCCGGCAGAGGCAGTTCCTCAATATAGGCTCTCTGAACCGCAGGCTGGCGCTCCTCCTCCGGATCCAGCGCGAAACCATCTTCTCCCGCCAGAGCGGAGGTTATGCCGTCCTTTACCATGGTCTGGATTCCCTCATTTTCCAGCAGAAATGTCTTCACATAGGGGGACGCCAGATTTACAATGACAATCGATGCCACCAGGGCCACCACCGACACCGCCTGCCGGATAAAACCCCGGTAATGGCCGTACAGCACCATTCCCACCAGATAGACTGCTACCACTATGGTCAGCCAGTATTGTGTCACAAAATCTTTCATGTCTCACTTCCCAGTACAAAACGGTTGATGGCATACGCCACCCCGCTCTCCTCGTTGCTCAATGTCACATAATCTGCCTTTTCTTTCAGAAAGTCTCCCGCATTTCCCATGGCTACGCCCATTCCGGCCTTCTCAATCATGGAAATGTCGTTTTCTCCGTCCCCGAAAGCCATAGTCTCCTCTCCCGGAATACCCAGGATGGACGCCAGGCGGAGGATTCCCTCCCCCTTTGTGGCTCCCTGAACATTTACTTCCAGATTATTGTACATGGATGAGCTGACTATGGTAAATCCCAGAGCCATCACCCGCTCCCGGACCTCCTCCCGGCAGGAAAGATCCTTGAAAAAGATATTCAGCTTTTCCACCTGTTCCCCAGACTCCGCCACATGGTTGCGAATGCTGGGATAGGCGTCACGAATCGACCGGATAAATGCTTTCCCCGCTCCCACAATGCCATATTCTTCCAGATGGTCCAGGAACCGTTTCTCACATACACCGCGGCCGTTAATATAGGCGTCGTACATAACCGGGTATTCTCTCACAATGTCAATCACCTGCAGAGCCTGCTCTGGTGTCAGAAGGCGGCTGTCAATGGCGCGGTTTTCCTCCTGGTCCATAATCCGCCCTCCATTGACCGTGATGGCGTAGCGGACTCCCGGAATGTTTTTTACTTCTCCGGGAATCCCCTCCAGCGTCCGTCCTGTGGTGGGCACGATGTAAACGCCCCGCGCAATACACTCCTCCAAGGCTTTCCGATTGGCCTCCGTCAGATGTTTTTCTTCATTTAATAATGTGCCGTCCAGGTCCAATGCAATTAATCTAATATTTTTCCTATTCAATGAAGTGTTCTTCCTTTAAAATTAATAAGCCGTTTTTGTCATATTTGGAGGAGAACAGATTGGTGATCCGCTTGCCCAGGGATGGCTTTTCCGCTTTGTCAGCCGCTTCCTCAATCAGATCCTCCGCATGGCGCTTCGTCAGAGGGATTCCCTCTTCCTCCATGATCTCAATTCTTTCGTAGAGGGCCAGCATGCTCTTTCCCGTAATGCTGCAGTCAATGTCGCTGGCATATTTGCAGGCATACTGGGCAAATTCATCGATGTCCATCTCTTCCTCATCGTCCTCGTCGCTCTCCACTACCTCTTCTTCCGGCTCTTCATAATCGCCGTCGTCTTCATAGTAGTCCTGCTCCAGCATTTCCTCAGCTTCCTGGTCATCTCCATTCCAATCTGTCTGCGTATACTCCTCAATATCTCCCTGAGAGGCTGCCGTCTGTGCGATGGTCTCCAGCGCCGCACGGCGCACTTCGTCCCTGTGGGCTTTTTCTTCCGCTTCCCGGCGGGCGGCCTCCTCCGCTTCTTTTCTGGTTTTCTCTTCTGCCTCCTGACGGGCGGCCTCTTCTCTTCTGGCTTTCTCCTCCGCTTCCCGGCGGGCGGCCTCCTCCGCCTCTTTCCTGGCAATGGCTGCCTCCCGGTCTGCCTGTTTCTGGATCGCGGCCTCCACATCGCTCATATCCGGCTCCGCTCCGGTTCCAATACATTCAAACCGGCCTGCCAGTTCCGGATTCTGCCGATGGAGCTTCTCAATCTTTTCCGGTGTGTCAATCAGGACAACGATCGTCTTTCCCTGATCCTGAGCCATAAAATCATTCAGCTCATCCAGCACAGGCTGAACAATATCTCCGGCTCCCTCCACCACAAAATCTCTTCCGGTCAGCTTAGCCGCCACGGACATGAGACCTTTTTCACTCAGTTTCTTTCCGCTGATTTTGGCCACAGGGCGTTTGATTCCCAGCTCCCTGTGGATCTGTTTCAGGGTGGACAGCGCCAGCTCCAGTCCTTTTTCCGGGACTGCCGCCTCTATCATCAGATGATTCTGCTCCGGCTCCTCTGCGCTGCGTTCTTCCTGCTGAACAGGAACAGGTTCTTCTGCCGCCGGGGCAGGGATCTCCCGCTCCCGCACCTCTGTCTGAGGCGCAGGTTCCGGCTCCTGAACCGGTTCTTCCGGCTCGCGAACCTGCTCTTCCGGCTCACAAACCGGCTCCGGCTGAGCAGACTCCCCAGTTTCCTCCTTCGGTTCCTCTGCCGCAGGAACAATCTTCTGGATCACCGGGGCACGGTCCTGACCGTCCTCCTCCGGCGTTTTTGTCACACCGCCGCTGTTGGGCAGAACGTCCCTGATATTTTTCAGCACTTTCGTCTTGGCCAGGCGGTCATCGGTCTCCGATTCCTCTTCCGGAGCCAGGCGGGCCATTTCTCTGGCCAGATTTTCCTGTTCCTGCGCTTCGCGCATCTTAGCTTCCAGCACCTGGTCGATGGACGGAGCGGGAGTATCATTTTCTCTGCCTCCGGCTGCCGGCTGAGAATTGTTTTCTTCTTCCCGGCTCAAATGGCCGTCATACATACGGGGAGCTTCCTCATAAATCCCCCTGGGATCTGCCTGGTAAGCCTCCTTGGCCGCCTCGTACTCTGCCTCTGCGGCAGCCGCCTGACTGGCCGCCTGCTCTCTTCCGTTCTGGTATACCCGGTCTTCCTCCGGCTCATACTCTCCCGGAGCTTCCTCCTCAATCACCGGGCCTGCGTGCAGAGAACCCGTCTCCGGTCCCTGCTGATAGGAACTCTCCCCACTGCCGGCGTAGGGATCAGCGCTGTACTGGCCGTAGGAATCTCCGGCATACTGACCACTGGCGTAAGCTCCGGCGTACTGGTCTTCCCCATACTGATTCCCGTTGTAGGAATCCGCAGCATACTGACCGTCCCCATAGGTTTCGCCGTACTGTCCGGCACCGTCATAGCCTCCATTGTACTGGGGATCTGAAGCCGGCTGCCGGTCCTGGGCAAAGCCGCCCCCGTATTCTTCCTCCACGGCCCGCAGCTTCGCTTCATATTTGTCCCGGTGGTCCACCAAATCCTGCTGATAGGAGGTGAGGGGAGCATACTGAAGCTTCAGCTCCATGGCCTTGTCCACATATTTTCCGATTCCGAACATGAGCATAATCCGGTCGCACAGGCGGACACAGTCACTGCCCCGGCCGGTCTGATGATAGAGCAAAGCCAGCTCGTACATCCATTTTTCATCCAGTTCTTCCGCTGTATACTGCTCCAGGGAGTGGATGAGCTGCTCCGCCGGCGCGCCTTTTGCCCGCAGGATCATATACCGCAGAAGATGCTGTCTGGTGTCTTCCGGCGCCAGATCGCAGAACTCCCGGTAATAATCCTCCGCTTCATCAATGTTGTTTTCTTTCAGGGCCAGATCTGTGAGCTTGTAAAGCAGCCGCTTTCCAATGGGAGCTCTCTCAAAGGCCAGAAGCAGAATATTCTTGGCCTCCCCGTACTCCCCGTTTTTCTCATAGATCTGGGCCACCATGGACAACAGGTTGGTATTGCGAACCCGTCTCCAGTCGATGGCATCTGCAATTTTCATTGCAGTCTCGTAGTCTCCTTCGTTGACCCGCTTTTTAATCTGTTCAACTTTTATGTTAAACTCACGTTTATCCATCTTTGCTTCTCCTAACACTTATCTGCCCGGGGCTACAGCTCTGTCCTGCCTTCCAGGGCCCGCAGAAGGGTAACCTCGTCTATGTATTCCAAATCACCGCCCACCGGCACTCCGCTGGCGATTCTGGTGACTTTGATTCCCGTGGGCTTGATCAGCTTGCTGATATACATGGCTGTCGTCTCCCCCTCCAGGCTGGAATTGGTGGCAATAATCACCTCTTCCACATCGCCCTGGAGCCGCTGCATCAGTTCCTTCAGTTTGATATCACCTGGGCCAATTCCCAGCATGGGGGAAATAGCGCCGTGAAGAACGTGGTAAACGCCCTCATATTTTCCCGTCTTTTCGTAAGCGGCAAGATCTCTGGTGTTTTCCACCACCATGATCACCTTGTGGTTTCGCTTGTCGCTGCTGCAGATGGGGCACAGATCACTGTCTGTAAGAGTAAAACACTCTTTGCAGTATTTCACTCCGTTTCTGGCTTTCACCATAGCATCCGCCAGGCCCTGCACCTGCTCCGGCGGCATGTTGATAATATGAAATGCCAGCCGTTGGGCAGATTTGGCGCCCACACCCGGAAGCTTGGAAAGCTCCTCAATTAATTTTGTAACCTGACTGCCGTAGTAATCCATATCAGAAGGGGAGGCCTCCGCCCAGATTGCCCAGACCGCCGGTCAGCTTCGACATAGCCGCTCCGGACGCCTCATCCACCTGCCGCAGCGCCTCGTTGGTGGCCGCCACGATCAGATCCTCCAGCATCTCAATATCCTCCGGATCCACAACCTCCTCGGTCAGCTTCACAGCGACCACTTCCTTCTTGCCGGAAACGGTGACGGAAACGGCTCCGCCGCCCGCCTGAGCGGTGTACTCCTTAGCTTCCAGCTCCTTGGTCGCCTCCTCCATCTGGCGCTGCATTCTCTGCGCCTGCTTCATCAGATTTGTCATATTTCCGGGCATTCCTCCCGGAAAACCGCCACGTTTTGCCATGGTGTTTACCTCCTAAAAATCTTCTTCCTGAATATCCATATGAATTTTTTCTTCCAGCTCCTGACGGCTCACGTAAATCGTGTCCAGCCGCTCTCCGGTGCCGGCCAGTCTGGCCTTAAAATAAATGGCCTTCCCGAACGCCGCTTCCACATGGCGTTCGATCTCCCCCAGCGCCGTGGGCCTATTGCCGATGGCATAGGCCTCCGGAGAGGTAAAGACCACGCACAGACAGCTTTCTCCCGCCGGCTCCACCACCGTATTGCGGAAGCTGGAGCGGATGGAACCGCCGATCTCCCGGATGATTTTCCCCCATTCGTTGCGGACCATGTTTAAGTCCTCCAGCTGTCCCGGGGGCAGTTCCACCTGCTGGGGAGCCTGGGGGATCTGAGCCGGCGAAATGCCTCCCGGAGAAGATCCAGTGCCCAGAGTCTGACCCCCAGGCGTCCCGGAAGCCCCTGCCCCCAGGGAGGAACCTGCCGGAGCTGCTCCCTCCCCCTGGTTTCCGGTCTGGCCGCCGTATCCGGCAGCATATCCTCCGGCCGGCGCCCCGTAAAGGGCCGGTCCGCCGCCGGCCATAAAGCTTCCATCCTCCAGCCTGTCCTCTATGTCCTGAATACGCTGCAGGATAGAATCATAATTGTGTTCCATAGCCGGTTTCGTCAGCTTGATAAACGCCAGCTCCACCAGAACCCGCTTCTGGGAACTGTAGCGGATCTGGTTGGAAAGCTCGGAAAACACCCGGATATAGCGCATCAGCGTCTCCGGCTCTTCCAGGGCCGCCTCCTCCTTCATCATCCGGATATTGTCCTCGGACATTTCCAGAAGCTGTTCCGCGTCGTCCGCCGTGGCCAGCAGCAGGAGGTTCCGCAGATACCAGATAAAGTCGTTTACAAACTGTCCCAGCTCCCGGCCCTGCATCACCAGCTCCTCCAGCTGGTAGATACAGGCTTTCGTGTCCTTTTCCGTCACCGCCCGGAACAGACTGCCAAACACCGTGGTGTCCACCGCTCCCAGGACCTCCAGCACATTGTCGTAGGTCAGAAGCTTCCCGTAATGGAAGGCCACACACTGATCCAGAAGGCTTAAAGCGTCTCTCATGGATCCATCCGCCGCCTTTGCAATGTAGGCCAAAGCCCTGTCCTCCACCGGAATCTGCTCCGCCTCCGTCAGCTCCTTTAACCGGTCCACCAGAGTGGAAATGGAAATCCGCTTGAAATCATACCTCTGGCACCGGGAAAGCACCGTGATGGGGATCCGGTTCACCTCTGTAGTGGCCAGAATAAAGATCACGTAGGACGGCGGCTCCTCCAGAGTCTTCAGCAGAGCGTTGAAAGCTCCTGTGGAGAGCATGTGAACCTCGTCGATGATGTAAACCCGGTATTTTCCCTCTGTAGGCGGGTACTGGACCTGTTCCCTGATCTCCCGGATATTTTCCACGCCGTTGTTGGAAGCGGCGTCGATCTCCACCACGTTCAGGGAAGCGCCTTCCAGAATCGCCCGGCAGGCCGGACACTCATTGCACGGACTCCCGTTCTGTGGATGTTCACAGTTGACAGCCCGTGCAAAGATTTTCGCGATACTGGTCTTACCTGTTCCGCGGGTGCCGCAGAACAGGTAAGCATGTCCGATTCGCTGGGATATTATTTGATTTTGCAGTGTCTGTACAATATGGTCCTGGCCTTTTACGCCGTCAAAGGTGACCGGCCGCCATTTCCGGTACAGTGCCATATATGACATAGAATAATCCCTTCTGTCTTATTTGTCTCCGAAGCAGATGCCGATGGCCTTCGCCTCCGCGATCATCGGGCACTTCGGATCCACAGTCTTTAATTTGCCGGCCACTTCCTCCAGCGGAACCTTTGCCAGGTCGTTGTTCTTTACCGCCACCATGTAGCCGTATTCTTCCTTCGCAATCAGCTTGGAGGCATAAGCTCCCAGCCTGGTCGCCAGCGCCCGGTCATAGGGGCAGGGCTCTCCGCCTCTCTGCATGTGACCCGGAACGGTGACGCGCACTTCCTGTCCCGTTCTCTCTGTGATCTGAGCGCCGATCTCATAAGCCACAGAAGGATAAACCATGCCGGCTTTTTTCTTCTCCTTCAGCTCCTTCTTGCTGAGCTTTGCGTCCTCCTTGGAAATGGCGCCCTCAGCCACAGCGATGATGGAGAAGCGTTTTCCCTTCTTCTGTCTCTGTTTCAGCGCATTAACCACCACATCTATATCATAGGGAATCTCCGGAAGAAGGATGATGTCCGCTCCGCCGGCCACGCCTGCGTAAAGCGTCAGCCAGCCCACCTTGTGGCCCATGATCTCCACGATGAACACCCGGCCGTGGCTGGCAGCCGTGGTATGGATGCAGTCAATGGCATTGGTGGCCACATTTACCGCGCTCTGGAAGCCGAAAGTCATATCCGTGCCCCACAGGTCGTTGTCAATGGTCTTGGGGAGAGAGACAATGTTTAAGCCCTCTTCTCTCAGCAGATTGGCCGTCTTCTGGCTTCCGTTGCCGCCCAGAACCACCAGGCAGTCCAGCTTCAGCTTCCGGTACGTCTGCTTCATGGCCTCCACCTTGTCCAGCCCGTTCTCATCCGGCACCCGCATCAGCTTAAACGGCTGTCTGGATGTTCCCAGAATGGTGCCTCCTCTTGTGAGTATGCCGGAGAAATCTCTGGGCTTCATCTGGCGGTAGTCGCCGTAGATCAGCCCCCGGTATCCGTCCTCAAAGCCAATAATCTCCACTTCGTCAGGAAACGCCCGGTAAAGTCCCTTTGCCACTCCTCTCATGGTGGCGTTAAGCGCCTGGCAGTCTCCGCCGCTGGTAAGCATTCCAACCCTCTTCATCTCTACACTCCCTTCTTTTCCGCCTTGGCGAAAATAGTTATAATATACCCATTTTGTAATTATAATACAAAGGGAAAAGAGGGGCAAGGGAAAAATTTCTTACAGAATCCTGAGAAAAACAGCGGGCTGCCGCTCTGACCGGGATGCGCTTCCTGTTGAAAACACTCATCCCGGCCAGAGCGGCAGCCCTGGCTGTACACGATATTTCGGATTTATTTTACCGGTCTTCCTTCATAATAAAGAACGCCGTTTTTCACATCCTTTGTGAATTTGGTAAAGAACTGGGTCCAGGCCATCTCGCACTCCGACGGCAGCACCGCGTGGGTCTTGGTTTCTGTCTCCACACAGCGGAGCATGGGAACTCCGTCCGCGGTGCGGAACACATAGTTGTTGAACTTTCCATCCTTAAAGGTGGCCGTCCGGCCGTCCCCGCCAAACTGGAAATCGGACCAGTCATGATCCAGACGGTACCGGCGGCTCCAGTATTCCACCAGCTTTCTGGCGCTGTCTGTGGAAAATCCTCCCTCAAATATCTTGTCTGCCAGTCCCATGTTGGCCATGACGGCAATGGGGCTTCCCTCCACAGGAGGCACCATTTCCTTCGCCATAATATCCGGCGTGGTGGCGGAGAAGGGAGCTGCCGCAGCAAAATAATCCGGACGGTAGCAGGCGCAGGCCCATGCCATCATTCCTCCTGAGGACTGTCCGCTGGCGTACACTCTGGTCTCGTCCACAGGATAGTGATCCAGCACCCAGCGGTAGAGCCAGTCCATAAACTCCAGCTCGCCGGGAACACTCTCTGTGGGCCCGCCGGAATTCCAGCGGGTGCGGTGGATATTGGACAAAGTCATATGCCCCGCCTTCCGCACCTTATTGTCGTGGGAAGCACAGGGGCAGATCAGGATAAACCCGTGCTTTTCCGCCACTCTGGCCCAGCCGGAACGGTCCCCAATCTCTATTCCGAAGCCGCCGGCGCCGTGGAACATAAATACTGCCGGCACCTTTTTCCCCGGTTCCACAGTGTCAGGCACGTACACCCACCACTGTCTCTCATAGAGATCCGTCTGATCCTCCCGGAAGCCTCCGGGAACCATTTCCGAGAAGAAACGGAACCCTCTCTCTTTCATATCTCCGTCATGGCGCAGGGCACCGTTGGCATTGCCCGTATAGCGTCCGGTTCCCTTAAACAGATGGCGGTACAGTGTCTCGCTGAATTCCTCTGAAACGCAGTCCTTCCAGCTTCCCACAGAAAAGATCACATCCGCGCACCAGTCTTCGTCCAGGCTTCCGCTTCCCGCCGGATCCGGGCGGTATACCTGGTCCGCCCACGCGGTCTTCTCCGCCTTCTCCTGGCTGTGGTCCGCTTTTCTGTAATACTCCAGCATCCGGCTGACCGCGGCGGTCTCCTCTGCTGCCACCGCCCACACCGGCATCTGGATCTGGGACAGGCGGACGCCCTTCACCGGGGAATCCGTGGTCTCCAGAAAGGTTTTCTCCTCCTGACTCATTCCCGTTGTGCCGAGGAGAGCCACTCCGGCGAAAGATTTCGCGTACCTGCGGCTGTAACGTCCCAGGCAGTCCGCTCCGTCCCCATAGGCCACGCCGTAGAACTTGGACGCGAAAGCGGCAAAAAACGGACGGGTGTTGATGTATTTCACCATGGACCCTATGTATTCGGTCTCATCTGTCTTCCAGGCTCCGTTTTCCGGTTCCAGAACCACCAGATAGAGATTTTCTTTCTCCGCCAGATTCTTCCACCCGCTCTCCTCCAGAAACTCCCAGGCATCCGTTCCGGACGGCGGCAGAAGGAATACGGTGGGCTGGGTGTAGATGCTGTTTTCCGCCAGATACAGCTTTGCGCTGCGCATGGTTCCGTCCTCCAGGGGACAGGGGAACTCATAGTAGCCGACCACATCCTGCCGGTAATAGTGCTTCGGGTCAATGGTGAGGGTCGCCGCGTCCGGCAGAGCCTTTGCTTTTATTTTTTCATTCATATACACTTTTCTCCTATCTCACAACTCCCACCAGGATGGCTGTGAGGATGATGACAATGTTGGTGACAAACTGCACTTTCATTGATTTATTGCAGTAAGAGTTTACATCCAGCCCCAGCAGGCTCGTTCCCACGTGGGTGGTAGCGGTAAAGGGAGAGGATCCGGTGGCCAGGGACATGTTGCACACGAAGGGAGCGATCACGTCCGTTCCGGCAAGGCCGAATCTGGATCCCACAGAGATCAGTACTGGGTACATGGAGTTGTAAATCTTGTTGGGGATAAACCGGATCACCAGCACCATGGACATTGCCAGGATAATGTGGATGTATCTGGTGAGGAATTCCGGTACATGGGTCACGATGGTGGTTGCCAGCGCCTCTGTCATTCCCGTTCCCTGGAAAATTCCGATAAAGAAGGAGATACCGATCAGCATCTGGATGGTTCCGAAGAACCGGCCTCCCGCCTTGGAGATCAGTTTCTGATGATCCTTTCCGGACGGATAATTGACCAGGATGGTAATGGCGGATGCGAAAATAAAGGTAATATAGGAAGGCATCACGGAAGTTGCCAGCATAGCCACCACAATTACAAATAAAAGGAAGTTAAACCAGAACAGACGAGGTCTGGACAGGTCGTTCTCTTTCTTTTCCTCGGAACCTGCCTCCCCTTCTGACCAGTCGATCACCATCAGGCCGCCGGATTTCTTGTGCTCATAGGCAAAATAGATCCACTGCAGAATGATGGCGGGGATGAAGCAGAGAGACACCGGCATCAGGCGGCTGGACAGCTCCAGGGGATCCACTCCCGCGAACACGGAGGAGTTCACCACCGCAATGCCCCAGGGCACAAAGCACATGGCCGCAATAGCCGTCTGGGCGATCACCATGGCCGCGTTGTGGTCAAACTTCATTTTCTTATAAATAGGAAGCATAATGGGGAATACGATCAGATAAGCGGTCACCACCGTAGCCGTCAGCATTCCCACTGCGGCGATGAGAGAAGTGATGATCATCACCGCGTAGATGTGAAGCCGGCCGTGGGACAGCTTCAGAAGTCTCCGAATCAGGTCATCAAACATGCCTGTCTCCGTCAGCATGGTAAAGTAGATCATGGCAAACAGCACCATATAGCCTGCGGACTTCATGGCCGTGTTGACCTGGCCGATGATCATATCCGCCAGCTCATTGATATTAAACCCGAGAGCCAGCCCGCAGAAAATGGGAACAATACAAAGTACAAACTGGTTCGGCAGCCGTTTAAAGAACGCAGACGCTATGATAATGGCCACCATGATAATCGCTACTACTGTAGGATTCATAACATTTTCCTCCTTTTTCCTCTTTCAACCATTTCCAATAGGATCTCAGGGACTGTTTTCCGTTTTCGCCTCCTGTTAATTAAAATTTTTTCATATTATTTCTATGCGTCCCTGTTCTTTCTGTCTAATTACATGTCTATTTTAGACAGCTCAGTTCATTTTTCCCCTCATTTATTGGAGATTTTAAATAAATTTTAATGAATCGAGCAGGGATTGACAAGGACATTAAAGTTATATAAGATTTAACTAAAATTTATATCAGATATGAAAAGGGGAGGAATGGTTTTTGAACATTAAATTCTATGAATATATAAAGGCCATCGCCGAAGAAGGGAGTCTCTTAAAGGCTGCCGCCAGGCTGGGGCTGTCCCAGCCCGCGCTGAGTCATTTTCTCACATCGGCGGAATTTCAGATCGGCCATCCTCTTTTTTCCCGCAGCAGCCGGGGACTGACCCCCACCGCGGTGGGATGGGTCTACATTCAGGCGGCAGATGAAATCATACGGATCAAAGCCCAGACCTACCACAACATCCGCCGTCTGTCCAGCCAGGAGGAGACACGGCTGATCCTGGGCGCCACGCCCCACCGGGGAGCGGAGATCTATTCTTCTCTGTACCGGAAATTCACCCTGCTCTACCCCAACGTCCGCCTGTCATCCCGGGAAGGCTACATGAAAACCCTCATTCAGATGCTGCTGGACGGAAAAATCGACTTTCTGCTGGGCTCCGCCTCCGATTTCCGGCAGAAAGAATACCGGTTTCTCCGGTTCTTTCGGGAGGAGATCGTGCTGGCTGTCTCCGAACACCATCCCCTGGCCGCCTATGCCGGTTTTCCCCAGGATTTAAAACCGGTTCTCCCCTCTCTGAAAGAGGTGGAGGATATTCCGTTTGTAAAGGCAGGTCCCAACACCACCCTTCACCAGATCACAGTCTCCCTGTTTGAGAGCCAGGAGATCTCCCCCACCGTGGTGTTCGAGACAGACAACGCCGCCGTGCAGTGTGAAATGATCCGGTCCAACCAGGGCATCGGTTTTCTGCCGGCCACCTATGTATACCGGAATCCGGATCTGAGATGTTTTTCCCTGGAGCCAAAAGCCTGGGTCTACGCCGGCATGTATCACTTAAACGGAAGACACCTGACCGGCTGTGAACGGCACATGATCTGCATGGCCTATGAGCAGAGCAAAGTCATGCGGCTGAACCAGCGTTTTTTGGAGTACCCGGACGGGGTGGTTCAGGATATTTTGAGAGAATTTTCACCGGAAAACGGCGCAGACGTGAAAGAAAGGAGTCAGAAATGGAGTTAAAACAGCTGAATTATATTGTAACCATCGCGGAAGAAAAGTCTCTGACCCGGGCGGCGGAAAAGCTGTTTGTCTCCAAACCCGCCCTCAGCCTCCAGCTTTCCCGGCTGGAAAAGGAGGAAGGTCTTCCCCCTCTCTTTTCCAGAACCAGAAACGGCCTGGTTCTCACAGACGCGGGGAGAATCTACGTCAACGGAGCCAGAACCATTCTGAACCTGAATGAGAAGGCCAATCTGGCCGCCAGGGAACTGACAGAGCAGAAATTTACTCTCCGAATCGCCATAGCTCCCGTAGGGGAGACTTTCTTTCTCACCAGAGTTCTTCCCCGGTTTTACCGGAAATATCCCAACGTCCGGCTGGAGATCCGGCTGTGCAACGCCAATGACGCCAAAGAGGCTCTTCTGCACCAGGGATTGGACTTGGCTCTGGTCATCGACAGCCAGGCGGAATTTTCCCTGTTCCACTCTTCTTTCCTGACCGAGGATCCGGTGGTCTGGGCCGCCGGCAGGGATTTTCAGGGAGACCCCTATGAGGCTCCCGTCATCCTTCCTCCCAGGGACACTTACTGGCGGGCCACCTGTGACACCCTCCTGGCAAAGGAGGGAATCCGGGGCGAAACTCTCTGTGAGACCTCCAACCATCCGGCCGTCTGCAGCCTCCTCTCCAGCCTGCCTGTCACCGCGCCCATGCTGCACCGGCTGTTCGCCCGGGAAAAGGGGCTGCGGCAGCTGCCTCTGTCCTACCGGTATCTCTACTATATTTCCGCGATCCGCCCCTTAAACCGCCCCGCGCCGCCGGAGCTTCAGGCCTTAGAGGAGATAATCGCCGCAGAGTTTTAGGAAAAGAAGAGCCTCGTCAATATTGGACTCATCCGCCACGCCGCCGCAGAGAACGTTGGCCAGAAGGCCAGCAAACATATTGCCGGAGTTGGATTTATCGGGGTCGGTGGTGCCCACAGAAAAGCTTCCGTAGAGCACCCCGTTCTCCTGGGATACGATGCTCTGCTTCGTGAGAGCGTCGGCCACCGCTCTTCTGGTGTACAGTACAATGGACGTGTGTAAGAATATCCGTCACGGGATTTCCACGGAAACCCGCTTCACGTACCGTCTCATGGACATCTCCCCGTCATGGGGTTCCCCCCGGTAGCCCAGGGACATGCGTTCCGGCGATGTGATGCGGACGGCTCCCGCCCGGAAAAACTGTTCCCTCAGCCGGTCATCCGCCGTCCGGGGGCACAAAATGCAGACCGTCTGAAGCACTCCCCGGAAGGGCCGCAGCCTGGAAATCAGGTCGCAGGCCGGCAGAGGGCGCACCCAAGGATTTCCGTACTGGAGAGAGACTTCCAGGCTGCTGTCCCCGAAAACGGTGACGCTGCAGCCTCTGCCTTTTAAAACCCGCTTTCTCTCCTTCACCGACTCCAGCTGAGCCGTGCGCAGCTCCAGGGCGATGGCTGCCTGCCGCCGAAGCGTCTCCAGACCGCCGCGGTCCGGCCTCTCGTGCGGCTTCGATCCGCCGCCGGTTCCCTCCCGCCGTTCCATCTCCTCCTCCAGAGCCCGAAGCAGACGGCGTCCCACATTCAGCAGGGCTCCGCCCCGCTCTGTGTCCACATAGATCCCCTGGCAGGAGCTGCACAGCAGCTGGTCGGTCTCCGCCATATGGCGGGCCAGAAGCTGAAGTTGACCGTCCAGCTCCTCCTCAGGGCCGTTTAAAGCCGCCGCGGGAAGATAGGCAAAGCTTAACCGGTTTCCCCATTCGATCAGTCTGGTTCCAGGATCCGCCAGGCGGCGAACGGCCTTCACCGCCTCATCTCCGCCCCAAACCACGATTCCGTCCGCCGCCTCCGCCAGCTCCCTCATGGATCCTTCTTCCTCCGAGGAAATAGGAAACAGATGGAGATACCTTTTTAACTTGGGCTCCGCCTGAAGCAGCCGGGAAATCAGCCATTCCGACACCGGATCTCCCCCGCCGGGCAGCTTGACCAGGTTGACGTTCCCGGTGAGCAGCCCTTCCAGGGCAGAAAACGCGGAGATTCCCTTCATATTTCCCGCCCCGATGTGAAAGAGAACCCCCAGAGGCCGCCATTTCTGCACGTAGCGTCGGCCGTTTTCCTTAAAGCAGCCGGAAGCTCCCAGGAGAAAACTTTCCTCAAAGCCCAGGGAGAACTCCCGCTCCCAGTCCGGGCCAAACTCCAGTTCCATCTGCTTTCTCAGGCTCTCCGGCGCCAGCCCGTTCCAGGCCGCCTCCAGCCGGCCGCGGGCCTCCCCTCCCGGCAGACCGCTTTCCATGAGTAGGGAAAGCAGCCTGGCCCGGTTTTCCTCCGTATCCAGCTCCTCCCTCACCCTGGCGCAGGCCCGGATCACTTCTTCCGGCTGGAGACTCATTTCCTCCAGGGCCTTTCTGGTCTCTGCTTTCCAGTTTGGATCACTCCATTTCACAGTCCCATCCCCCTTTCCGGCTCCCTGCCGTCCACCGCTTCTTTCAGCTGCTCCGCCGCTCCCGCCGCACAGGTGACAATCTGCCCCACTCCCGCCCGGCCCAGCAGATCAAAATAGGGAGTCCCGCAGCCGCAGGGACAGGCCGTCCCCGTCTCCGGCCGGCCCATGACCGCCAGATCGTCCGTCATGGTGCTTAAAAGAGGCATTCCCGTCATCATGGGAGTGACGAAGCTTAAGATGCCCGCCTCTCCGTCCGGGGCCGGTTCCAGAGTATCCGGCCGCCGCACAAACACCCGGCTGTACACCGGCACGTGGAAATGGCCCGCCGGACATCTCCGGTACAAAATATTGTGCTCTACAGAGCTGTAAAACTCAAAAATCCGTTTTTTCGGGATTCCCAGCACCTGCTCTGCCAGCCAATTAAACTCCTCCCGCCCGATCTCTTCTCTCCAGAAGGTCTTCCAGCCGCCGCTCATGAGAATGCAGGAGGACGCCGGGAGAGCCAGTCTTTTCTTTCTCCGCTCCAGCTCCTTCGCCAGAAAATAGATATATGCCGGAAATCCCACAATCCGCAGAGGAATCCGGGAGGACGGCCCGCCGGAGAGGTAGGGAAACAGCGTTCTCTCCACCTCCTCCAGGTTCCACCGGTAAATCTCCTTTCCTCCCTCTGTCCGTTTCATTCCGTACACGCGGCTGAGGGCGGGAGCCGCGAAGGTAGCCCCGAAAGCGGTCTGCACCGCTCCCGTCTCCTCCCGCAGCCCAGGCTCATATCCCATGATCAGATACCGGCAGGGAACAGGGGAAAACACTCCGTGATGGGACAGCACCGTTTTTACCATGGCCGCTCCCCGTACCAGAGAAGGAAAATCATAAACCACCCGGCTTCGGATCCCGCCCGTTCCGGACGACACCGCCGTGCGCCGCACTTTATTTCGGGGAATGGAATACAGGCGGCGGCGCTTGAAATAGAGGGTGGGAATCACCGGGATCTTCCAGAGATCCTCCTCCCCCGTGATCTGCCCCATGGAAAATCCGTAAAAATCCAGAATATTCCGGTATCCGGCGCACCTGCTTTTATGCCAGCACAGATTTTCCCGCACTGCCTCAAGAAAAACACCGCTGCTCCCTCCAAGGTCATAGGGATCCTTCCAGGAAAACAGCCGGTCCGCCGCAGAAGTTACACTGGTGAAATTTGTCCGTCCCACAGAACCGCCTCCTTCTCTCGGTTTTTTTATATTTTACCATAAAGGAATGAAGTTTCCTAATCGGATGGGGAAAGTTCGATGAAGCAAATGGCAAAGTCTGGGTATAGCACTATCGCTCTTTCCAGTATTGCTCCGCCAGCTCCATAACAAATCTTGCCGCCTTACTGAGATGGCTGTTCTTCCTATAGATAGCTACCCAGGTTATCTTTGGATGGGACGAGAGTTTAAAACATCTGACCGTGGTCGGCAGTTCGTTTATATAATGCTCCTCAAGGAACGAGCAGCACAGGTCCAGTTCTACCATAGAGATTCGCAGCCTTCTTCCCCCTCCCTCCTGGTAAATCCTGGGGGAAAATCCGGCCTTTTCAAAAATTTTCTGCTGAATTTCCCCATTGGTACCCGTATGGGCTCCAAGGGCAAAGGGTTCTTCCTGAAATCCGCGGATATCCACGCACCAAGAGCCGTCCGCCTCCTGATATGCTTTCTTCACTAGAGGATTTTTTTCCGATACGATCACCAGCGTTTCAATGGATTTCAGTTCCCGATACCCCACCCTGTCCGTATCATTACAGGAGCTGACCGTGCCGATTCCGATATCCAGATTTCCCTGAATCACACTCTTGCGAAGAGATACGGTGTCCCCCTGGACAATATGCATCTGAACATCCGGATAGCTTCTGTAAAATCTTCGGAAAATCCAGTTCAGGATCTGATCTCCCATTCCCGGCGTTACGCCGATATTCAGTTCTTCCCTCTTCGTATTGGCTGCATCCGCAATCCGGGCATATGCATCTTTTTTGATATTTAAGATCCTGCGGCCTGCCTCCAGGTATATCTCCCCTGCTTCCGTCACCTCCCACTCTCTCCGCTTCCTTTGGAAAAGCGGCGTGCCCAACTCCTTTTCCAGATTCAAAAGCTGCTGGTTCAGGGCCGGCTGGGAGATATAAAGCTTCTCCGCTGCTTTCGTAATATTTTTTTCTTCCGCTATCGTCAGGATATTTTCGATCTGCCTAAGGTTCATAATTCTCCGCCTCTTTCTTCATCTGTAAAACCTTATAGCTTAATTCTCTTCGGACGACTGAATCTGCTTCCTGATCAGGCACAGCATATCTGCCGCCACTTTTTCCTTTTTCAAACGCTCCCCTGCCATGAATCTCAGATCATACCGCATGGGAGGATCCGCATGATAGATCTTATAGCTCTTTGTCTTTTCCCGCGCGAGCAGCCGGCTGGGAAGGAAAGCGGAGCCGTATCCATTTTGAAAAAGCAGGCTGATCCCCGAATAACTGTCCGCAGTATAGCAGTCTTCCAGATTTACGTAATAGCTCCTGAGCAGCGGATACAGCAGCTTTCCCATATGAGAGTCCTCCACAGGGATAATCAATGAGGAAGCGGAAAGCTGATTCGAATCTATGATATTCTCCCGCCCCGCCTCCTTCTCAGGTTCTCCGTTCCCGGAAAAGGGTACTGCCATCACAAGCTCTTCCTGATAGAGCAGTTCTCCGGGATCTTCTTTTATCTTTGACGGCACGCTGCTGTAGATGGCCATATCCGCAACCCCACTTCTCAGCTGTTCCAAAGCGTTCTTGGAATCTGCCCGGAACAGATTGAGGTGCATACTCGGAAATCCCGAACGGAGGGCCGAAAACAGCTGATTGCTATATAAGATAAAGACCTCGGAGCATATGGCAAGGCTCATGGTATAGCTTGATTTGATAGCCAGGGCGCTGATTCGCCGATAGGCCTCATTTTTTATATCCAGCATCTCGCCGGCGCCTTTCAGATACAGCTTTCCCGCAGGAGTGGGCATCCACTTCTTCTCTCTCCGCTCAAACAGCGCGGTCCCCAATTCCTGTTCAAGCTTTGCAAGGCACTGACTGAAGGCGGACTGGGAAATGTGTACCTCCCTGGCAGCTTTCGTTATGTTGCCCCACTTTTCCAGAGCCTTCATGTATTCCATCGTCCGTGTATTCACAAGCAGACCTCCCTTAGTGCTTCAGAATTTTACACAGTTTATTCAACAGGGCCAGAAATTCCGGGCTCATGTCCCGCCCCTTTTTATATATGATAGCTGAAAAAACCTGAATCGGAGGATCCAGCGAAAAGGGCGACACCCGGTCTAATGGTGAAAAGAAACGCCGCTGCACAATTCCTATGCCATTCCCGCTCCTGATCATGTTGTAAATCGACTTGGTGCTGGCGCTGCGAAAGACGGCGTTCGGAGAATATCCCTTTTGACGGAACCACTTAATCAGCACGTCATAGTAGGAAATTTCCTCATTCGGCATGATAAAAGGAAGATCTGCAAGCTTTGATAAATCCGCCTTCGGAAACGGATCTTCGCTTTTTACGGCCGAAGCGTCGTAGGATGTAGGGAATCCATAAGGCACGGCCAGCATCAGTTCATGCCTGACCGTCTCTATATACTCTATATCGTCTCCATAATCCTCTATATTGCCCGCGATGGTAGCCAGGACCAGATCTGCCTTTTCCTGTCTGACCATATTGATGGAACTCCGGTTATAACTCTCTACGAATTTCAGTTCCAGGGAAGGCAGCTCAGTTCCCAGATCATGATAAATCCGCGCGAACAGCTCCGCCCCTCCATTGGGAGTACCCGCTATGGTTATCACCGTGCTGCCCTCATTGGCGATCCCGCGGATATCCCGGTAGGTCTGGTTTCTGATATCCCTCATCTTTTGGGAAGCTTCCAGATAAATGATTCCTGCCTGAGTCAGCACGAGGCCGTGCCTGGACCGTATCACCAGTTTCGTATGAAACTGTTCCTCGATCGACTTCAGCCAGTTGCTGATGGCAGGCTGAGACACGCCAAGCTTTTCAGCCGCCTTTGTAAGAGATCCTGTTTCCGCCAAAGCAATCATATACTGCTGCTGTGTAATGTCCATAATACCCCCCACAATCCCAATACTAAATAAACAACAAATCAAAAACTATCACCGGAAAAACCACGTATGTCCCAAGGAACTTTAAATAACTTTTTTTAATAGTATATATAATTATAA
>NBJMR02800__coassemble_1896_pt1 | contig 20291 bp, 13 predicted proteins | sample NBJMR02800__metabat2_low_PE_040 | metagenome-assembled genome bin NBJMR02800 | reverse complement strand
AGATTTCCTGACGTGCAAAAAAATAGCAGAGTGATTTTCCGATTCCTTCACATAATAAAACCGGAGCGCAAAAAGCTTCCCATTCACAAGAGGAGGTAGACAAATGACAGGAATACGGAAATTCAAAAAATTCATGGTGAAAACCTTTTTCGCCGCCGTCCTGGTCACCGCCCTGTTTACCGGATGGTATGTGGAGCGCATGATCCCCGACCATTTTTCCATCGTGGCGGACCAGGTGGAATCCTTCCGTTTTCCAGGGCTGATCAACTCCACTCTGCTGTCCGAGAGTGAGGAGGTAGCCCTGGGAAACGGCTCCCACATTCCGGCGGATGAGATTAAGATCACCAGAAACGATACCTTTACCATGTACGCCAAAAATAAAGGAAGCTACCAGCTGAACCTAAAGCTGTTCGGCCTGCTTCCTTTAAAGAATATTCAGGTGGATGTGGTGGACACCCAGTACGCCGTTCCCTGCGGTCTCCCTGTGGGCATTTACTTAAAATCCAACGGCATCATGGTCATCGGCACCGGCGAGGTGGCCGGCCCGGACGGGACAGTGGCTGAACCGTCCCTGGGGATCCTTCAGTCCGGGGACTACATCGAGGCGGTCAACGGCAGCCCCTTAAGCACGAAAGAGGAGCTGATGGAAGAAGTAAACGACTCCCGGGGACAGGAAACGGTTCTCACCGTCCGCCGGTCCGGAACGGAAATCGATGTGAAAATCAATCCTGCCATGAGCGCCGACGGCGACTATAAGCTGGGGGCCTGGGTCCGGGATGATACCCAGGGCATCGGAACCATGACTTATGTGGACTTAAACGGCCATTTCGGCGCCCTGGGGCACGGCATCAGCGACAGCGACACCGGCGAGATCGTCCAGATTGAAGATGGCTCCCTCTACGACACGGCAGTCATGGGAATCGAGAAGGGCAGCGCCGGAAAGCCGGGAGTTATGTCCGGCGTCATCTACTACGGCCCCGGTTCCTCCCTGGGGGCCATTGAGGCCAACACGGAAGAGGGGGTGTTCGGCACCGTAAACGACCGTTTTCTAAACCGTCTGGAGAGCGAGCCTCTGGAAATCGGCTATAAACAGGACGTGCAGGAAGGCCCCGCCGTAATCCGCAGCAGCGTGTCCGGGGAGTTAAAAGACTATGAAATCCAAATAGAAAAAGTGGACTACAGCTCCGGCAAAACGGGAAAAGGCATGGTCATCCGCGTCACCGACCCGGACCTTCTCTCCCTCACCGGCGGAATCGTCCAGGGCATGAGCGGCAGCCCCATCATCCAGAACAACAAGCTGGTAGGCGCCGTCACCCACGTCTTCATCCAGGACTCCTCCCGCGGCTACGGAATTTTTGTGGAAAACATGCTGAAGCACTGAGCCGGGCGGAAAGACAGTTTCATCAGGCCGTTGAAAGCTTGCTTTCATAAGGCCTTATGAAGCTGTCTTTCCATGGGGCGAACGCCCCACAGCCCCAGGTGCTCCGCACCTGGGGCTGCCGCCCGGCTCTTCCTTTGCGTCGCTGCCCGCCCGGCCATTTCTGCGGGGACTTTCTCTTTCCACAATTTACCGTTTCTTAATTGTTCCTCTTGTTTTGATATGATATACTAGATCTGTAAACCTACCATTTTTAAGGGGGAAGAAAGATTATGATCACAAGTGAAAACACAAAGACCATCCGGGATCTGGTAGAGAACGCCGGCAGGGAATATGGCGACCGGATTTATCTCCGCTACGAGGAGAACGACGTCGTCTATGAGGTCTCCTACAAGCAGTTTGCCGCCGAGTGCATGGCCATCGCCGCCTGGACGGCGGAACAGAGCCGCCAGGCCGGGCATACCGTCCATGTGGGTCTCATGGGCAGCAGCAGCCATCACTATCTGGCCGTCCTGCTGGGCGTCATGAGCGCCGGATGCGTGGCCGTCCCGCTGGACATTCAGGTAAACCTGGATACTTTCTGCGACTGCCTGACCCGCTCCGACGTGGACGTGCTGTTCTACGACTGGGAACACCGGCCTCTGGTGGACGGAGCCATGGAGCGCTGTCCCGGAATCCGTACCTACATATCTCTTCAGCACGGCCGTCATGTGCCCTGCTCCGACAACATTCTGAAAGAATACGCCGGCCGCTCCGTCCATCCGGACATTGACATCAACGCCTTGGCCATGATCCTGTTTACCTCCGGCACCACCGGACGGGGAAAGGGAGTAATGCTCTCCCAGGGCAATCTGATCGACAACGTATTCTGTACCGACGAACCTGACATCTACTGCAATCAGATCTTTTTAAACGTCCTGCCCATTCACCACGTATTCTGCATCAACGGAGATGTTCTGCTCACCATGCGCTACGGCAATACCCTGTGCCTGAACCTGGATATGTCGAAGCTGGTGGAGCACATGCGCCTGTTTGAACCCACCAGGTTCCGCACGGTGCCCATGATTCCCAAATCCCTGTACAACCGAATTATGATGCTCTCCAGGCAGTATCCGGACAAACCTCTGGAAGAAATTAAGAATGAAGTGCTGGGCAGCCGTCTGAACCGCATCGCCTGCGGCGGAGGATATCTGGCACCGGAGCTGAAGGAATGCTACGCAAAGCTGGGCATTGAGATGGCCCAGGGATACGGCATGTCCGAGTGTTCTCCCAAAATTACCACAGCCGTCTGGGGCCGGCCGGACAAGGCCGCCTCTGTGGGCCAGATCGTAAATGGCTGCCAGGTGCGGATCGTGGACGGGGAAATCCAGGTGAAGAGCCCCTCTGTCATGCTGGGCTACTACAAAGACCCGGAGCAGACCGCCGAAGTCCTCACAGAAGACGGCTGGCTCTGCACCGGCGACATCGGCTACGTGGACGATGAAAATTTCCTCTACCTCACCGGAAGAAAGAAAAATCTGATCATCTTAAGCAACGGAGAGAACGTGGCCCCGGAACAGCTGGAGCACATGTTCGACGGAGACCGGCTGGTGGAGGAGATCCTGGTCTTCGAGGAAAACGACGCCATCACGGCTGAAATTTATCCCAACTTCAAATACGCGGAGGCCTCCGGCATCACCAACATTGAGGAAGAGCTGTCCCGGCTGGTGAACCTTCACAACCAGGAACTTCCCTCCTTCAAGCGGATTCTCCGGTTCCGCGTCCGGGAGACGCCCTTTGAAAAGACCTCCTCCAAGAAGATCATCCGCTCCAAATATTTCAGACGGAAACAGGCGGAAGAAAAGCAGATGGCCAGCCTGAAGCTGCCGGAAAACCAGCTGCAGACCCAGATCTACAACTCTGTGGCCGCCTGTCTGGGACACCGCCGCTTCGGCATCGACACCAACCTGTACGAAGCTGGCCTGGACTCCCTGGGAAGCGTACTGCTTCTGTCTGACCTGGCTGCCGGCCTGAATTTCTCCCTGACCCTGGATGAGCTTATGACCCATCCTTCGGTGGAACAGCTGGAGGCATTTTACAAGGAAGCGGAAGACCGTCCCAAAGTGGACTACTCCATCCGCCCGGTGTATCCCCTGACCAACCTGCAGATCTATTTTGCCTATGTGATGCGGGGCAACACCACCGCCAATCTGCCCTTCTTCTTCAAACTGGACAGAAGCGTGAACCTGTCCCGCCTGCAGAAAGCGGCGGAGGACCTTTTTGACCTCCATCCCGGCCTGAAGGCCATCATCCAGATGGACGAGGGAGCCTACAAGATGTTCCGCCACGACGAAACCCACGTGGTGGTTCCCATTATCCGGGTCAGCGACATGGACTGGGAGATTCTCCGGAGCCAGCTGTTAAAGCCCTATATGTACGAGAAGGACGAACCCCTTTACCATGTGGGCATCTACGAGACCGACTCCGCCAACTACCTGTATTTTGACATCGCCCACATCGTGGGAGACGGAATGACCATGAACATTCTGTTTGAGGACCTAAACGCCCTCTACCGGGGAGACAAGGTGGAGAAGGAGTCCTACACTCTGTTTGAATACGTGCTGGACGAGAAGGACCGGGACGCCAGAGGCTTAAGAGCCCGGGACATCAAATATTTCCAGGGCATCATGAAGGACTTCCGCATCCGCAAGAGCATTCTGAACCGGAGGGATTTCCACGACCTGGACCACGGAGAGAACGCCGCCCTGAAAAACCGGTTCTCCCGGCTGAACTTAAAGAAGGTCACCGCCTTCTGCAGAGAGCACGGAGTGTCGGAAAATGTGCTGTTCCTCACCGCCTACAACTACTGCATCGGCATTTTCAGCGGAGAGAAGGATACCATCAGCACCAGCATCCACAGCGGGCGGACCGACGGACGGTGGGCCCGGCTGGCGGGACCTCTGTTCCTGACCTATATCTTCCGCTGCACCCAGCACCCCCACGAGACGGTGGAGCACCTGTTAAAGACGTCCGGCCAGCAGATCATGGACACCATGCGCTGCTACGTCTCCACCCTCCACGCCGATGAGATGTTCTTCCAGTACCAGGGCGACATCCTGAACGTGGACGAGATTGGCGGAGCTCCTGCCGTGAGACAGAAGGTTCAGCTGGATTCCCTGCCCTTCCATCTCCAGGTTATGTCCGATTCCAAGGGCTACTACTACGAGCTGCGCTACTGGAACAACCGGTTTGACACGAAGCAGCTGGAGATCTTCATGGTCTGTATGGAGCGGATCGTGGAGGCCATGCTGGAGGAGCCGTCCGTCCGCCGGTTAAAGAGCCATCTTCCGGAAAATGTGTTCCCGAAGCACTACTTTATCAAGGCGGAGACCGTAAACCGCACCGTAGGCTACCGCCTCATCGAGGATGTGGACGGCAGCGCGGAGGTGAAGGCCTACGTCATGGACGACGCCTGCCGCAAGCAGCCCTTCGGCGGCTGGGGAACCCTCTACATCATGGATCATCCCACAGCCGGCTGGAAAGATAAGGTGACCAACCCCTACGGGCCGGGCACCCTCTATCAGACCGGCATTACCGCCAGAATCCTTCCCGACGGAACCCTGGATCTGCTGGATCAGGGCGGAAGAACGGTGATGGTGGAGAAACTCAACGGCAGAGACTTCGTGGATCTGGCCCAGCTGGAGAGGCTTCTGGAGAGCCGGGAGGACGTTTCCCGGGCGGACGCCTACTTCCGCTGGGGCGAGGAGCACCGCCTGGTGCTGGCCGCCGACGTCTTCGGACCGGAAAAGCCGGAAGAAGAGGCTATCACCGCCTTCCTGGACGAACGCTGGGACAAAGCTCTGCCGAAGGTGGAGATCCACTGCTTCCAGGAGACAGTCTGAAAATTTTCCTGTGATTAATATGAAATAAAAAAACAGCCCGGAGCGCTTCCTCTGTTTTGGAAGCGCTCCGGGTTTTCTCACAGTCTGAATTTCTCACGTTCTGAATTCCGGACCTTTAATCCTGTTCAATTTTCGTGACCACATTTCCGTCTTCGTCAAATTCCAGCTCCGCCGGCTCGTCCAGAGCTTCCAGCCCCGGATATTTTCCCGCCTTCACGTCTCCGTAGTATTCCTCCGACAGCATGATCTCACCGATGTGAAGAGTGTTGGCGATCCGCACCACCCGCACGTGATCCTGGTCGATCTTATTGCAGGTCTTGATGCAGATCTGAATGGCCTCTTTATCTGTTCCCACCACACAGGGGATGCGGGCGGAGGCCAGCACCGTGCTGGTGATGCAGTTGGGATACATCTGCTCCGCGTCGATATCGTCGAAGATCTTTTTGGTGATGGCGGAGGCGAGGCCGCAGCCTAAGCCGTTTCCGTGGGATTCCTTCGTCAGGTTCAGGAAACAGGTTCTCTGCACCTTCAGGCCCCCTGACGCGTAAGGCGTGGAGAAGGTTCCGGCAATATTGGGGTCCACCCCGGTACCGCTGAAGTTTTTCCCCACATTGTCCACCACCAGCACGTCCGCCTCTCCCACGATCAGACGGGGCATGTTGGCAAAGGCGAATTTCAGCAGCTCCGGCTCCCTCTCCAGGATCTTCTCCGCGGGGATCGCCTCGATCCGGCAGGTCTCGTCGTAGGCGTTCTCAATACAGGGAATGGCAAACAGAATGTTGGCCTTTTCCAGCACCACCTTCGCCATGGTGGGAATATTCTGGGCGATGACGTCCATGCCGTCCCCGTGGACGATGGATGCGCCCACCTGCTTGCCCAGTCCCACGGTCATCATCTTGCAGGGGCCGCTCTCGTAGGGGCCGCGGAAGGCGTTGTGAGGCTTTAAGCGGCAGGAAATGATGATTCCGTCCGCCTCATAGGCGTTTTTGTCCAGGACCACCCGCTTTCCCCGCTCGGAGTACCCCAGCTCCACCACCTCCATGGAAGAGCGGATGGGACAGCCCATGGTCTCCGGGGTGATTCCGTACCCGGCCAGCATGGCCAGCTGGCCCTCCGCCGTGGCTCCCCCGTGGCTTCCCATGGCAGGAACGATGAAAGGCTGGGCCCCCCTGGCTTTCACCTCATCCACCACCGCCTTTGTGATAATATCCACATTGCGGATTCCCCGGCTTCCCGCCGTGACGGCGATGGACATTCCCGGGCGGATTCTGGACCCGATATCCTCCTTCTCCATCTCCCTGTGAACCGCGGCCGGGATCTCCTCCGGGCGGATGATCTCCCTGGGGAACGTCTGTCTGGCATGGAACATTTTCGGTATCTTGGTATCCTGCAGAAGTTCGGAAACTCTGCCTCCTTTTATCACTTTCATAGGAATTCCTCTCTCTTTTTTCTTTCAATATAGCATATTTTCAGCCCCTGATAAAGCAGATGGATCTTTAAATTTCCTAACGCTGTCCTCTATTTTACTTCATGCCGTCTGCCTCCGGATATGCTACAATAGAGAAAAAGACAAAGGAGACGGCCCATGTATTTAAAAGAAGTGGAGTACATGCTGAAAATCGCAGAAGAACAGAATATTACCAGGGCGGCGGAAAAACTGTTTATCACCCCTTCCGCCCTCACCCAGCAGCTGACCCGTCTGGAGAGCGACCTGGGCGTTCCCCTGTTCCACAGGGACCGCCGGGGCTGCACCCCCACGGAAGCCGGAGAAATCTACCTTCAGGCGGCCAGGGAGATGATGAAGCTGAAAAAGGAAACCTACCTCCGTCTCCAGGACCTCTCCGCCCGCAGGCAGGGGAAGCTAACCGTGGGATTTCCGCCGGACCGGGGCGCTTCCGCCTTCACCAGCATTTATCCTAAGTTCCACCGGGAATACCCGGAGATCTCCATCAACATTATGGAGACCAGCGTGCGCCGGCAGCACAAGCTGATCGCTTCCGGAGACCTGGACTTCGGATTTGTCACCCTGCGGGAGAGCCAGAAGGCGGATCTGGAGTACATTCCCATCTGCCAGGAGGAGCTGGTGCTGATTCTCCCGGCCTCCCACCCCCTGTGCCGGGAAGCCCAGCCCTCGAACGGGCCCTATCCCACTCTGGATCCCGCCCTGTTAAAAAACGAATCCTTCGCCATGATCTACCGTCTTTCCACCATCTACCAGTTTGTGGAGGAGATTCTCCACTCCGCCGGAGTCATCCCCAACGTCCTGTTTGAAAGCCCCAGGACGGCCACCATCATCAACATGGTGGAATCCAACATGTGCTGCGGAATCATCCCCGATTCCGCAGCCACCCGCCATCCGTCTTCCGTGGCCTTCTTCTGCCTTCCCGGCCATCCGTCCTGGATGCTGTACGCCTGCTGCCGGCGGGGCGCCTATCTCTCAAAAGCCTCCCGCCGCTTCATCCAGCTGGCTTCCCATTACTGGCAGAACGGAAAAAGCCCCTCTCCCATGGCCTGACCGGCCGGGAGAGGAGCTTTTCTTTCATATTCTTTCAGACCACCATATATCTGGAGATTTCCGGTTCCTTTGCCGTTCCCTCCCTGCTCATCTTCTGGTAGAAGTACTTGATGATCTCTTTTCTGGTGATGATCCCGATAAAATTCTTCTGATCATCCACCACCGGGATAAAATTCTGATTCAACGCCCGGTCCAGCATATCCTCCATCCGGGAATCGATCTTCACCGGCAGGTAATCCATCCGCCTGGGGATGGCCGTCACAGGCACGTGTTCCGCTTCTTTCAGATTCAGATTGAATTTGTTCTTGATCCCCCACAGCATATCTCCCTCTGTGATGGTCCCTATGTACCTTCCCGTGCGGCTGATCATGGGAATGGAAGAATATTTGTGATACTCCATCTTTTCCAGAGCCTGTCTCAGGCTCTCATCCTCATAGATATAAGCGACCTCGCTCTTCGGTGTCAGAAAAAATAATATATTCATCAGAAACCCTCCTGTTTCATTAGTTCCACTCTGACATCAGTATATCACCTGTCTATGAATCTGCTGTGAAGAATTTATTATTTTTTTATAACTTTCTTTCGTTTCGGCCTATAAAATTCTTAAAAATTTACAAAAATTTCCAGCGGCAGATGGCTGAAAAGCCCATTCCGCCGCCGGCTCCATCCGGCGCCTGCAAAGGCGCCGGGTCTTTCTCTCTCATTCCAGATAGTCCAGGGGATCCACGGGAGTTCCCTCGTGGGTCATCTCAAAGTATACGTTGGATCCCTCCACGGAATAATATTTGGTGGGTTCCGCCACATATCCCAGCAGGCTGCCCTTTTCCACGTAGTCGTTGACCGCCACGGGAATTTCCTTTAACTGGCCGCAGACAGCCCTGTACTCATTTCCCAGATCCAGGGTCACAAAATTGCCCAGCTCCTCGTTGCTGCCCACCTCCAGCACGCGGGCGGCAGCCGGGGCATACACCGGAGTGCTCACCTCGCTCTGCACCACAATGCCGGGGCTGCACTTATACTGCTCCAGGGTGGGGAAATAGGTGGTGGTCTCCATGCTGTAGTCGATAAGCACGGAACCTCTCACCGGCCAGCCGAGCCTGTCAGTGGCGGCAAAATTCAGTACCTGGGCCATGGCCGCGTCGTTTCCGGCTCCCGCCGGCTCCGCCTCCGTGTCTTCTCCCGCACCGTTTCCGGCGGCCAGGCGATCCGTCTCTCCCGCCGGCTCACCGGCTCCGTCCGCCTCTTCCCGGTCCGCCCCGGCAAGCATGGCGCCGTCCGCGTCCCCTTCTCCCGCGTCTGTTTCTTCCGCTGCCTCCATCTCCGAGGCACCCGCCAGGGATCCGGCTCCGTCCTCAGCTTCCTCTGCGATCAGACTCTCCTGATCCTCCATGGACAGGTAGGGATTTTCCTCCGCCCCGCCTCCTCTCTGGATCGTAACCACGCCTGCTGCGGCTACTATAGTCAGCAGGCCCAATACCAGCATGACAAGAACTAACTTATCCTTGAACATCTGCCTTACTTTATTTTTCACGTTTATCACCTCGGTACTATTTTTACCAAAGCGATGTCAGTTATACAGAAATCAGCACAATATTTTTATAAAAAAACTGGAGGATCTCCTCCGCCGTCCGTCCCTCCCCGTTCAGAAGGCTGGCGGTGTACTGACTTAAGCCGTAGCCGTGGCCGATTCCCCTCGTCACCACCCGCAGGCCATCGCCGTACTCCTCCACTGAAAAGCAGGGGGAGGCCAGCCCGAGAGCTCTCTGCACTTCCTCCCCGGTACAGCTTCCCGTGCCGATCTGGATCTCCTTCACGTATCCCGTCTCATCCGCCGCCAGGATCTGGATGTCCCCCGGCAGTCCCTCCGCCGCCACCTCTCCCGCTCCGGGAATGGTCCTGATTTTCTCCGCCAGCTCCTCCTTCGTCATGGTCACCGCCTGGAGACTGCCGTCCGCTTCCAGATCCCCGGGACAATCCGCCGCCGTCAGATAGGGATAGCCGTCCCCTCCTTCCCTGGTTCTTCCCGCGCTGGCCCGGTGAAACAGAGGCTCAATCAGCTCCCCCTCATAAGTGATCACCTGTCCCCTGGTCTCCTCCGCCGCCTCCCTCAGCCTGCGGTAGTTCTCCGCCGCCTGCTCTCCCCAGAGGGCGGCCAGCTCTTTCCCGTCCAGGTAATCCATGTCCAGCTCCGACTGGGAGATCTCTTCCTCCTCCCCCATCCGGCCGCAGATATAGGTTCTGGCGATAATGGCCTGGGCCTTTAAGGCCTCCTCCCCGAAGTCCGCCGGAATCTGGGCTGCCAGAGCCCCCGGCAGAAATTCTTCCATACTCATATAAGCCTTCACATTCCCCTCATCCAGCAGGATTCTCCGGTCTCCCCCCGCCTCCGTCCGGACTCCCGTCCCCTCCACGGTGCCTGTCCACGCCAGCGTGACAATATACGGAAACAGGACCGCAAACACCAGAGCCGCCCCAAATTTTCCCATAAAAAATCCCCCTTTCACAGGCTGCTGTTACATGCCTATGAACAGGGGGATGAAATTTATTCCTTATTCCGTCTTATCCAGAGTCACCGTAATGGGAGACAGATGCCAGATATCCCGGACGTACTCTCTGACCGTACGGTCAGAGGAGAACTTGCCGCTGTTGGCCACGTTCAGGATAGCAGCCTTCGCCCACCAGTCCTCGTTCCGGTATGCCTTGTCGATCCGGTCGTGGGCCTCCGCGTAGGAGCGGAAATCCTTCAGGATAAAGTAGGTGTCTGCCCGGTCGCTGCTCTTGGTATTTAACAGGGAATCATAGATATCCCGGAACAGCTCCGTATCCTGGGGAGCATAGTAACCGTTGATCAGCTGCATCAGCACCCGGCGGATATCCTGGTCGTTGTTGAAGATATCCATGGGGTTGTAGCCGCCGTTCTTCTCGTAATTGATGACCTCGTCAGAGCTCATGCCGAAGATGAAGGCGTTCTCCTTGCCCACTTCCTCCACGATCTCCACATTGGCTCCGTCCATGGTTCCCAGCGTCAGGGCGCCGTTTAACATGAACTTCATGTTGCCCGTTCCGGACGCCTCCTTGCTGGCGGTGGAGATCTGCTCGCTCACGTCCGCCGCCGCAAAAATGATCTCCGCGTTGGACACCCGGTAGTCCTCGATGAACACCACCTTGATCTTTCCGCCGATGCTCTTGTCGTTGTTGATCACATCCGCCACGGAATTGATCAGCTTGATGGTCAGCTTCGCCCGCTTGTAGCCGGCTGCCGCCTTCGCGCCGAAGATAAAGGTTCTGGGCACCATATCCATGTTGGGGTTATCCTTCAGCTTGTTGTACAGATACATTACGTGAAGAATATTCATCAGCTGACGCTTGTACTCGTGAAGCCGCTTTACCTGCACGTCGAAGATGGATCTGGGATCCACGTCGATGCCGTTGTGCTCCTTGATGTATTTTGCCAGGCGTACCTTGTTCTGGTACTTGATATTCATAAACTCCTGCTGACTTCTCTTGTCGTCGGCGTAAACCTCCAGCCTCTTCATGTGGGACAGGTCGGTGATCCAGTCGTCACCAATCTTGTCGGTCACCCAGTCAGCCAGCAGAGGATTGCCGTGGAGGAGGAAACGTCTCTGAGTAATGCCGTTGGTCTTATTGTTGAACTTCTGGGGCATCATCTCATAGAAATCTTTCAGCTCCTGCTTCTCCAGGATCTCCGTGTGAAGCCTTGCCACGCCGTTTACAGAAAAGCTGCCCACGATGGCCATATAAGCCATGCGCACCTGTCCGTCGTGGATGATGGCCATACGGTTCACCTTGCCCGGGTCATTGGGGTATCTCTTCTGTACCTCGGCCACGAAGCGGCGGTTGATCTCCTCCACGATCTGATAGATTCTGGGAAGCAGACGGGAGAACAGCTCGATGGGCCATTTCTCCAGGGCCTCTGCCATAATGGTGTGGTTGGTGTAAGCGCAGGTTCTGGTGGTGATATCCCAGGCCTCATCCCAGCTTAAGCCCTCCTCGTCCATGAGGATTCTCATAAGCTCCGGAACCGCCACTGTGGGATGGGTGTCGTTCATCTGGAACACCACCTTATCCGGCAGCTCGAAGATGTTGCTGTGGTTCTCCTTGAACTTCCGCACTGCAAGCTGAACGCTGGCAGAAATGAAGAAGTACTGCTGTTTTAACCGCAGCTCTTTGCCGGCGTAGTGGTTGTCGTTGGGGTAGAGCACCTCCACCAGGTTCTTGGCCAGATTCTCCTGCTCCACTGCCCGGTTGTAATCTCCCCGGTCAAACTCGGAGAGGTTGAAGCTGTCCACCGGCTGGGCATCCCAGATGCGCAGAGTGTCCACCACATTGTTGCCGTAGCCCACCACCGGAAGGTCGTAGGGAACTGCCATGACGGACTGATATCCCTTCTGGATGAAGTTGTTCTTGTGGCCGTCCCACTGGATATCCACATAGCCGCCGAACTTCACCTCCGTGGCGTACTCGGAACGGCGCACCTCAAAGGGATAGCCGTCCTTGAGCCACTCGTCCGGAACTTCCACCTGGAAGCCATTCTCGATCTTCTGCTTGAACATGCCGTAGCGGTAGCGGATGCCGCAGCCGTAGGCCGGATATCCCAGCGTAGCCAGGGAATCCAGGAAACAGGCGGCCAGACGTCCCAGGCCTCCGTTTCCAAGAGCCGGATCCCGTTCCTGGTCCTCGATCACATTTAAATCGAATCCCAGCTCATCCAGCACCTCTTTCACCTCTTTCTGGGCGCAAATGCTGATGATGTTGTTGCCCAGATACCGTCCCACCAGAAATTCCATAGACAGGTAGTAAAGCTTCTTGGAATCCTGTTTCACGATCTCCTTCTGCGTTGCGATCCACTCGTCGATAATCACGTCTTTGATGGCGTATGCCACCGCCTGATACGCCTGCTCCGGAGTCACCTCATCAATGGTCCTGCGGAACAGGTTCTTCGCATTGGCGATCACACTCTTTTTAAACGTTTCCTTATCAAATCCCTGATACATGTCTGCCTCCTCAATTTCAGTCGGTGAGTTTTTCCACTCCCAACGTTACTTTCTCTCCGTTAATATTCCATTCCTTCACATAACCGGCGGTCTGGCCGTATACGATCCGGTCTGCCATAACTTCGCTGCGGACTGTCTCTTCATTCGCTTTTAAAATGGTCTCAATCTTCTCATTGTCCTGCTCATAGACGGCGATATGGTCCATCACCTCAAAGCCGGCTTCCTTTCTCATGGTCTGGATCTTGCTGATGAGCTCCCGGACAAAGCCTTCCTCAATCAGCTCCGGCGTCAGATTGGTATCCAGAACCACTGTCACCTCGTTGTCTCCTTCGGACACGAATCCGTCCTTCTGGGCGGTGTCGATGAGCAGATCATCCTTTGTCAGCTCCACCTTCTGGCCGTCAAAATCAAAGGTTAAAACGCCGGTCTCATTTAAGGTGTCCATAGCCTGATTTCCATCCACTTCCCCAAGAGCCTGGCGGATCTGATTCAGCAGCTTTCCGTACTTCGGACCCACCGTCTTTAACTGGGGCTTGAAGGTGTAGGAAGTGAAGGCTCTCACATCGTCGGTGAATTCCACCTTCTTCACATTCAGCTCATCCTCGATGATCTCCTGGTAGAACTCCGGAAGCACTTTGCCCTTCACGAACATGCGGCTGATGGGCTGACGGTTCTTGATGGCGGCATTGTTTCTGGCTGCACGGCCCATCACCACCACTTTCAGCACCTCATCCATCTTCTCTTCCAGATCTTTGTCGATCATCTCCTCATGAACCGCCGGGAAGTCGCACAGATGGATGCTCTCCGGAGCGTCCTTGTCGATCTTTCTCACCAGATTCTGGTAGATATCCTCCGTCATGAAGGGGATCATGGGAGCCGCTGCCTTGCAGATGGTGGTCAGAGCCGTGTAAAGGGTCATGTAGGCATTGATCTTATCCTGCTCCATTCCCTTCGCCCAGAAACGGCTGCGGCTTCTTCTCACATACCAGTTGCTCATGTCGTCCACAAAGTCCTGAAGGGCGTTGGCCGCCTCCGGCACCTTGTAGTCGTTTAAAAAGCCGTCCACTGCCTTCACCGTGCTGTTTAACTTGGACAGCAGCCATTTATCCATCACCGGAAGCTTGTCGTATTCCAGTTCATGCTTTGTGGCGTCAAATTCATCAATATTGGCGTAGAGCACGTAGAACGCGTAAGTATTCCACAGCGTGCCCATAAACTTTCTCTGGCACTCCCGCACCGCCTTGCCGTTAAACCGCTTCGGCAGCCAGGGGGCGCTGCTCACGTAGAAATACCAGCGGATGGCGTCCGCTCCGTAGATGGAAAGGGCGTCGAAAGGATCCACCGCATTTCCCTTGGATTTGCTCATCTTCTGGCCGTTCTCATCCTGCACGTGGCCCATGACGATTACGTTCTTAAAGGGCGCCTTGTTGAAGATCAGGGTGGAGATGGCAAGCAGGGAGTAGAACCAGCCTCTGGTCTGGTCCACCGCCTCGGAGATAAAATCTGCCGGGAACTGGGATTCAAACAGCTCCTTGTTCTCAAAGGGATAGTGATGCTGGGCAAAGGGCATGGAGCCGGAATCAAACCAGCAGTCGATTACCTCCGGAACACGGTGCATCTCCTTGCCGCACACCGGGCAGGTGATGGTCACCTGATCGATGTAGGGACGGTGAAGCTCGATGTCGTCCGGGCAGTTCTTGGACATGCTCTTTAACTCCTGGATGCTTCCAATGGAGTGCTGGTGGCCGCACTCACACTCCCAGATATTCAAGGGTGTGCCCCAGTAACGGTTGCGGCTTAAGCCCCAGTCCTGAACATTCTCCAGCCAGTCGCCGAAACGTCCTTTTCCGATGCTCTCCGGAATCCAGTTGATGGTGTTGTTGTTGCGGATTAAGTCATCCTTCACCGCGGTCATCTTGATGAACCAGGACTCTCTCGCGTAGTAGATCAGAGGAGTATCGCATCTCCAGCAGTGGGGATAGCTGTGCTCAAACTCGGGAGCGTCAAAGAGCAGTCCTCTCTCCTCCAGGTTCTGAAGCACCAGGGGATCGGCTTTCTTCACGAACACGCCGGGCCAGGGAGTCTCCGCCGTCATGTCGCCCTTGCCGTCCACCAGCTGCACAAAGGGCAGGTTGTAGTTCTTGCCCACCTTGGAGTCGTCCTCACCGAAGGCCGGCGCAATGTGAACCACGCCGGTACCGTCTGTCAGGGTGACATAGGTGTCGCAGGTCACATAGAATCCCTTTCTTCTCTGCTTTTCCGCCACCTTTGCGGCACAGTCAAACAGGGGCTCATACTCCTTGTACTCCAGATCTTTTCCGATGTATCTCTCCAGCACCTCGTACTCGCCCAGGCCGCCGAGGACTTTCTCCACCAGGGCCTCCGCCATGTAGTAGACCTTTCCGTCTCCCGCCTTTACCTTGACGTAGGACTCGTTCGGATTGACGCAGAGCGCCACATTGGAGGGCAGGGTCCAGGGGGTGGTGGTCCATGCCAGAATGTAGGCATCCTCGCCTTTCGCCTTAAAGCGGACGATGGCGGAACGCTCCTTCACATCCTTATATCCCTGAGCCACCTCGTGGGAGGACAGGGGAGTGCCGCAGCGGGGGCAGTAAGGCACGATCTTGAATCCCTTATACAGAAGTCCTTTGTCCCAGATCTTCTTTAACGCCCACCACTCAGACTCAATAAATGTATTGTCGTAGGTCACGTAGGGATGATCCATATCCGCCCAGAATCCTACGGTGTTGGAAAAATCTTCCCACATGCTCTTATATTTCCACACACTCTCCTTGCAGTGCTGGATAAAAGGTTCCAGACCGTACTCTTCGATCTGCTCCTTGCCGTCCAGACCTAAGGATTTCTCCACCTCCAGCTCCACGGGAAGTCCGTGGGTATCCCATCCGGCCTTTCTGGGAACCATATATCCCTTCATGGCCCGGTATCTGGGGATCATGTCCTTGATGACACGGGTCAGCACATGGCCGATGTGGGGCTTGCCGTTGGCTGTGGGCGGTCCGTCGTAGAATACGTAGGGGGTGCCTTTTGCCCTGGTCTCAATGCTCTTCTCAAAAATGTGGTTGTCTTTCCAGAATTTCTCTACCTTTTTTTCCCTGTCCACAAAGTTGAGATCCGTGGATACTTTGTCGTACATAATTTTCCTCCTTACTCTTTCCGCAGCATAAGCTTCCGGCAGCGGCGGCTTCGGCGAAGCCCCGCCGTCTTTTCCGGCCCGCCATGTTCTCCATGGCTTCCCGCAAAACGAAATTCTGCTGCGCAGGGATGAAAGTTCCCGTATGACAACAAAGGCTCCGCCCTGTACACTCAGGACGAAGCCTACCAAACCTCTTCGTTTTACCACCTATTGCTGCATACTGTCATATGAGTTCTCTGTAACGTGAGAAATACGTCCTGACCTACTGAAATTCAGCCGGCAACTCCGGAGTGATCTTCACCTCTGCCCTACTCGTGCCGGTCTTCCACCTGCCCCGGCTCGCTGCCCCTTTCCGGCAGTGCTACTCTCTCCTTCACAGTCTTTCCATTTATTAACTACTCCAGTATAAATTTCCGGGTATCAAATGTCAAGGGATTTCTGGCTCCTTCGGCCAAAAAAATCGTTATTTTTTTATCAAATCGTTTGCTATTTTCCCGGTTTGTGTTATACTACCTAAAATACAATCCGGCCAGAGGCCGCCTGAACGACAGGAGGATGATTATGAACGAGAGAAATCTTACCCTTTTGACTGATTTTTATGAGCTCACCATGATGCAGGGCTATTTTAAGGAAGAAAATGCCAACGAGACCGTAGTCTTTGACGCTTTTTACCGCAACAATCCGGACGGCAACGGCTATGCGGTCTGCGCCGGCTTGGAGCAGGTGATCGAATACCTGGAGAACCTGCACTTTGACCAGAAAGATGTGGACTATCTCCGTTCCACCGGCATGTTCCAGGAAGATTTCCTGGACTATCTGCTCCACTTCCGCTTTTCCGGAGACGTTTACGCCATTCCGGAGGGCACGGTGGTATTCCCCAGAGAGCCCCTCGTAAAGGTGGTGGCACCCATTATGGAAGCCCAGCTGGTGGAGACTGCTCTCTTAAACATTATCAACCACCAGAGCCTGATCGCCACAAAGGCGGCCCGGGTGGTCTACGCCGCCGCCGGAGACGGCGTCATGGAATTCGGCCTGCGCCGGGCCCAGGGGCCGGATGCGGGCATTTACGGAGCCAGGGCGGCCATGATCGCCGGCTGCATCGGCACCTCCAATGTCCTGGCCGGGCAGATGTTTGACGTGCCGGTAAAAGGTACCCACGCCCACAGCTGGATCATGAGCTTTCCTGATGAGCTCACCGCGTTCCGCACCTACGCCCACCTGTATCCGGACGCCTGCATCCTGCTGGTGGACACCTACGACACGTTAAAATCCGGTATTCCCAACGCCATCAAAGTGTTCACGGAGATGCGGGAGGCGGGAATTCCCCTCTCCTTCTACGGCATCCGCCTGGACAGCGGCGACCTGGCCTACCTCTCCAAGCAGGCGAAAAAGATGCTGGACGCGGCAGGCTTTTCCGACGCGGTGATCTCCGCCTCCAATGACCTGGACGAGCATCTGATCGCCAGCCTGAAGCTTCAGGGCGCTGCCATCAACTCCTGGGGCGTGGGCACAAACCTGATCACCTCCAAGGATTCTCCCTCCTTCGGCGGCGTGTATAAGCTGGCCGCCATCATGGACCGGGAGACCGGAAAATTCATCCCCAAAATCAAGCTGTCCGAGAACGCGGAAAAGATCACCAACCCCGGCAACAAGACCATCCAGCGGATCTACGAAAAGGATACGGGGAAAATCATCGCCGACCTGATCTGCCTGGCGGATGAAACCTACAGCAACAAGAACTCCCTGCTCCTCTTCGACCCCATCGAAACCTGGAAGAAGACGCTTCTGGCCCCCGGCACCTACACTCTGCGGGAGCTTCTGGTTCCTGTCTTCCAGAAGGGAAAATGTGTTTACCACTCCCCGAAGGTCATGGAGATCCGGGACTACTGTCAGAGAGAACTGGATACCCTTTGGGAGGAATCCAGACGTCTGGTGAATCCCCACGAAGTCCATGTGGATCTCTCCAACGAGCTGTGGCACATGAAAAAACAGCTGCTGGATTCCTACCATTTCAGCGGATGTTAGACGCAGACCCGTTTATTCACAATTTTTTCATAACTTTGCTATAATTTTTTCATATTTCTTCGATATAGTAAAGACAGTAGCAGAGGCAATGCTAATGACTACGCAAAACTTTTTCATAATTGCCGGCGGCCGGAAGGTTCGCCGGCTCCTCCCTTTTTTAGGGGATTTTTCACATCCCTGTCTGCCCCTCCATATAATAGGTTAGAATCTATTGTGGAGGTTTTTTTATGGCTTCATTTTTCCCCATCACCGGTACCATTTCCCAGATCGAACCGATGCAGTCCTCCTCCGGCGGCTGGTGCGGCTGTTCCCTCCTGATCTCCGTCACCACCCCCTGCCAGGGCATGGTGAACCTGGTGGTCACCCCCTACACCTACATTTTCAACCAGGAACCCCTTCAGGCGGGAGATTCCATCACCGCCTTCTATGACGCGTCCGCCCCCGCTCCTCTGATCTTTCCCCCGCAGTACCGGGTGACGGCCATTGTGAAAAACATGGAGGGCCGCATGGCGGACTTAAGCTATTACGACGGAAACCTGGTAAACGCCGCCGGCACCCTTCAGCTGACCATCTCCGACAGCACCGTCATCGCCTGCCCCAACGGCCAGACTTTTTACGGAACTCCCGGAGACCACTACCTTCTGGTACTCTATTCCTCCAGCACCAGAAGCATGCCCGCCCAGACCAGCCCTGACGCCGTGGTGGTCTTCTGCTGGGCATAGACCCGCCCGGAACACGCCCTGCCGGGATAAAGGAGCATTTGCATTTCCCGCCCGGCAGGACTATACTGAAGCTATTCCCATATACGGAAGGTATTCTAATTCCAAGGAGAACGACTATGATAACCAGACTTCTGAAGCTGACCGCATGGCCCATGACGCCGCCGAAACCCTATTCCTTTTTTCACATATTTCTCTGCCTGGCAGGGATCTCCTTTTCCATCTGCCTGGCAGTCTTTCTCAGCCGTCGGCGCCGGGATCCCGTCCGCCGCCTGTTTCTGTGCGGCCTGATCCTGGCTGTCAGCGAGGTGTACAAGCAGCTCTTTCTCACTCTGGTGGCCCACCCCGGAGTCTACGACTGGTGGTATTTTCCCTTTCAGCTGTGCAGCATCCCCATGTACCTGTGCCTGATCCTCCCCCTGCTCCCAGAAGGAGGACGCCGGACTGCCGCCACCATTCTGCAGGATTTCGGGCTTCTGGGGGGCTTTATGGCCCTGGCGGAACCCAGCGGGCTCATGCACCCCTACATTACTCTGACCCTCCACGGCTTCATCTGGCATTTTATCCTGATTTTCACTGGGGTCAGCTGCTTTCTCTCCCCTCTCCCCTGCCGGTCCCGCCGGGGATTTCTCAGGGCTCTGCCTCTGTTTCTGGTCTGCTGCCTCATCGCCCTTTTCATCAACTGGGCCGCCGGGCCGGACACCAACATTGACATGTTCTACATCTCCCCCTACCACCCCTCCCAGCAGGTGGTATTCCACCAGATTGCCCTGATAACGGGAATCTTCTGGGGAAATGTCATATACGTGGCCGCAGCGGCTTTCGGCGCCTTCCTGATCCACCTGGGCCTTTTGATCCTCTCCAGCAGACTTTCCACAAGGTAAGTATCTCACTTGAATTTCAGTACTTGCCTTTTTCCCCCGTTTTTACTATTCTACATATAGAAAATATTAAAAAGCGGGGTGCTTTTACCTTGAGCATCGCCGATGTGGACCATCTGGAGGCCGCCGATTTCTTCGGCATCGCCACCGGCAACAAGATGACCGATAAATTTGAGCGCAGCGGCCTTCACGCTGTAAAGAGCACACGGGTAGACGCCCCGGTGGTGGAGGAATTCCCCGTCACCCTGGAGTGCAAGGTGGCCGAGCTGCAGAAAAGCCAGTACGGCTTCCGGGTGCTGGGCGAGATCGTAAACGTCCTGGCAGACGAGAAGGTGCTGGACGAAAACGGCAAAGTGGATCCCGCAAAGATCAACGCCTTCGTATTCGATCAGTTCCAGAACGGCTACTACCGGATCGGCGAGAAGGTGGGTCAGGCCTGGAAGAGCGGAGCCGGACTGATGAAAGACTGAAAACAGCAGGGAGTCCGACGCTGTTTTTTTTAAACGGCAGTCCAAGGGGATCCCCGGAGAACCTTCCCGGGAATCCCCTTTCTTCCGGCCTTTTTTCCCGTCAAAAAATTTTTTAAAAACTTTTTTAAAAATCTGTTGACAATCCCATATATTCATGATAATATATCCTAGGTTCGCGTGAGGCGAACGAACAGGATTGCTGCTGTGGCTCAGTCGGTAGAGCGTCGCATTGGTAGTGCGGAGGTCACGGGTC
>NBJMR02800__coassemble_1876_pt1 | contig 20678 bp, 20 predicted proteins | sample NBJMR02800__metabat2_low_PE_040 | metagenome-assembled genome bin NBJMR02800 | reverse complement strand
TTTATCAGAGCGAATGAAAGTTTCGCAATATAGGAAAAAAGAGGTACAATCCAATGGATACAATGTTTTAGGAATGGGTGCTGATTAGCAGAATCGGTATCCATTCCTATTTTATTGTAAATATACAGGATATAACAGCGGCCGGTTGAATTTCCGGCCCTTTTTATTTTATAATGGAGAATGACAGCAGGCGGGAAATGGCCGGTTAAAAACTGATGAGAAGGAGAAACTGTTATGAATGTGAAAGTGCTCATGAGCGATGTGGACGGAACACTGCTGACCAGTGAGGGAAGAGTGTCGGATCTGACCAGGGAAGCCATAAAAAATGTCAGGGAAAAGGGGATTTTATTCGGGCTCTCCACGGGAAGAGATGTGCACAGCGTCCGGAATTCTCTAAAGGATTGGGGAATCGATGGCCTGGTGGATGCTATTGTGGGCACGGGAGGAGCGGAAATATGCGATATTTCCATGAATGTGGAGAGATCCAGCCTGCCCTTAGACGGCGGGGCGATCCGGGAGATTATAAGACATTTTGAAGATATGGATGTGAATTTTGCGATTCCCAGCGGCGGAATTCTGTACGCGCCGAAGGATGATGAGCACATCCGGATGCTCTCGAAAGCGGACCGGATTCCCTACCGGGTGGTGGATTTTGACCGCTTTCTGGAGGAGCCGAGGCCAAAGGTGATGATCGTGTGCCGGCCGGAGGACATCGATCAGGTTGTGGAGCGGAGCAAAACATTTCACAGTGAGGAATACCGGGCGGCGGCCTTAAAAACGGCAAGCGTTCTGCTGGAGTATATGGATCCGGGGGTTTCCAAAACTTACGGGATCCGCCAGATTCTCCAGCTGCACGGTCTGATTATGGAGGAGCTCTGCACCTTACCTTTGGAGACGCGGACAACGATTATGACATGACGGTGAATGCCGGCGTGGGAGTGGTGATGGCCAACGGAAGCGAGAAGACGAAAAGCGCGGCGGATTACATTACTGACGACAACGATCACGACGGGATCGGGAAGTTTATAAACCAGTATATTTTGTGTGAGAGATAGACTATGAGAAAAATTCTGATTATTAACACTGGGGGGACATTCTCCTCTGTGAAAAGCGCGGGCGGGCTGACGCCGGGGCTGGGAGAACATGACATTCTGGAGGAACTGAAGGTGGTGGCGAAGGACTGCCGGCTGGAGTATGAGGATTTCTGCGCTCTGGACAGCGCCAATATTCTGCCGAAACACTGGGCCGGGCTGGCGGAGCGGATCGAGGAGGCGAGCCGGGAGTATACCGGCATTGTGGTGATACACGGAACGGACACCATGGCCTATACGGCTTCCATGCTGTCTTTCATGCTGTGGGGCGTGCCGGTACCGGTGGTGATCACGGGGAGCCAGCTGTCCATTTCCCATCCGGTGGCAGATGCCATGGAAAACTGCCGGGCGGCCATCCATATGGCCAACAGCCGGTGCCCCGGCGTTTTTGTGGCTTTTAACCGGAAAATTATGCTGGGAGTCCGCGCTTCCAAGGTGAGGACCATGAGCTTTGATGCCTTTGACAGCATCAACTACCCGGATGTGGCGGAGATCAATGCCTTCGGCATGAGAATTCGGAGAGAACTGATTCCGAAACGGGCGGCGGTCCGGTTCCGCAGCGATACCAGCTACTGCCAGCAGGTGATGGTGGTGAAGCCTGTGCCGGGGACGCCGCCGGAGATCTTTGACATGCTGGCGGATATGGGCTGCCGGGGAATCGTGGTGGAGGCCTTCGGTCTGGGCGGTCTGCCTTTTGGGGAGAATGATCTCTGCGGGGCGGTAGGCCGGACGGTGAAGCGCGGCGTAGCCGTAGCCATCGGCAGTCAGTGCAGATACGACGGCAGCAGCCTGGAGGTGTATGAGACCGGAAGGAAGGCTCTGGAGGCGGGAGCCATGGAGATGTATGACATGACCACGGAGGCGGCGGTGACAAAGCTGATGTGGCTGCTGGGAAAGGACCTGACCATGGAGGAGCTTCGGGAAAAGTTTGGGGAGAACCTGGTAAATGAGGTGACTCCGCCCTTAAAACAGTGGGAGCAGTAGAGGAAGATGGAAATCAGAGATCAATATAAAAATACAGGGCCGGCGGAAAATGGAGGACCGGCGGCCGCGGATCCGGCCGGCGGAGAAGGGCCCGGAGACGGGAATGCGAATGTGAATTATCAGCGGCAGGTGCTGGATACAGCCATGAAGGCGGGCTGTCTGCTCCTGGGAAACGGGGCGGAGATCTTCCGGGTGGAGGAGACGATCCAGAGGATCTGCTGTCATTACGGCGTGGAGTCGGCCAGCACTTTTGTGCTCAGCAACGGGATCTTTATCACCGCGGGAAGCCGGGAGGAGCCGTATTATTCGTCGGTACGGCATCTGCCGTCCTGGGTGACCCGGCTGGACAAGGTGACGGCGGTGAACCAGCTGTCCAGGGAGATTGAGGAGAAGGGGTATTCTGTGGAGGAGGTCAGGCGGCGTCTGGAAAAGATCGAGCAGCTGCCGGGGCGGCCGAAGGCCGCCCAGATCCTGGTGGCCGGAGCTGCCTGCGCCTGTTTCTGCTTTCTGTTCGGAGGTTCTGTGAAAGACATAATTGCCGACTTTTTTACAGGTCTGGCGGTGTATGCCTTTGTGCTGATGGTCTGCGGGCATTTTTCCAAGATTACGGGGAATGTTCTGAGCGGCGCTCTGATCGTTTTGTGCTGCCTCTTTTTTTACCACTGCGGGATCGGGGAACATCTGCGGCCGCTGGTCATGGGCACGATCCTGCTGCTGGTGCCGGGGCTGCCCTTTACCAACGGCATCCGGGACTTGGCGGATGGAGATTACATTTCCGGGGCGGTGCGCCTGCTGGACGCGGTGCTGGTGTTTATGAGCGTGGGCGCCGGCGCCGGGGCGGTGTTTCTCGTGTACCATCATCTGCTGGGAGGTGTGCTGTTATGATCGGTGAGCTGATTGCCGCGTTTCTGGGGACGGTTGCTTTTGGCTATCTGTTCGGAATCCCCAGGCGGTATTTCGTTTACAGCGGCCTGTGCGGGAGCGTGGCCTGGGGCGTCTACTCCCTTCCGGTGTGGGGATCGGAAGTGATCGCTTCTTTTGCGGCCACGGTTCTGGTGGCTCTGCTGTCCCGCTTTTTCGCGGTAAAAAAGAGGTGCCCGGTGACGGTGTTTCTCATCGCGGGGATGATCCCATTGGTGCCTGGAATCGGACTTTACTGGACCTTCTATTATCTGGTGACCAATCAGCTGGAACAGATGTCGGCTACCGGCCTGGTGGCTGTGAAATCGGCCTGCGCCATTGTGCTGGGAATTGTGTTTGTGTTTGAGATTCCCCAGAAATTTTTCCGCATGGCTGCCCGGGGAGAAAAGGGGAAAAAATAAACAGCGGAAAGCAGAGAAGCTCTGTCGGCTTGAGATACAGCCGGCAGGGCTTTTTTTGGTCCCGTTTCGGGAAAGAAAAACGGCGCCGCTGGGAAACGGAGGTTCGGCCACGCATAGAAAATCGTTTTCTGAACAGACTGTATACCAGCGTGGTTCCGGCGGCCGAGGCCGGGGCGGAGAGGAGGCGGGGGAAATGGAAAAGAGCATGAAGATCATGGCGGGAGAGATTTTCGCGGGACTGGTGGTCCACAATCTGCTCTGTGCGGCTGCTGCCTGGTTCTTTTTTCGCCGGGCGCCGGTGTTTGCCGGGCTTTTTCTGGGAATGGTCTGCGGAGGGCTGATGCTTCTTCATATGGCCTTTTGCCTGGAACGGGCGGCGCGGGCCGGGGAGAGCCGGGAAGCGGGCAGGAGAACGGCGTCCGGGGTGGCCTTGCGGGCCGTCTGCTACGGCGCGGTGATGATTGTGATTCTGTGGAAATTTTCAGACCGGATCAATGTTCTGGCGGTGGCTGTGGGAGCGCTGGGCTTAAAGACGGGAGCTTATCTCCAGCCGGTGTTTCACCGGATCTGCCGGAGGAGGGCGGGAGGCGAAGGAACGGCGGAAGATATGGAAAAGCCAGAACAGGAAGAAAAGACGGAGGTGGAGAGCTGATGGGCGGTGCGGAAGCCGGGGGAGGGCCGGATTTTATGATTCACGGTCTGTATTCCTTTACCTTTATGGGGCAGGAGCTGTGGATCACCACAACGGCGGTGGGAATGGGGATCGTGACTCTTCTGCTGATTTTGCTGGCGTTTTTCGCCGGAAGGAAGTTAAAGGCGGGAACGGCGGTCCCGGAAGGCGTGCAGAATGGAGTGGAGTACGGCGCGGAGCTTCTGGAGCGGATGACGAGCGGGGTGATGGGAGACAGAGGAGATCGGTTTTTCAACTATGTGGGAACGGTTTTTCTCTTTATCCTGCTGTGCAACGTGGCCGGGCTGCTTGGGCTGCGGGCTCCCACCGCGGATTTTGGCGTCACTCTGGCTCTGGGAATTTTTACCTTTGTCATCGTGCATTACCAGGGTATCCGAAACAGGGGGATGGGACATTTTGCCAGCCTGTTCCGGCCGTTTCCCGTGCTGTTTCCCATCAATCTGATCGGGGAGATCGCCAATCCGCTGTCCCTTTCCCTGCGGCTCTTTGGAAATATGGTGTCCGGGGTGATCCTCATAGAACTGTGGTACGGGATGATGCCACTTTGGGCAAAAATCGGTCTGCCGGCCTTTCTGCACGGGTACTGTGACCTGTTTTCCGGGGCGATCCAGGCCTATGTATTTTGTATGCTGACGCTGGTGTATGTAAATGACAAAATGGAACCATACTGATGGAAAAGAACAGGAAACGGAGGAAGGAATATGAATGGAATTTCTGGTCAGGATTTTATTTTCGGATGCTCCGCCATCGGTGCGGGACTGGCGATGATCGCTGGGCTGGGACCGGGAATCGGCCAGGGAATCGCCGCGGGGCACGCGGCGTCCGCGGTGGGGAGAAATCCCGGGGCGAAGGGAGACATTACCGCAACTATGCTGCTGGGGCAGGCGGTGGCGGAGACCACCGGACTCTACGGTTTTGCGGTGGCGGCGATCCTCATGTTCTTAAAGCCCTTCAGCTGATGGAAAACCGGGCTGGCTGGCAGTGGAGATGAGGAGAGAAGATAGGAGGTGAAAGCCGTGGAACGGCTTCTTGGATTTGACGGACAGCTGCTGTTTGACGGCGTGCTGACGGCAGTAAACCTGCTGATTCTGTTTTTTGCCCTGTCTTATTTTCTGTTTGAACCGGCGAAGAAGCTGTTAAGAGAGCGGCGTGACAGGATTGCCGGGGAGCTTTTGGAGGCAGATCGTGCCCGGGAGAGCGCGGGAAAGCTGAAAGGGGAATATGAAGCCAGGCTGGCCGCCGCCGGCCGGGAGCGGCAGGAGATCCTTGAGGAGGCCAGGCGGATGGCGGGCGAGCGGGAGACGGAGATTCTGCGGGCCGCTGAGCGGGAGGCGGAGGAGATCCGCAGACGGGCGGAGGCGGCCGCTGAAATGGAGTACAGACAGGCGGAGGAGAGGCTGAGGATGGATGTGGCGTCGGCTGCTGTGATGACTGCCGAAAAGGTTCTGGGGGCGTTGGCCAGCCGGAAGCTTCACAGCCAGCTGGTGGAGGAAACGCTGAAGGAGATGGACCGGGAAACATGGCAGGTCAGATAGAAGAGGTGTATGGGCAGGCCATGTTTGAGGCGGCCCGGGAGAGAGGAAAAACGGAGATTCTGAAAACGGAGGCGGAAATTCTGGAACAAGTCCTGGAACAGTCCGGGGAGTTGGGCAGGTTTTTAGGCCATCCGGCGGTTGGGACGGAGGAAAAGATGGATTTGCTGGTCCAGGTATTTTCCGGGAAAATTTCCCGGGAGTGGCTGGGGCTGTTTTCCGTGGTTCTGGAAAAGGGCAGACAGGACAGGCTTCCTGGCATTATCAGTGAATTTAGACGGAAGGCAGAGAGGCTGGCAGGGATCCAGAGGGTTCTGGTGGAGAGCGCCGGGAAACTGGATGTGAGGCAGAAAAACCGGGTTCGTAACCGGATTCTGGAAACCATGCCCTGGGAAAAAGCAGAAATTGAGTTTCGGGTGGTTCCGGAGCTTGTGGGCGGGCTGAGGATTCTGGCCGGGGATCTGGTGCTGGATGGCAGCGTGAGGGGACGGCTGGAGAAGATCAGAAGGGAACTGGAAAAAGGAGGCTGAGAGATGGCAGGTTTAAAGCCGGAGGAGATCAGCGCGGTGATCCGGGAAAAAATTGAAAATTATCCGGTCCGGCTGGAAGCGGCCCAGACGGGGATGGTGGTGCAGACCGCCGACGGGATCGCCCGGATCTACGGACTGGATCAGGTGATGGCCGGGGAGCTGCTGGAGTTTCCCGGCGAGGTGTATGGCATGGCTCTGAATCTGGAGACAGACCACGTGGGGGCGGTGCTTCTGGGGGATGAACCGCCGGTGAGCGAGGGCGATCCCGTCAGGCGCACGGGAAAAGTGGCGGAGGTCCCGGTGGGGGATGGACTGACCGGCCGGGTGGTGGACGCCCTGGGCAGGCCTATTGACGGAAAGGGGCCGGTGGATTCAGTGCGGTACCGCCGGATTGAGAGCGAAGCCCACGGAGTGATCGAGAGAAAGTCTGTGAATACCCCTCTTCAGACGGGCATCAAGGCAGTGGACGTGATGGTTCCCGTGGGAAGGGGGCAGCGGGAGCTGATCATCGGGGACCGTCAGACGGGAAAAACGGCGATTGCCCTGGATGCCATTATCAATCAAAGGGGTCAGGGAGTCCGCTGCATTTATGTGGCCATAGGACAGAAGGCATCCGCGGCGGCGGGGGTGGTGAGGACCCTGGAGGAGCATGGCGCCATGGCCTACACCACAGTGGTGGTTTCCACTGCCGCTGACCTTGCCCCGCTGCAGTATCTGGCGCCTTACGCCGGCTGCGCCATGGGAGAAGAGTGGATGGAGCGGGGAGAGGATGTGCTCATCGTTTACGATGATCTCACCAGACATGCCGCTGCCTACCGGACCATTTCTCTGCTGTTAAAACGGCCGCCGGGGCGGGAGGCCTATCCCGGAGATGTGTTCTATCTCCACTCCCGTCTGCTGGAGCGGGCAGCCCGCCTGTCGGATGAGCTGGGCGGAGGCTCCCTGACGGCTCTGCCGATTATCGAGACTCAGGCGGGGGATGTGTCCGCCTATATTCCCACCAATGTGATTTCCATTACAGACGGCCAGATCTATCTGGAGGCGGAGGCCTTCCGGGCGGGATTCCGGCCGGCGGTGAATGCCGGACTGTCTGTGTCCAGAGTGGGCGGAGCGGCCCAGATCAAGGCCATGAAAAAGACGGCGGCCCCGGTGCGGACGGAACTGGCCCAGTACCGGGAGCTGGCGGGGTTTGCCCAGTTTGGATCGGATCTGGATGAAACGGCCAGGAAAAAGCTGGCGCAGGGGGAAAAGATCCGGGAGGCGTTAAAGCAGGAACCCCACCGCCCTGTGCCTGTGGAATACCAGACGGCTTTCTTGTATGCCGTCACCAGGGAGCTGCTGGGAGAGGTGCCGGCAGCAGAGATCCGGGATTTTGAAAAGGAATTTTATGGCTTTATGGAAGAAAATTATCCGGAAATTCTGGAGGAGATCCGGGAGACAAAAGATCTGACGGCGGAGACGGAGGCCGCCCTGGCAGGGGCGGTGCAGGAATGCCAGAGAGAAAGGCGGTGGACCATGTGACGTCTGTGAGAGAAATCAGGCGCAGAAAAACTGTCATTCAGAGCACGGCGCAGATCATCCGGGGGATGAAGCTGATTGCCACTGTGCGGCTGACGAAGGACAGGGCCCGGGCGGAAGCTTTCCGCCCCTATTTTGAAGAGCTGCGGGGAATGGGAGCCATGGTTCTGGAAGAGAGGGAATGGCCGGAGGAGAGAAAGGGACCGGCGGGAATCGTGGCGTTTACCTCCAACCGGGGACTGGCGGGAGGTTACAGCCAGCAGATTGTCCGCATGATTGCCGGGGACGGCCGCTTTTTGCCGGGGACAGCTGTGGTTTACGCGGTGGGGAAACGGGGGCGGGACAGTCTGGCGGCAATGGGATATGAGATCCGCGGGGATTATTCGGAGGCCGGAGAACGGCCGGATGGTGTGTTTGCGGAGAAATTGGCGGGCAGGCTGCTGGAGGATTATGAGGCCGGGGAGATCGGAGAGATTTACCTGGCCTATACTGTATTCCGGAACGCAGTAGTGCAGGAGCCCAGGCTGATCCGGGTGCTTCCGGCAGAAACGGAGGATGGCCGGAAGGCGGAGAATGGCCTGGAAGCGGAGGATGGCTTGGAAGCGGAGAATGGCCTGGAAACGGAGGATGGTCTGGAATCAGAGAACAGCTTGGGCCAGGAGAGCGGTCCGGCGGCGATGAGGGAGGAGACAGTGGGAGCCGGCCGGGCCGGCACCGGGGAGATGGAATATGAACCGGACAGGGAGCAGCTGCGGGAGAGGATGCTGCCCTGGTATATGGGCGGCATGATATACGGGGCTTGCCTGGAGGCGGCAGCCAGTGAAAACGGGGCCCGGATGCGGGCCATGGATTCGGCGGCGGGGAACGGAAAAAAGCTGCTGGAAGAGCTGGAGTTGCAGTACAACCGGGCGCGGCAGGACACTATCACGCGAGAGCTGACGGAGATCGCCGCGGGAGCCGGTGAGATTATGGAGCATGAGGAGGGATGACAGATGGAGCGTGAGGAGCTGGGAAAGGTGACTCAGATCATAGGAGTAGTGCTGGATGTAAAATTTCCCCGGGGCCGGCTCCCCAGGATTTTCGAGGGAGTGGAGGTGATGCGCCGGGACGGCAGCCGGCTGACGGCGGAGGTGGCCCAGCATCTGGGCGGAGATACGGTCAGGTGCATTGCCATGGGCCCCACGGAAGGACTGGTCCGGGGGATGAAGGTGAAGGCGTCCGGCGGGCCGATTGCCGTTCCGGTGGGAGAGGAAACTCTGGGGCGGATCTTCAATGTGATGGGGGAGGCCATCGACGGCCTTCCCCAGCCGGAGACGGGGCTGCGCATGCCCATCCACCGGAAACCGCCGTCCTTTGAGGAGCAGTCCTCGAAGAGGGAGATCCTGGAGACGGGGATCAAGGTGATTGATCTGCTCTGCCCCTACCAGAAAGGCGGGAAGACAGGGCTGTTCGGCGGGGCCGGAGTGGGGAAGACGGTTCTTATCCAGGAACTGATCCGCAGCGTAGCGGCGGAACACGGAGGATTTTCCGTGTTTACCGGCGTGGGGGAGCGGACCAGGGAGGGAAACGACCTGTACCATGAAATGAAAGCGTCCGGCGTGCTGGAGAAGACAGCCATGGTGTTTGGCCAGATGAATGAGCCGCCGGGAGCCCGGATGCGGGCGGCGCTTACAGGGCTTACCATGGCGGAGTATTTCCGGGATCAGTCGGGAAAGGACGTACTTTTGTTTATCGACAACATTTTCCGTTTTACCCAGGCGGGGGCGGAGGTGTCCGCCCTTCTGGGCCGGATGCCGTCGGCTGTGGGCTATCAGCCCACCCTTCAGACGGAGATGGGAGCTCTCCAGGAGCGGATCACATCGACCACAAAAGGTTCCATCACTTCCGTCCAGGCCGTGTACGTCCCCGCGGACGACCTGACGGACCCGGCTCCTGCCAATACCTTTGCCCATCTGGACGCCACGACGGTGCTGTCCCGGGCCATTGTGGAGCAGGGAATCTATCCGGCGGTGGATCCGCTGGAATCCACGTCCAGGAGTCTGTCCCCGGATATCGTGGGAAAAGAGCACTATGAGACGGCCAGAGGCGTTCAGGCGGTGCTGCAGAGATACCGGGAGCTTCAGGACATTATCGCCATGCTGGGGATGGATGAACTGTCGGAGGAGGACAGGAAAATTGTGGCCCGGGCCAGAAGAATCCAGAGATTCCTGTCTCAGCCGTTTTTTGTGGCGGAGCAGTTTACCGGACTGGAAGGCCGGTATGTGCCGGTTTCTGAGACTGTGAGGGGATTTCGGGAGATTCTGGAAGGCCGGTATGATTACATTCCGGAGAGCTGTTTTCTCAATGCAGGGGGAATGGAAGATGTGCTGTCCCGGTTTGAAAACGGCGGAAAGGCGGCGGTATGATGGAGAAAATGACCGTGCTGGTGGTCACGCCTGAGGGAGTGTTCTTTGATGGGGAAGCTTTTCTGGCGGAGTTCTGCGGCAGTGAGGGAAAAATGGGGATCTATCCGCGCCATTCCCCGCTGCTGGCGGAGGTGGCGGAGGGAGAGCTTATCATCCATGGGGACGGACCGGAAAAAAGGGCGCTGGCCGGCCCTGGCTTTGCCAGGATTCTCCCTGACAGCCTGACCATTCTGGCCGGGAAAGCAGAGTGGAGCTGAAAAAATAAGAAATCTGTAAACGCTGACTGTCTTGCGCTTACTGTGTTTTTCAGTTAAAATAATAAAAACCCATCCTGGGGAAAACTGCCCCGGGACAGATAACAGAAGGAGAAAACTGCAAAAAGCAGCGGGAGGTAAGATTATGAAGGAAACTGCACTGGTAATTATGGCAGCGGGAATCGGAAGCCGTTTTGGAGGCGGAATCAAACAGCTGGAGCCGGTAGGACCGGGCGGCGAGATCATCATGGATTATTCCATTTATGACGCTCTGGAAGCCGGTTTTGACAAGATTATCTTCATTATTCGGAAAGATCTGGAAAAAGATTTCCGGGAAGTGATCGGCAATCGCATTGAGAAGATCGCAAAGGTGGAGTATGCGTTCCAGGAGCTGGCGGATCTGCCGGCTGGTTTTTCTGTGCCTGAGGGAAGGAAGAAGCCCTGGGGAACGGGACAGGCGGTGCTGAGCACGAAAGGGCTGATTACAGGACCGTTTCTGGTAATTAACGCCGACGATTATTACGGAAAAGAGGGCTTCCGGAAAATCCATGACTATATGGTAAACGAGATGGATGAGAACGGAGAGGTCTATGATATGTGCATGGGAGGCTTTATCCTCCGCAACACTCTGAGCGACAACGGAACCGTCACCAGAGGCGTCTGCCAGCTGAACGGGGACGGCACCTTGAAGAACGTGACGGAGACTTACGAGATCCGCATGAGAGAGGATGGGACGATGGAGGCCCAGAACGAGCAGGGAGAGCCGGTGCAGGTTCAGCCGGACCAGCACGTTTCCATGAATATGTGGGGTCTTCCCGCAGCTTTCCTGGATGAGCTGGAGAAAGGTTTCCCCCAGTTTTTGTCAGAGCTGAAGGAGGGAGATATCAAGTCTGAGTATCTGCTTCCGAAGATCATTGACAAGCTGGTGGAGAATGGCCGGGCGAAGGTGACGGTGCTGGAGACCAGGGACAAGTGGTTCGGCGTTACTTATAAAGAGGATAAGGAGACTGTGGTGGCAGCGATCCGGAAGCTGATCGCCGATGGAGTATATCCGGAAAAATTATTTTGACAGGCGGCTGTAAAGCGATATTGTAAGGATAGAACGGAGAATCTATGAGTCGAATGAGAAAGAAAGCAGGAATTCTGCTGTGCGTTTTTATCGCGGCGATTGCTGTGTGTTTTGTGCTGACCCAAAACTTCCTGCCCAGAGATGAGGAGCGGGTCTACGTTTCCATGGAGGAGGCGTCATTGCCGGTAGTTTATGTGGAATCCATGGGACGGGAGATGAATCCTCTCCGGGGCTATGTGCAGGAGATGGACGGAACGGCGGCTGACTCATTGACGATTCTTCCGGAAGACCGGCTTCTGCCGGTGCGGATCGCCGGATATGCGGGCAGTGTCACAGGGATCCGCTACGAGATCCGAAGCCTGGATCAGGAGCAGCTGGTGGAGCGCACCAGCCTGGAGACCTGGGAGAACGGCGAAAGCGAAGTGAGGGCGTCCCTGCCGGTTCAGAACCTGATTGCCAGGGATGACCAGTATCAGCTCTGCCTGATCGTTGGACTGGATGACGGCCGGGAGGTGCGGTATTATACCAGAATTTTGTGGACCGGGGACAGCCGGGCGCAGGAGATGGTGGATCTGGCGGCTGATTTTTCGGCGAAGACCTTCGACTATGATCAGGCCATGGAGCTGACCACCTATCTGGAACCGGATCCGTCGGCTGACAACAGTTCCCTGGGACATGTGACTCTCCAATCTGATTTCGACCAGATCACCTGGGGAGGCATGGATGTGCAGCCTCTGGGGGAAAAGAGAATCACCTTAAGAGAGCTGGACGGCATCATGGGAAATGTGGAGCTGGAATATCTGGTGACGGACGGCGCGGGCAGCCGCTACGAGGTGACGGAAAATTTCACCATGAAATGGGATACCCAGCGCATTTATATGATGAGCTATGACCGGACGATGAATGAGATATTTTCCGGATCAGCAGACCAGGTGAGCGGCAGGAGAATTCTTCTGGGAATCTCAGACAACCAGGGGAACTCCGTGGCGAAGAGCGAGAATGGAAGATATACGGTTTTTGTGGCCAACCGGGATCTCTGGCAGTTTGACCAGGGAGACGGCGGCCGGAGCTCTCTGGTGCAGGTATTTTCCTTCCGCGGGGAGGATCAGACTGACGTCAGGGACAATTTTGCTTGCCACAATATTAAGATTCTGAGCGCGGATGACGGGGGAAATGTGGATTTCCTCATTTACGGATATATGAACCGGGGCGCCCATGAGGGAAATGTGGGAGTGTCCTACTGCCGGTATGATCAGGAGAGCAGGACTCTGGAAGAACGGTTTTTCATTCCTGTGACCATGTCTTTCGGGGAGCTGGCGGCGGATGTGTCCCGACTGGCGAAGCTGGGCGGAAACGGCATGCTCTATATGTATCTGAACGGTTCTGTGTACGCGGTGGATTTAAGCAGCAATGAATATCTGGTGGCGGCCAGCGGGCTGAGGGAAGGCAGCTATGCCGTAAGCCAGGATCAGAGCCGCCTGGCATGGCAGGATGGATCGGAGTCCTACGGGGCGGAGACGATCCATGTGATGAACCTGGAAACGGGAGCCGGCCATGACATCCAGGCAGCCCCCGGGGAATGGGTGAAGGCGCTGGGATTTGTGGAGAACGACTTTATCTACGGCATGGCCGGCCAGGGCGATCTGTGGATGGAGGGAAGCCGTGTGATCGGACTTCCTGTGTACCGGCTGCAGATTGTGGACGACCAGCTGAATGTACAGGCGGATTATGAAAAAGAGGGGATCTATATCTCCGGCGTCCGTGTGGCGGACGGCCGCATTCATCTGGAGCAGATGGTGAAGTCCGGAACCGGTTATGAGAAGACGGGGGAGGACATTATCGTCTGCAATACGGAGGTGCGATCTTCCGATGAATCCGGCATTGGCTGGTATGGGTCCGATGACCGAAAGCGGCTGTACTTTGTCCAGTTGGACAAAGACGCGGCTGACAGCTCCAGAATCCGGGTGAGCGCTCCGGAAAACCTGGCCTATGACCGTTCGGATGTGCTGGAGCTGAGGTCGGCGGGACGCCGGACTGAGGCCCAGTACCGGGCTTACGGCAACGGCAGAATGCTGGGTGTCACAGAAAACCTGGCGGACGCCATCAGCCTCTGCTATGACGCCATGGGCTATGTGGCGGATGAGAACGGCTGCATTGTCTGGAACCGGGTGGACCGGCCCAATGCGTACAGCATCCGGGACGGAGTGACGGCAGCCGCCAGGCTGATCCGATACCTGGACAGTTTCGGGGCGGATACGGAGTACAGCGATGGAATCCGGGTGATGGACGCAGGCGGCGCGTCCCTCCGTCAGGTTCTTTACTATGTGGGGAAGGGCTGTCCTGTGGCTGCCTACGAGGGCGATGGAAGCTACCGCCTCATTACCGGCTATGACCAGAATAACGTGACGGTGCTGAATCCGGCCACAGGGGAGAGCATCCAGATGAAGCTGGAGGATGGGGAAGCCTATTACTCCGCTCTGCGAAACAATTTTGTCTGCGGGCTTTTCACAGAATAGGGGCAGGCGGGCTGACCGGGAGGACAGGCCGCCGGAAAGCCGCGGGCCGGGGAAAACCCTGGTCTTTACAAATGAAAATCTTATGTTATAATCATATTTGCAGCAAAAAAGGGCAGGAAAGATCAGGGATTCTGGTCTTGAGATAGATGAAATTGGTCAGAGGTTAAGGGATGGAACAGTATATTATGAAAGGCGGCAATCCCCTGGTGGGTGAAGTTTACATCAGCGGGGCGAAAAATGCCGCTCTTGGAATTCTGGCAGCTTCGATTATGACGGACGAGGACGTGGTGATCGATAACCTGCCGGATGTGCGGGATATTAATGTGCTTCTGGAAGCGATCGCCGAGATCGGGGCTTCTGTGGAGCGGATAGACCGCCATACGGTGAAAATCAACGCGAGCGGGATCAAGGAAGTGTCTGTGGACGATGAGTTCATCCGCAAAATCCGGGCATCCTACTATTTTATCGGCGCCCTTCTGGGCAAATATAAGAGCGCGGAGGTACCCCTCCCCGGCGGCTGCAACATCGGCAGCCGGCCCATAGACCAGCATTTAAAGGGATTCCGGGCTCTGGGCGCGAAGGTGGAGATCGTCAAGGGCTCTGTGGTGGCCCATGCCATTGATCTGGTGGGCAGCCATATCTATCTGGATGTGGTGTCTGTGGGCGCCACCATCAATATTATGATGGCGGCGGCTCTGGCGGAAGGCCAGACTATTCTGGAGAATGTGGCGAAAGAGCCTCATGTGGTGGATGTGGCCAACTTTTTAAACAGCATGGGAGCCAATATCAAGGGAGCGGGAACGGATGTGATCCGGATCCGGGGCGTCAGCCGTCTCCACGGAACGGAGTATTCCGTGATTCCCGACCAGATCGAGGCTGGAACCTTTATGTGCGCAGCCGCGGCCACCAGAGGCGACGTGATGGTGAGAAATGTGATTCCGAAGCATCTGGAAGCGATTTCCGCGAAACTGGCGGAGATCGGGTGCGAGGTGATCGAGTTTGACGACGCAGTGCGGGTGGTGGGAAAGCCCAGACAGCGTTCCACCAATATTAAAACCCTTCCATATCCTGGATTCCCCACGGATATGCAGCCCCAGATGGCGGTGACCCTGGCGCTGGCGGAGGGAACCAGCATGGTGACGGAGAGCATTTTCGAGAACCGGTTCAAGTATGTGGATGAGCTGGCCCGCATGGGCGGCAACATCAAGGTGGAGGGAAATGTGGCGGTCATTGACGGCGTGCCGGGCTTTACAGGAGCCCAGGTGGAAGCGCCGGATCTTCGGGCCGGAGCAGCCCTGGTCATCGCCGGACTGGCGGCGGAAGGCTATACGGTGGTGGATGAGATCGGATACATACAGAGAGGCTATGAATCCTTTGAGGAAAAGCTTCAGTCCCTGGGTGCCATGATCGAAAAAGTGGACTCGGACCGGGAGGCGAGAAAATTTCAGCTGAGGGTGGGATAAATAGTCTTGCCTAACTATTGACAAACCGTACAGAATAGTATAATATACTTTCTGCAAGAAACTAATAACTGAAAAGTGCGTATATCCCTTATTCAGAGTGATGGAGACAGAGAGGGTCTATGAAGTCACGGCAACCCCGTCTAAGCGTATGGCGTGAGGGGCGGAAGGTGCCAACCTGAGCGAGGACATAGGGCAGCAGCCCTACAAATCGAGCAATAAGAGGAATTGATGCTGAGTTTATCAAGTCCGTATTGCTATACGGACTTTTCTTTTGCCCCCAGGACGCCGCTGGGAAGGCTTTGGGCCTGTGGGGAGGACCTTAAGGAGGAAAAGAGAATGGAGAAATTACTGTTTACGTCCGAGTCTGTGACGGAAGGCCATCCGGATAAGATCTGTGATGCCATCTCCGACGCGATTCTGGACGCTTTGATGGAGCAGGATCCCATGAGCCGCGTGGCCTGCGAGACTGCTGTGACCACCGGTCTGGTGCTGGTGATGGGAGAGATCACCACAAAGGCTTATGTGGATATTCAGAAAATTGTCCGGGAGACCATCCGGGAAATCGGATATGACCGGGCAAAATACGGATTTGACTGCGATACCTGCGGCGTGATTACCGCCATTGACGAGCAGTCTCCGGATATCGCCATGGGTGTAGACCGGGCTCTGGAGGCAAAGGAGCACACCATGTCCGACGAAGAGATCGACGCCATCGGAGCGGGAGATCAGGGTATGATGTTCGGCTATGCCACCAATGAGACGGAGGAGTATATGCCCTACGCCATCGCCATGGCCCACAAGCTGGTGCGCCGCCTGACAGAAGTGAGAAAGAACGGCACTTTGACCTACCTTCGTCCCGACGGCAAGAGCCAGGTGACGGTGGAGTACGGGGAAGATGGAAAGCCGAAGCGTCTGGAGGCAGTGGTAATTTCCACTCAGCACGACGCGGCTGTGACCCAGGAGCAGATTCACGAGGACATTAAGAAGTACGTGATCGACGCGGTGGTTCCGGCGGATATGATGGATGAGAACACAAAAATCTACATCAATCCCACCGGCCGGTTTGTGATCGGCGGTCCTCAGGGAGACAGTGGACTGACCGGCCGTAAAATCATCGTGGACACCTACGGCGGCTATGCCCGTCACGGCGGCGGCGCTTTCTCCGGAAAGGACTGCACAAAGGTGGACCGTTCCGCAGCTTATGCTGCCCGCTACGTGGCAAAGAACATTGTGGCTGCCGGCCTGGCAGACAAGTGTGAGATCCAGCTGTCCTACGCCATCGGCGTAGCTCACCCCACTTCTATTATGGTAGATACCAAGGGAACCGGCAGACTGAGCGATGAGAAGCTGGTGGAGATCATCCGTGAGAACTTCGATCTGCGTCCCGCCGGCATTATCAAAATGCTGGATCTGCGCCGTCCCATCTACAAGCAGACCGCTGCCTATGGTCACTTCGGCAGAAACGATCTGGATCTGCCGTGGGAGAAGCTGGACAAGGTGGATCTGTTAAAAGCGTATTTGCAAAAATAAGTTTTTATGATATGATGAAAGCAGCCTGAGAGAGGCTGCTTTCACTTGTTTTCGGGACTGCGCCGGGGACGGGGCAGTCTGGGGCAGAAACTATAAAACCGGTCAGAACGACCGAGAGAAAAGGGGAAAATGACATGAGATTTTTTATTGACACAGCGAATGTGGATGAGATCCGGGCGGCAAATGATATGGGCATTATCTGCGGCGTGACCACCAATCCGTCTCTGATCGCGAAAGAGGGAAGAGATTTCAAGCAGGTAATCGCGGAGATCGCCTCCATTGTGGACGGTCCCATCAGCGGTGAGGTGAAAGCCACCACCACCGACGCAGAGGGAATGATCGCAGAGGGGCGTGAGATCGCGGCCATCCATCCCAACATGGTAGTAAAGATCCCCATGACGGCAGAGGGACTGAAGGCTGTGAAGGTGCTGAGCGCAGAGGGAATCGCCACCAATGTAACTCTGGTGTTCTCCGCTGCCCAGGCTCTTCTGGCAGCCAGAGCGGGAGCTACCTATGTGTCTCCGTTCCTGGGACGTCTGGACGATATTTCCATGCCCGGCATTGACCTGATCGACGACATTACGGAGATCTTCGGAATGCACGACATTGAGACGGAGATCATCGCCGCCAGCATCCGCAACCCGATCCATGTGATTGACTGCGCAAAGGCCGGCGCTGACATCGCCACCGTGCCCTACAAGGTGCTGATGCAGATGATCAAACACCCCCTCACCGATCAGGGAATCGAGAAGTTCCAGGCTGATTACAAGGCTGTGTTTGGGGAATAAACAGAAATATGAAGTAGAAAAAGCGCTCCGCCCGGGAGAGGGAACCGAAAGGTTCCCGTCCCGGAGACGGGGCGCTTTTTTCTTTAGCGGGCAAGATCAGTGGAGAAGAAGGTTGGCCAGGGGCAGGCTGCACAGCAGCACCACCACCAGTTCGATCACCACAAACATGGAAGAATATTTGTACACTTCTCCGGATTTTAACCATTCCTTATTGCCGAACATCAGCGCGGCGAAAGGCGAAGCCGCCGGGGTGATGGCAGCGGAAGAGAGTACGAACAGAATCATCATGGCCACAATGGGCGTGGAGTTGGTACCCGTAGCCAGACAGAAGGTAGCGATAACCGGCTGAAGCAGGATACCGATCACGAAGCTGTTGCACACGTTGGTGAGAGCTACGGTAAACAGCATGATGATAATGGCAAACAGAGAGGTGGGAACCTTCTCAAAAATGGGCATCAGCACGGTGTTGAGGAACGGTGAGATACCGGTCACATCACTGGTCAGGGCATTTCCCAGCAGAATGGCAGACGCGATCAGGAAGTAAGTGCCCCAGGAAAAGCGCCGCATGGTCTGGGGGAAATTTAACAGAGGCTTCTTGTCAATGCGGATCGCACAGAGCAGGAAGGTATATCCCAGAGAAATTCCATAGGTGTTGGCTTTGACGTAAGCGCCCAGAGCTGTGGACGAAGCCACGCTGGGAATCAGCAGGATGCAGATAAACACAGCAAAGGAAATTCCGATAAATTTCTGCCGGAACGTCATGGGCGGAAGCGGATTGCGGTCCAGAAGCTCCGGAGTAATGGATTTTAACCGGCTGGTGTCCGGGCGCAGAATAAACTTGCAGAACAAAATAATCAGCACGATGCACACGGTGGCGTGAACGAGGCCGACGATCAGGTAGCCGGCATCGTTGATGATCACTTCCTGTCCCATGTTGCCGGTCACTGTGCGGTAATTGCTGATTAAAGCCAGTCCATTTCCCATAAACGGGGGAATGGGGAAGCCCAGCAGAGTGGCTACAATGACCAGGATGACCATAATGGTGGGGTATTTTTCATAAGGTTTCATCCCCACTGTCTCAAAAATGTCGTATAAAATAGGCCAGAACAGGAATACCGGGGTAAATCCGCCCATAAACGCGCCCATGAGCATACAGCCCAGCATAATGAAAAAGGTGAGAAGCCAGGGCCGTCCTGTGCAGATTTTCCGGGTCAGGAAAAAGCGGCCGCAGTATTCTGTCAGATTATTTTCAATCAGGCAGTTGATCAGGGTCAGCAGAAAAAATACCTGAACCAGGATCGGTGTTCCGAAGGTGGAGGTCAGCACAGTGTTCATGTCGGCATAGCCCGAAAGTCCGGTGAGGAAGATAGCCAGAACGCTGGACCAGATAGGATCGGAAGTACTCCACAGATAAAGGGTTCCGATGAAAATTCCCAGAATTTCCATGCCCGTATCAGTGACGTTGGGCAGGTTTAAGGGCAGAAAGCGGAACAGCAGCATGATGCCGATGCCAATCGCCATGTGGACGAGATAGAAATCTTTTTTTTGTTTAGTTGGTGCCATAAGAAATATCCCCCTTGTAAGATTGTTAAATAAATCTCAAATGATGTAATACCATGATAAGCGATTGACACGGAGAATGTCTTAGTCTACACTATGTTTTGTACCTAAAATTATACAAAATAAGACAGGGCCGGAAAGCCGGCTGGGAAAGAAAAACTATCAGAATCCGGGGGAGAAGAGATGTCCAGCAGTGAAATATTGGAAGCGGTGAACCGAAAGAAAATCAGAGAGTATTTTATCCGTTTCGGAGAGCGGGTGGCTGTGGACCGGGCTTCGTCCATCTGCAATCCCAGACTGTCGGATGCCTATGTATATTATCTGGATCAGGGAATTGCAGGACTTACAGCTCTCACAGACAATGGGGAGGAGAAGGGGGTTCTGTTTTTTCCGCAGAACCGGCTTCTGGGATTTACTCCCATGCTGATGCGCCGGTTTCGGGGAGGAAAAAGCGGCGTGCCGGAGCCATTTGGCATTGATACGAAGACGGACTGTGTGTTTTACCGGATGGATGAGCGGATGTTTAACCGGCTTATGGATGAAGATCAGCAGTTTATGGCCTGTGTATTGGAGATTGTCACCTGCAATTATGTGGATCTGGTTCATAAATACCACGCGGTCCAGGGTGACAGCGCCAAAAAGAGATTCTGCAGTTTTCTGCTGGAGTTCAGCGTAGAGGAGAAAGATAAGAGACGGATGCCGAAAGTTTTTTCTTATGTGGAGATTGCCAAATATCTGGGAATTCATCCGGTGACGGTGTCCAAGATCGCGGCGGAGCTGAGGGATCTTGGGATCATTGCCAAAGGCCGTATGGGAATCGAGATTCTGGATGTGGAGCAGCTGAAAGAGCTGGCCGCTGTGGAAAAGTGAATTTTCTGCTACATAGTCTCCGCTAAGTTGTTCCATGTCGGAATATGCTATGATGCTGTTAAGAAAATCACAAAAAGGAGTGAACGGATCATGGCTGGAGTTGAACATGTAGTTGAAAAACATCTGATTTTTCAGCAGAGAGAGGCTGAAGCCGCTATGCTGGAAACCTTCAGAAAGGGGGATTATACCCTGAAGCATCCCCTGGTGAGCCCGAATCTATATCGAATCAATCCGCTTTCCGCGGTAGTGGCGTTTCGCACGGAGACGGAGCAGGCAGTCACAGTGACAGTAAAAGGGAAAAGCAGGGAAGGGGATATTTCCCATACATTTCCAAGGGCAAAGGAACATATTCTTCCCATTCTCGGTCTTTATCCGGGTTGGAAAAATCAGGTGGAAATCCGGGAATACAGAGGGGAGTCGGTGACGCTGGAGATAGAGACTCCGGATATTTTTCATGGAAAAAATCCTGTATATTCCATGGATACGACGCCGGAATATCTTCAGGACAACTGTATTTTCCTCTCTCCTTCGGCAAATGAGGTTTTTGCAGCGTTT
>NBJMR02800__coassemble_1834_pt1 | contig 21610 bp, 13 predicted proteins | sample NBJMR02800__metabat2_low_PE_040 | metagenome-assembled genome bin NBJMR02800 | reverse complement strand
TCTCCATTTCCTCATGCCAGTGAACCTGGACATAAGGAAAATCCAGTGGGATGGTACAGGGGTAAATATTGAAGGGAAACTCCTTTCCTCCGTGCTCCCTCCTCTCCTGCAGGCGGGATCGGTATTCATATTCCGGAATCAATGCTTTTCCTCCTCGTTTTCTGATTTTGATAGAATTGTACTACAACTGGCCAGTATTATGCAAGATTTTCCCGGAAAAATAGCCTATGATACAGGCATACCAGTTAATTCTTATACGGCGAAGTCATTTTCCGCCGGGAAAGGAATGATATTATGAAACAAAGACAGTTAGAACAGCTTCTTCAAAATGCCTGCGGGAAACCGGTGGCGGACTGCTCCGTTCCCCAGCTTTATAACGGCCTTCTCTCTCTGACCCAGTCCATGGCGGACGAACGCAGAAAGACGGAAGACGGCGGCAAAAAGAAGCTCTATTATATTTCCGCCGAATTCCTCCTGGGAAAACTCCTCTCCAACAACCTGATCAATCTGGGAATTTACGGCGACGTCAAATCCATTCTGGAGCGGAACGGAAAATCCCTGACGGATGTGGAGGAATACGAGCCGGAGCCCTCTCTGGGAAACGGCGGCCTGGGGCGTCTTGCCGCCTGTTTTCTGGATTCCATGGCCACTCTGGGCCTGAACGGGGACGGGGTGGGATTAAACTACCACATGGGTCTGTTTCAGCAGAAATTCCGGAACAACAGCCAGAAGGAGGAGCCCAATCCCTGGATTTCTTCCCCTTCCTGGCTGAAAAAGACAGACGTCACCTACCAGATTCCCTACCGGAACTTTACTCTCACCTCCCGAATGTATGACATCCAAGTCACCGGCTATGAGAACCGCACCAACACTCTCCACCTCTTTGACCTGGAGACTGTGGACGAGGGGCTGATCGGCGACGGAATCTCCTTTGACAAAACCGATATTCAGAAAAACCTGACCCTTTTTCTCTATCCGGATGACAGCGACCGTGCAGGGCGGATGCTCCGCATTTACCAGCAGTACTTCATGGTGAGCAGCGCCGCCCGGCTGATTCTGGACGAAGCAGCGGCGAAGGGCTCTGATTTTACGGATCTTCCGGATTATGCCGTGATCCAGATCAACGACACCCATCCCTCCATGATCATTCCGGAGCTGATCCGCCTGCTCACCGCAGAGCACGGCATGGAGATGGACCAGGCCATCGGCATCGTCAGCCGCTGCTGCGCCTACACCAACCACACCATTCTGGCGGAGGCTCTTGAGACCTGGCCGGTGGCAGATCTGAAGGAGGCGGTTCCCCAGCTCATCCCCATTATCGAGGTGCTGGACGACAGGGTGCGCCGCCGCTTTTCCGACCCTTCCGTCTACATCATCGACGGAGAGGAGCGGGTGCACATGGCCCATATGGACATTCACTGGGGATTCAGCGTCAACGGCGTGGCCTCCCTTCACACGGAGATTTTAAAGAAGACGGAGCTTCACAATTTTTATGCCATCTACCCGGAAAAATTCAACAACAAGACAAACGGCATAACCTTCCGCCGCTGGCTGCTCCACTGCAATCCGGAACTGGCTTCCTGGATCTCCGGCCTCATCGGAGACGGCTGGAAGAAAGACGCCATGGAGCTTCAGAATCTGAACGATCCGAAATTCCTGGAGGACGACGGAATCTTAAACAGTCTCCTGGCCGTAAAGAACGAGAAAAAGCGGCAGCTCTCCCGCTGGATGAAGCAGACCGGAAATCCGGACATCAGCCCGGACTCCATCTTTGATATCCAGGTAAAACGCCTCCACGAGTACAAGCGGCAGCAGTTAAATGTCCTGTACCTCATCGACCGGTATCTGGACATCCGGGAAGGGCAGACGCCGGAGACGCCCATCACTGCCATTTTCGGGGCCAAAGCGGCTCCCGCCTACACCATCGCCAAGGACATCATCCATCTGATCCTCTGCCTGCAGCAGATCGTAAACAGCGATCCGAAGGCGGCCCCCTGGCTGAAGGTGGCGATGGCGGAAAACTACAACGTCACCCTGGCGGAAAAACTGATCCCCGCCTGCGACATCTCCGAGCAGATTTCCCTGGCCTCCAAGGAAGCCAGCGGCACCGGAAACATGAAATTCATGTTAAACGGCGCCGTCACCCTGGGAACGGAGGACGGCGCCAACGTGGAAATTCATGAGCTGGTGGGGGACGAAAACATTTACATCTTCGGCGATTCCAGCCAGACCGTGATCGACCGGTACCGCTCCGGCTCCTACCGCCCCATGGAATACTACGAAACCAATCCCCGCATCCGCCGCGCCGTGGACTTTATCACCGGCCCGGAAATGATGGCCGCCGGCTGTCCGGAATCCTTAAACCGCCTCTACGGCGAGCTGTTAAACAAGGACTGGTTTATGACCTTCCCCGATTTTGATTCCTACCGCGCCGCCAGAGACCAGGCCTTCCGGGACTACGAGGACCGCCGGTCCTGGGCCCGGAAAATGCTTGTGAACATCAGCCAGGCCGGCTATTTCTCCTCCGACCGGACCATTGCTCAGTATAATGAGGAGATTTGGAAGCTGTAAGAGCAATATACCCGCCCGGCTGCGGCCTTCCCGCAGCCGGGTCCATTCCGTCACAAACCACTTCTTCCCTTCAAACCGAATCCTCAGAAGTTTCTGAAAACGAAATCACCGGCCTTCGCTGTTCCGTGCAATTGGGAACCTCGCATATCGTGGAAGGGGAAGATTTCCCTCCGGAACCTGCTTGCTGCACGCTCCGGAGGGAAGTTTCATTTTTTCTCTATGAATTTCATCCTAGTCCCAATTCCATCTCCCATACCGCCTGGTCATTCCGGCGATGGTTTCCGTCACCTCTTCCGTCAGCTGACCTGGAACCAGACGCCATTTCCAGTTCTTTCCCACTGTGGACGGGGTGTTCATCCGGCACTTGTTGGACAGTCCCAGATAATCCTGCATGGGAATGATGCACATTCTGGCCTGGCTTCTCATGGCGAGGCTGATAAAGGAAAGGTACAGCCGTTTATCTGAAGTGGCGAAATCGCAGAGATATTCTCTGGCCAGAGTCCGCTCTTCCGGATGAATGGACTTAAACCAGCCGGCAATGGTCTCATTGTCGTGGGTTCCCGTGTAGACCACGCAGTTTTCCGGGTAATTGTGGGGCAGATAGTCGCTGGCGCAGCCGGAATCCCTGGAATCAAAGGCAAATTCCAGCACCTTCATGCCGGGATAACCGGTATCTCTCACCAGCTGCCTCACAGAATCAGTCACATAGCCCAGATCTTCGGCAATGATCTCCTTCTCTCCCAGAGCCGCCGCAACCGTCTGGAAAAAGGACAGTCCCGGCCCTTTCTCCCAGTGTCCGTCCACAGCGGTATCCGCGTCTGCCGGGATGGAGTAATACTCGTCAAATCCCCGGAAATGATCGATTCTCACCACATCGTAAAGCCGGTAACAGTGGGCCAGACGGCTGATCCACCAGCCGTAGCCTGTGTTCCTGTGATATTCCCAGTTGTAGAGGGGGTTCCCCCACAGCTGGCCGGTGGCGGAAAATCCGTCCGGCGGGCAGCCTGCCACAGCCGTCGGGCGGTTATCGCCGTCCAGCTGAAACAGCTGGGGATTGGCCCAGGCGTCGGCGCTGTCCATGGCCACATAGATGGGGATATCTCCCACAATGCGGATTCCCTTGGAGTTGGCATAGGTTTTCAGCTTCGTCCACTGTTTGAAAAACTGATACTGGAGGTATTCATGGAACTCAATGTCAAAATACAGTTCCCTTCTGTAGTAATCCATGGCGTTGTTCCAGCGAAGACGGATATCCTCCGCCCACTCCGTCCACGCTTTCTGGTCAAAACGGGCCTTCACCGCCATATAGAGGGCGTAGTCCTTCAGCCACCAGCCGTTCTCCTCGCGGAACCGGCAAAACTCCGGGTCCTCGCTGACGCGGCTTCTCTCGTAAGCCTTCCTCAGAAGGGGAAAACGGGCCCTGTAAATCTTTGCGTAGTCGATGCTGTCCGCCCGGCTTCCGAAATCCGCCTCTTCGCACTCTTCTTCCGTCAGCACCCCCTCCTCAATGAGGGCTTCCAGGCTGATAAAATAGGGATTTCCCGCAAAGGTGGAAAAGGACTGATAGGGGGAATCCCCATAGCTGGTGGGTCCCAGCGGCAGAATCTGCCAGTAAGACTGACCCGTCTCCTTCAGCCAGTCCACAAACTCATAGGCTTCCCTGGAAAAGCAGCCGATTCCGTATCGGGACGGAAGGCTGGAAACCGGAAGCAAAATTCCGCTCTCGCGCTTCATAATTTCAATCTCTCCTCTCATACTCCGCCGTCACTCCGAAATGATCCGACACAGCCGGGCGGTTTTTTCCGTCGAAAATGGATCCGGCCCGAAGAACCTTCCAGCCGCCGGAAGACGGTTCCTGCTCCGGGCCTCCATGCCAGATATAATCCATCCGCATGCCGTCCGTTTCACCGGAATCTCTCCATCCGTCGATGACTCCGGGAACTGTGATTTCTCCGCCTTTTTCCTCTGCCAGGACATAGGCGTCCTCCCAGCCATCTGCGGCGACGCGGTCATACCCCTCTTCTCTCACTCCGGCGGGAGAATTAAAGTCTCCCATAAGCCAAACGTCTCTCTCCCGCCGCAGAGAATCCGTCACCGCGGACAGGGCCCTCCACTGGCGAAGAAAAGGCTCCTCCTCATCCTTCCACCAGCCCATGTGAAGGCTGAAAAACCATCCGGGGCCGTTTTCCGTCTCTGTTTTCACCGCCAGAGCCTTTCTGGTCTTCCAGTTTCCGTAGTCCCTGGTGCCCGTGAGATAAAACTGCTTCACTTCCAGAATGGGGCGGCGGGAAAATACCGCCGTCCCCTCATCATACATCTCATAGCCCAACTTTGCGGGAATCCAGCTCCAGAAACAGGGGAAGCCCTCTGCCGCCAGCCGGACTGCCGCCCGGAAGGCGTGGTTGTCCCGCCCCACCCGGGGCATGGTACCGGGGCATTCCATATATCCGCTGGCCAGCAGCTCCACCGTGGACACGTCCTCCCCGCCTGCTGTCTGGTTCACCTCCTGAAGAGCCATCACATCCGGGCGCTCCTCCAGGACAGCCCTGAGAAAAATATCCGTCTTTTCTTCATAGCCCGGCTCCGCCAGACTGTGGGTATTCAGAGTCAAAAGTTTCATGGAAATCATCCTTCTTATTATAATATATCGTTGATATCTGATTTCAGCACATCAGCCTTCGGGCCGTAAACCGCCTGAACTCCTCCGTCCTTTTTGATCAGTCCCATGGCTCCCTCCGCCTTCCAAGCGGGAAGCTCCGCCACCTTGTCCATATCTTTTACAGTGACCCGCAGTCTGGTCATGCAGGCGTCCACCAGAGTAATGTTCTCTCTGCCTCCCAGAAGGGCGATGATCCGCTCCGCCTGGCTTCCCTTTCCGCCGCTTCCGGCTCCGCTTTCAGAAGCCGCAGAAGCTCCCTCGTCATCGCCGCCGTCGTCGGTGTAGTTGCCCAGACGTCCCGGGGTGGCAAAACGGAATTTTCCGATCATGAAATAGGCCACAAAGTATCCGATGACGAAGAAGGCCGCCACGCAGATCACGAAGTTGATAATATCTCCCGTCAGCCCCGCCTCCACAGACATGGGCAGTCTGGTGATCAGCTCCAGATTTCCGAAGGAATGAAGCCGCAGATCCATGATTCCCGCCATAGCAAAGGCACAGCCCTGAAGCACGGCGTATACCAGGTAAAGAGGCATGGCGCAGAACATGAACATAAATTCCAGAGGCTCCGTCACGCCTGTGAGAAATACGGCCAGCACGATGGACACAAACATGGAGCGGTATTTTTTCTTCTTGTCCGGATCCACTCTCCGGTACATGGCCAGGGCGATGCCCAGAAGCAGTCCTGTGGCGCCGATCATCTGACCCACCTTAAATCTAGCAGGAGTAACCGTGGTGAGAAGTTCCTGATAACCGGCCATATCTCCCGCATTTTTCAGGTTGATCAGGTCGGTCACCCATGCCAGCCACAGGGGATCCTGTCCGAACACCTGAGAACCGGCGTTGCTTCCTGTGAGGATGGTGTAGGTGCCGCCGAAGGATGTATAGTTCATGGGGATGGTGAGCATATGATGCAGTCCGAAAGGCAGCAGCAGTCTCTCCAGCGTTCCGTAGATAAAGGGCGCCAGCACCGGGGAGGTGGAGGACGAGTTGGCGATCCACACGCCGAATGCGTTGATTCCCGTCTGAATCACCGGCCATACCACTGCCAGAATCAGGGAAATGATCACGGACCACAGGATTACCACCAGGGGCACAAACCGCTTTCCATTGAAGAAAGCCAGGGCATCCGGCAGTTTCCGGTAGTTATAGTACCGGTTGTAAACGGTGCCTCCCACAAAACCGGAGATAATTCCCACAAACACTCCCATGTTCAGAGCCGGAGCTCCCAGTACGGAGGTAAAGTAGCCGTCCACCGCAATCTCCTGCCCAAAGAGGGTGTGGGTCACAGCCCCTTCCGTCTCCAGCATCTCCGCCGTCACGCCGAACACGGAGCCGGTGATCATATTAATGAGAATAAAGGCGATCACCGCCGCAAACGCTCCCCCTGCCCGCTCCTTTGCCCAGGAACCGCCGATGGCCACGGCAAACAGGATGTGCAGGTTGTTGATGATGGCCCATCCGATATTCTCCATGGTGCTGCCGATGGTGAGAACCAGGCTCATATCGCCGCCGCTCATCTGCACCAGCTTGCCCAAACTGATCATCAGTCCCGCCGCAGGCATGACCGCGATTACCGTCATCAACACCTTGCCCAGCTTCTGCAGAAAATCAAAATCGATGGAAAATTTCTTTCCGGACTTTTTGGCCGGGCCGGACGAGACCGCCTGGCCGTCAGCTTTCTGCGCTTCCCCGCTGCCGGTCGGAGCCGCCTTTTCCTCCTCCCCATCGCAGTTGTCCAGAATGGTCATAAGCTCCGTCTTTCCCGCTTCCACAGGACCCATATGAAGGTTCATGGTGCGGCCGTCCATGCCGCCGCAGAGAAGCACCGGCGTGATGGGATTGATCCCTTTCGCCTTTAAGGCCTCCAGGTCAGCCTCCGCCACCAGATCTCCCGCTTTCACCCTGTCACCGGGTTTTACATGGGACTGAAAGCACTCCCCTTTCAGTCCCACCGTCTCCAGTCCAAAGTGAACCAGTACCTCCACGCCGTCCTCGCTCTCAAAGCCGTAGGCGTGAAGAGTCTCCGCCACGGATACCACCGTTCCGTTTACGGGGCTTACAATTTTTCCGTCTGTGGGCTCAATGGCCGCCCCGTCTCCCAGAATTTTCTGAGAAAACACCGGATCCGGAACCTGGTCTACCGAAACGGCCGTTCCGGTCAAGGGCGAACAGATGATCATTCCCGTGCAGCCTCCTCCGTTTTGCTCCTTCATACTACCTTACCTCCTGATTGTTTTTCTTTTGAATTGCATTATTTTGCGCAATCGCTTGCATAAAATATAGCGCATTCTTCCGCCAAAAATCAAGAGATTCTCCTTTTTTTCTTCAAATCTACTTTTTCAACAATTTTTTATTCAATTTTTTGTGCATATTTCCTTTATTCGATTATGCAACCGCTTGCACTAATGATGCATTTTATTTGACAACGCCGGGAAAAATGATTAAACTAGAGAAACAGAACAATTTCAGAACAGGAGGATTTTATGCCGGTTACATTAAAAGATGTGGCTGCCCTGGCAGGGGTCTCTCCCTCTACGGTTTCCCGTACCTGCAAAGATCACCCGTCCATCAGCCGTCAGACAAAGGAAAAAGTCCGCCAGGCCATGGACATTTTAGGATATGAACCAAATTTTCAGGCCGCCGGCCTGGCCACCCAGAATTCCAGAACCATCGGGATTATTCTGCCCCCCTCGGAGTGGGAGGCTTATGAGAACTCGTTTTATCTGGAGGCCATCCGGGGCATCAGCCTCTGCTGCAACGAAAAGCAGTATATCAACACTGTCATCACGGGAAAGGACGAGGAGGAAATCCTGCGGGCCGCCAGAACCATGGTGCGCAGCGGAATGACAGAGGGTTTTATCGTCCTCTATTCCCGGGAAAACGACCCTGTCATCAACTATTTTTACGAGGAGGGGATTCTGTACGTGCTGGTGGGAAAGGCCTTCCGCAACGCCAACCAGACCATCTACGTGGACAACGACAACATTCTGGCCGGACGGGAGGCCGCCCAGTACCTGATTTCCCTGGGCCACAGAAAGATCGCCTATTTAAGCGGAGACCACTCCCTTCTCTTCGCCGGAGACCGGAAATCCGGCTATCTCCTGGCTCTGGCGGAAAACGGGATCTCCGTTCCGAAGGACTACTGTGTGGAAACCGCCTTCCGCCCCGGGGAGGACAACGAGGCCGCAAAAGCCCTTTTAAACCGTCCAGACCGCCCCACCGCCGTCCTGGTCAGCGACGACATTCTGGCCTCCTGCCTGGAGCGACTCTGCCGGGAGATGGGACTTTCCGTTCCCGGAGACCTGTCCATCGTCTCCTTCAACAATTCCCTTTTTTCCAGGCTGACCACGCCGCCCCTGACCTCCGTGGACGTCAATTCCCTTCAGCTGGGAATCGAGGCGGCTTCACAGATGATCAGCCACATTGAAAACCCCAATCTCATGGCCACCAAAACCATTGTCCCTCACCACATGGTAGTGAGGGAGAGCTGTGCCCCTTTAAACTGACCAGCCCCCATAACGTCAAAAGAGGAGAGCCGCCATCCCTGTGATGGCGCTGCTCTCCTCTTTTCGTTCCTTCCATTCCGTCAGGCCTGGTATACCATCGTTCCGCCTAAACAGGTGGCCAGCACCGGAATATCTTTTAATGCCGTCTCCTCCGTCTCGAAGGGGTTCCGGCCGAGAACCACAAAATCTGCCAGCATTCCCGGAGCGATCTTCCCTTTCCGGTTCTCCTCAAAGCTGGCGTAAGCTCCCGCCGACGTATAGCTGTCCAGAGCCTCCTGCACGGTGAAGCTCTGATCCGGCAGATAAGGACCGACCTGATCCCGCAGGGTCTTTCTGGTGACGGCGCACTGGATACCGGCCATGGCGTCCGGAAGCTCCACCGGACAGTCGGTGCCGTTGCTCACCGTTCCGCCGCCCTTTAACAGGGTCTTCCAGCTGTAGCTGGTGGAGGCCAGTTCCTCTCCCACCCGCTCTTTTACAATGTGAATGTCATAGTCCAGGAAAATGCTCTGGGCATAGACGTGAAGTCCCAGCTTCAGGATCCGTTCCAGCTGGTCCGGCCGGGTGATCTGGCAGTGGACGATGCCGTGGCGGTGATCCGTCCTGGGATGATCTTTCAGAGCCTTCTCATAGGCATTTAACACCCGGTCCAGGCAGGCGTCTCCGATGGCGTGAACCGCCGCCTGCATTCCCTGGGCGTTGGCATATCCGATCATCTCGTCCATGGTCTCCTGGCTGAACACCGGAATTCCGCAGGTGGAGGGATCGTCGGCGTAAGGACGGCTTAAATAAGCGGTCCTGGCTCCCAGGGCTCCGTCTCCCAGCATTTTCAGGGGACCGATGCGGAACAAATCCGTTCCGCAGCCCGTCTTATTTCCCGCCTCCACAAACTCTTTTAAAGTCTCCAGGGAGGCAAAGTTGCTCTGCTCATAGACCCGTACCGTCAGCTTGCCCTCTGCCTCCAGCTCCCGGTATGCCTCGTTGACCACCGTCCACGGAACGGTCCGGAAGGCGCAGTAATCATCGGTCTGGCTGCTGGTCACTCCGTAGGAGTTTAAAGCCCGGCAGGCGGCCAGGATCATGTCCTTCACGTCCTCTTTTCCAGGAGCCGGCATCCGGTCGTAGACCAGATCCATGGCATTGTCAAAGAAGCGGCCGTCAGGTCCTTCCCCGTCCATGCCGATCCGTCCTCCGTCCGGCTGGGGAGTGCCGGCGGTGATTCCCAGAATCTCCAGGGCCTTTGAGTTGACCACCAGACAGTGGCCGCAGGCCCGCACGGCGCAGACGGGAACCTCCAGGGACACCTGGTCTAAATCCCGGCGGTCCGGCATCCGGCTCTCATCGGAAAAATAATCCTGATTCCATCCCCGGCCCATGATCCAGCCGTTCTCTCTGGGGGGATGGTTTTCCAGGAAAGTCTTTAAGCAGTCCAGCATATCCTTCAGGCTGCCGGTATGGGCCGCCAGCTCTGCGGAGTGCAGGGCGCTTCCGAATCCCAGCAGATGCATGTGGCTGTCGTTGAAGCCGCTGCACACAAAATTTCCCTTCAGATCCACCAGGCGGTCTCCGCTCTCCGCCATTTTTACCGCTTCCTCATTGGAGCCTGCAAAGGTAAACACCCCTGACTCCTCCACAAATGCCTCCGCCAAAGGCAGCTGTCCCGTATAGACAGCTCCATTGTAGTAAATGGTTTTCATAATTATTTCTCCTCTCTTCCGTCCTCATAAAACAGCCGGGCATTTTTCTGGGTCTGCCCGATTCCCAGATAACGGGCCTTGTAATCTTTTAACAGGGCAAAATACTGATTGGACAGAATCAGAATCACCGCCACATTGATGAAAGTGGGAATGGCGGAGGTGATGTCCACCAGCGTCCAGATAAAGCCCTGGTTGTCGGTCTTTACCAGATAAATGGTCCACAGAAGCCCGGGCAGGGCGCGGACTGCGTAAAATACTTTCATCACCAGGGTCTTTAACGGCCCTTCCTTTTTATATAAGTGCTCCAGAATGGCCAGGTAATAGGTAAACCAGCCTCCGGAGGTGGTCACCGTAAAAATCACCATGATCACCGCCAGCAGAACGCTTCCGATCACTCCGAAAGAGCTGGAGAAGGCAGACAGAGCCAGGGTTCCGCCGTCCGTGCCGTCGATCCACCGTCCGCTTAAAATCACGGAAATGGCGGTGATGGAGCAGACCACAAAGGTGTCAAAAAATACCTCGAAAGAGCCCCACAGCCCCTGCTCCACCGGATGACGGGTCTTCGCGGAAGCGTGGATCATGGGGGAAGTACCCCAGCCGGCCTCATTGGAATACACGGAACGGGCCATGCCGATCCGGATCATCTCCCTGACGGCGCAGCCGGCAAAGCCGCCCACAGCGGCGGTGCCTGTAAAAGCAGTGGTGAAGATCTCCACAACCACCTCCGGCACTACGGAGAGATTGGCCAGAATCATGCCGATACCCATAATAATATAGAGGATACTCATGAAAGGCACCAGCTTGCTGAAGATGGCGGCGATCCGCTTCGTGCCGCCTCCGGTGATGATGTAGGTCAGGATGCTGAGAAGGACTCCCATGAGAATGACTCCCTCCACCGTGATCCCGCCGAACGTCAGATCCGGAATATGAAAAGCACCTGAAACCACCTGAGCTGCCGTCAGGTTGGAGGAGGTGACAAAAAACGTGGAGAAGATGCCGATGCCGAAGATCACCGCAGGCACCAGCCAGAGCCGTCCCCAGCCCCTCTCTGCTCCCAGTCCCCGTTCCATGTAATAGGTGGGACCGCCGTAATACTCTCCCTTGTCGTTCTCCCGGCGGTAATAGCAGCCCAGAGTCACCTCCACCTGCTTGATGATCATTCCCAGACTGGCGGTGAGCCACATCCACACCACCGCACCAGGGCCGCCCGTGGCTACAGCGGTGGCCACACCTGCAATGTTTCCGAATCCCACCGTTCCGCCGATGGCCGTGGAGATGGCCTCGAAGGCGCTGAGCATTCCCTTCTCATCGCTGCCGCTCTCCCGGCCTTCCTTATTCAACAGCTGCCCCGCCGTCCTCTTCATAATCCACCCGAAGAAGCGGAATTGGAAAAATCCAGACCGCACCGTGAAATACAGACCGGTGACGACCATCAGTACAATCAGGGGCACTCCCCAGAGCACTCCGTCCAGCCAGTTCAGAAAGTTAATCATATCATGTTCCTCCTTAGTAATCGGTCAGAGAGGATCACCTGATAGAAACGGCGAAGGGCGATGCCACAGCATGTAAAAAGCAGCGGTACAAATATACCACTGCTTCATCGAACCTGTCCCATGAAGCAATAGCTCCTCCACCTTCCGGTGAGAGTGCACAGCCTGTTCGACTGTACCCCAACTGCAGCGCCTGCGGACAGCGCCGGTTTCGGCGAAGTTCCCTTTCTCCGTCCTTCCCTGGCTTTCCGCAGCCTCCGGACGGTTACTCTTGAGCTTCGCGCCTCTATTGCCGTTTTTATGTGTTTAATCATATAAGGGATACCGCTGTCTGTCAAGTATCTGGGGAAATTTTTTCTGTTTTCCCGTCAGGCCGCCTTTCCCGCTCTCTTCCCCAGCCTCACATATCCCAGGGCCGCCAGGGTGCCCAGAGCGTAGATCACTGCCGTGCAGGCGAAGGGAACCTTCGCATGAAGGGAATAGATAAAACCTGCTGTGAGGGAGCCGGCGATGCTGCCCAGGGACTGGGTGGCGTTGAAGAATCCCATCACCAGGTTTTTCTGGGCCGGAGTCGCCCGGCCGGCCACCATGCTCTGAAGAACGGGAACGCTCACAGAGTATCCGGCGTACATCAGAACGCTGAAGGCGATAAACAGCACGATGTTGGAAAATACCGTAACTCCCAGGGCGGACAGGGTGCACACCAGTACGATGACCACCAGGGACCGGCGCACTTTCGTCCGGTTGATGATCCAGATACACAGAGTCATGTTGGCTGCGAAGGAGATCAGACCCACCAGGGCCTTGACAATCCCGTTGTAGGAGGAGGTCAGCCCCAGGGCGTCTTTCAGATAGTAGTTGAAAGCCTGGTCAAAGCCGGTGTTGCCGAAATTGGTCAGAATATTCACCGCAAACAGGAATACAAAGGCCATGCTCATAAAATGACGGCTGTCGATGAATGCCTGAAAGGGGTTGGCCTCTTTTGCGAGCTGTTTCGGCGATACTTCTCTCAGACTGGTACTGCTGTCCGGCTGGCAGATGACAAAAAACAGGAAGGCCACAGCGATCAGCGTGGCGGCCTGGGCCAGAAAAGACAGGCGCACGGAAATCTCCCCGAGAAATCCCCCGATCATGTACCCGAAAGCGCTGGCCACACTTTTGATGGTCGCCGTATAGGTGAGAAATTTTCCCTGGTCTTCCGGCCGGGCCACGTTCACCACATAGGTGAGAAAGCTGACAAAGATGCCGCCGGTGAACAGGCCGGCAAACATTCTGGCCAGAATAATCATCAGCTCTGTGGTGGAATAGGCGAACCACAGCTGGGCCACGCCGTAGCCGCAGCAGCAGATCAGAAGGGAGGTGCGGGAGGAAATGTAATTATTGATTTTTCCCCAGAACGGAGACAGCAGAAAGTTGGTAAACATCATGGCCGCCAGGGCTACGCCGAACATATAATCATGGAGATTCAAATCCTGAATGACCGTGGGCGTCACCGGGTGGGCAAAATTCGCCGCGAGATCAAAAATAATCATGGTGAAAAAAAATGCTGTAAATCTGGTTCTGTACTTCATGCCTCTTCTGTCCTTTCTTCCCTCTTCCCGCCGTAAAAACCGGGTAGATATTTTGTCCAAAAAAATATTATTTCTATATTATATATGAACACTTTTGACAATTCAAGAACAAAGACAAAACCGGACAGCTTCTGCTTCTTGACAATCCTTATAAAATAATATACTATACTGTTTGTGTCCGAACAAATAAATCGGTGTCAAAGGGGGTGTAATCGAGTTGGAAAAGGACTGCGGCGCATGGATTAATCTGCTGTCGCACAAAGTCAAAGCACGGCTGAACGCCATGATGCAGGATTTGGGCATCACTGCCGTTCAGAGCCGGGTCATTTATTATATCCTGGTACACTGCCAGGAAGGACCCGTCTTTCAGCGGGATATTGAAAATGTGTTCGGCCTGAGCCGTTCCACCGCCACCGGTATTTTGCAGCAGCTGGAGAAAAACGGTATTATTCGAAGGGAAAGCTACCCAAACGACGCGAGACTGAAAAGTCTGGTACCTACCCAGCATGCCGTGGAACTGGATGCGCAGGTGCTGGCCGGTCTGAAGGAGACGGACCGAATGCTGACCCGCGGACTATCCGACGGTCAGGTACAGCTGTTCAAAGAGACGGCTGCTCAGATGCTTCGCAATCTGAACGACTGGAACAGCGAAGATACAGACCGTTCATTCGACGAGGTACATACCAACCCTTGAACAGTTCGAAACAGAACAAAATTGCGGCCTCTGCCGCCGCGAAAAAAAGCAGAAAAGCTAGAAACAACACAGAAACAGAAATGGAGGAATAACACCAATGATTAAAGTCTTGGCCCGAAGCATTGGCGAATACAAAAAAGCTTCGATCATGACGCCTCTCCTGGTTATGGTGGAGGTTATTCTGGAATGCGCGATTCCTTTCGTAATTGCACAGCTTGTGAATCAGATGCAGGCTGGCTGCACCATGGACGTGATCGCCATGTACGGAGCAATCCTGATCGTCATGTCCGTTGTCTCCCTGATCTTCGGAGCCGCTGCCGGTTCCACCTGTGCCACTGCGTCCACCGGTTTTGCCAAAAACCTGCGCAGGGACATGTTTTACAAGATTCAGGACTATTCATTTGAAAACATTGACAAATTTTCAGTTTCCAGTCTGGTAACCCGTCTGACCACCGACATTGTGAACGTACAGATGTCCTACATGATGATCATCCGTGTGGCTATCCGGGGACCGCTGATGCTGATCTTCTCCTTCGCCATGGGCTTCATCATGGGAGGACGGCTGGCCATGATCTTCCTGTTCACCATCCCGATCTTAACCATCGGCCTGGCGCTGGTGATCCGGGCAGCCACCCCCATCTTCCGCCGGGTGTTCCGCAAGTACGATGCCCTGAACGATTCCATTCAGGAAAATGTTCAGGCCATGCGCGTGGTAAAATCCTATGTGCGTGAAGATTATGAGAAGAAGAAATTCGGAGCAGCCGCTGAAAACATCCGGAAGGACTTCACCCGCGCTGAGCGCATCATGGCCATCAACAGCCCGATGATGCAGTTCTGCGTTTACTCCGGCATGGTATTCGTGCTGTCCTACGGCTCCTATGCCGTTATCACCGGCAGAGGCCTGGATATCAACGTGGGACAGATGTCCGCCATGCTGACCTACAGCTTCCAGATCCTCATGAGCCTGATGATGCTCTCCATGGTATTCGTAATGATCACCATGTCCGCAGAGTCTGCCGAGCGTATTGTGGAAGTGCTCAGCGAGGAGAGCACCCTGACCAGCCCGGAGAACGCCATCACCGAAGTGAAAGACGGTTCTGTGGACTTTGAAAACGTGAGCTTCAAGTATTCCAAGAGAGCCGAGCGCATGGCTCTGGCCGATATCAACCTCCACATCAAGTCCGGAGAGGTCATCGGAATTCTGGGCGGAACCGGTTCTTCCAAGTCCTCCCTGATCCAGCTGATCCCCCGTCTGTACGATGTGACCGAGGGAAGCGTAAAAGTGGGCGGCGTTGACGTGCGCAAGTACGATCTGGAAACCCTGAGAAACCAGGTGGCCGTGGTTCTTCAGAAGAACGTGCTCTTCTCCGGCACCATCAAGGACAACCTGCGCTGGGGCAACCCGGACGCTACGGACGAGGAGATGGAGGAGGCCTGCCGTCTGGCACAGGCAGACGAATTCATCCAGCAGTTCCCGGATAAGTACGACACCTGGATCGAGCAGGGCGGTTCCAACGTATCCGGCGGACAGAAGCAGCGTCTGTGTATTGCCAGAGCCCTTTTGAAGAACCCCAAGATCCTGATTCTGGATGACTCCACCAGCGCCGTGGACACCCGCACCGATGCACTGATCCGGCAGGGCTTCCGGGAATTTATTCCGGAAACCACGAAGATCATCATCGCTCAGCGTGTGGCCAGCGTACAGGATGCGGACCGCATTATCCTCATGGAAGGCGGACGTATCAGCGCCATCGGCAACCATGACGAACTGATGGCATCCAACGATGTATACCGCGAAATCTATACATCTCAGAACCGTGCAGGAGGTGACAACAATGCCGAATAACAGCAACAGCATGAGAGGACGCCGCGCTCCCAAAGGCGTGCTGCCCCGACTGATCCGCACTGTATTTGAGTTTTACCCGGTGCTGCTGCCCATCACTCTGGGCTGCATTCTTGTAAACGCCATTGTGAGTTCCATGCCGTCCATCTTCATGCAGAATGTAATTTCCGTTGTGGACGACACTTATCAGACCGGTGACTGGTCTCTGGCTTCCGGCAAAATTTTCAGCCTGCTGACCATCCTGATCACCATGTACATCATCAGCCTGATCGCGAACGTCTGCTATACCCAGCTGATGGCTTACATTACCCAGGGTACTCTCGCAAAACTTCGTCAGAAAATGTTCGATCATATGCAGGACCTGCCCATTCGTTACTTTGACACCCACAGCCACGGCGACATCATGAGTTTCTACACCAACGATATCGACACCCTCCGTCAGATGATCAGCCAGAGCCTTCCTCAGATGATGATCTCCGGCGTGACTCTGCTCAGCGTGTTCTGCATCATGATGTACTACAGCATCCTGCTGGCTCTGGTAGTGGTCTGCGGAGTGGTTCTCATGACCTTTGTGGCCCGCTACGTCAGCAGCCACTCTTCTAAATTCTTCCTGCGCCAGCAGATCACCATCGCGAAGGCGGAGGGCTTTATGGAAGAGATGATGACCGGCCAGAAGGTAATCAAGGTCTTCTGCCACGAGGAAGGCGCCAAGGCCGACTTCGACAAGGTCAACGAGGAGCTGTTTGAGAACGCCAGAAATGGTAACCGCTACGCCAACATCCTGATGCCGCTTCTGGGCAACATCGGAAACGTGATGTACGTGGTCGTTGCCCTGGTAGGCGGATTCCTGCTGCTGTCCGGCGCTCCCAACGTGAGCATTTCCGGCATGGCTTTCAACATCAGCATCGTGGTTCCTTTCTTAAATATGACCAAGCAGTTTGCCGGCGCCATCGGCCAGGTTTCCAACCAGATCAACATGGTGATCATGGGTCTGGCAGGCGCTCACCGGATCTTTGTGCTGCTGGATGAGGAGCCCGAGACCGATGAGGGATACGTTACCCTGGTCAATGCCCGTGTGGACGAAGACGGAACCATCACAGAGTGCCCCGAGCGCACCAACGTGTGGGCCTGGAAGCATCCCCATCACGACGGCACTGTGACCTACACCCGTCTGGAAGGCGATGTACGCTTCTTTGATGTGGACTTTGCCTATGTGCCTGGAAAGACGGTGCTGCACGACATCAGCCTGTACGCGAAACCGGGCCAGAAAGTGGCCTTTGTAGGCTCCACCGGTGCCGGAAAGACCACCATCACCAACCTGATCAACCGTTTTTACGATATCGCCGACGGAAAGATCCGCTACGACGGCATCAACATCAACAAGATCAAGAAAGCGGATCTCCGCCACAGTCTGGGCATCGTGCTCCAGGATACCAACCTGTTCACCGGAACAGTTATGGAGAATATCCGCTACGGCAACCTGGACGCCTCCGACGAGGAGTGTATCGGAGCTGCCAGACTGGCAGGCGCGGACGACTTTATCCGCCGGCTGCCTGACGGCTACAACACCATGCTGACCGGAAACGGCGCCAACTTGAGCCAGGGCCAGCGTCAGCTTCTTGCCATCGCCAGAGCGGCTGTAGCCGACCCGCCGGTAATGATCATGGACGAGGCTACCAGTTCCATCGACACCCATACGGAGGCCATTGTACAGCGCGGTATGGACGCCCTGATGCGGGGACGTACCACTTTCGTCATCGCCCACCGTCTGTCAACGGTACAGAACGCCAACGCCATCATGGTTCTCGACCACGGCCGCATTATCGAGCGCGGTACCCACGAGGATCTGATCAAGCTGAAAGGTACCTACTATCAGCTGTACACGGGAGCTCTGGAGCTGGACTAAGGGCTGGTTTTCGGAGGACATTTCCCGATACAAGCGTTTGTTCGAAACCGTCGGTTTTGCAGCAAAAAGCTGCAGGACCGGCGGTTTTCCATTTTTATCCTCTCAGCTCTCCCATCCATCTTCTGGAAAAATTTCAAAAGCGTTGACAAACGGGATCCAAATTACTAAAATTAACAGTAATGGTGACATAAAACAGATGGGGATCCTATCGATGACAAAGTCGTAAAATCAGATTTACGGCTTTTTCTTTTGTACTATCCCATCCCACTAATCAGATAAGGAGTGAAACCATGTCCATTGCAGACCGATATATCAACTATGTAAATCAGGAGGTTAAGCAGGAGCCGGACAAGGGCTGGAGCCGGATGATTCTCGGTTTTCAGGCCAACAAGTGGAGGACCCGGCTGCTTCCAAAGAAAAATCTTTCCAAAGGATACCAGAAGCTGGAATCCCTGATGATGTCTCTGGTGGCCGAGTCCCTGGGCCGTGAAGACCGCTACGTGTGGGGCAACATTTTCGCCCCCTGCGAGATCATGGAATGTTTCGGCCTGAATACCCTGTCCATCGAGTGCCTCTCCTGCTATTTTTCCGGGTATCACCTGGAGGATTATTTTATCGACAGCGCCCAGAACAGCGGAATCGCCCCCACTCTCTGCTCCTACCACAAAACTTTCGTGGGAGCGGTGGAGAGCGGAGCCGTCCACACGCCGAAATACGCAGTCACCACCTCCCTCTCCTGTGACGGAAATCTGAATACCTTCCGCTATCTGGAGAAAAAGGTGGGAGTCCCCTTCACTTTCCTGGACGTTCCCTACCGGGATGATCCGGATTCCGTCGCCTATTTGGCGGATCAGCTGAGAGAGATGACAAAAAAACTGGAGACAGTGTTCGGCCGCAGCTTTGACGAGGAGAAACTGCGCCATATCATAAAAGTGGAAAATGAGACCAGACGGGCTCTGTTCCAGTTTTATGAGCTGGAGAAAAAGCATTTTTATCCCGGGGAGATCATCAGCCAGCTGTATTTGATGATGGGCACCCACCTTCTCATGGGAACGGAAAAATTCCGGGATCTGGTTAATTTTCTGGTGGAGGACATCCAGACCTATCCGGAGTTTACGGGAAAGCGGATCCTCTGGGTTCATCTCCTGCCCTTCTATCAGGAAACCCTGCGGGAATATTTCAACGAAAATCCCAGATACCAGGTGATTGCCAGCGACATTGTGCTGGACTTCGCCGACGAACTGGACGAAAATGACCCCTTCCGTGCCCTGGCCTTAAAGACCATCCGGAACCTCTACAACGGCTCCTACGCCGTAAAGGCGGACGCCATCGGCCTTCTGGCCCAGGAAATGGACGCCGACGCGGTGATTCATTTCTGCCACTGGGGCTGCAAACAGGCGTCCGGAGGCAGCATTCTGCTGAAGGAAAAGATGAAGGAACTGGGAATCCCCATGCTGATCCTGGACGGGGACGGCATTGACAAGCGCAACAGCCACGACGGCCAGATCAAGACCAGGCTGGAGGCTTTTCTGGAGATTCTGGACGGGGAGAGCGAGCACAGACAGGAGGAGACATGTTAGGATATATTTGCAAATACGCCCCTGTGGAGATCTTTGAGTCCATGGGCGTGGAAATGAAGCGGATCGAGCCGGAAGTGACCAATTTCAACCAGGCGGATATGCGGATGCACCCCAACGTGTGCAGCTTCGCCAAGGGCGTGCTGGAGGATGTGCTGAGCCAGGATTATGAGGGCGTCATCCTCACCACCTGCTGTGACAGCATCCGCCGTCTCTACGACGTATTAAAGGCCCAGCTCCCCGACCGGTTTATCTATATGCTGGACACCCCCAGAATCACAAAGGACGCGGGAATCCGGCTGTACGAGGGGCGGATCCGGGACATGGTGGCCGCCTACGAGGAATTTTCCGGGAAAACCTTTGACGAAGGCCGTTTCCTGGAACTGTTAAAGGAGAAAAAATCTCAGAGTGAGAAGGCCGAACCCGATACAGGCGGTCTGTCTGTGGGAATCGCCGGCGCCCGGGCCAACCAGAACATCAAAAAGATTCTGGAGGAGCGGGGCGTCCGGGTGGCCTTCGACTTAACCTGCACCGGCCTGGACCGGAAGATCCTGGTGGAGGAAGACCAGGTGATGACCGGATACGTCCGGGGCCTGTTAAGCCAGTTTCCCTGCATGCGCATGGAGGCGGCAGCCGGCCGGGATCAGCTCATTCAGAAATACGCGGACAGCGCCGACGGGGTGATCTATCACACGGTGCAGTTCTGCGACAACTACTCTTACGAGTACGCATGGCTGAAAGGGATTATCCGCCGCCCTCTCCTTCTCCTGGAGACGGACTACACCAAGCAGAGCTACGGCCAGATTCTCACCAGAATCGAGGCATTTCTGGAATCCCTGGGCCAGAACCCGAAATTGTTAAAGAAAAAGACTGGAGGAAGTGACACCATGTATGTAATGGGAATTGACAGCGGATCCACATCCACCAACGCGGTCATCATGGACCGGGACCGGAACATCAAGGCCTTTGCCGTGGTCCGCACAGGGGCCAAATCCGGCCAGAGCGCCCAGAAGATCCTGGAAGAAGTCCTGGAAAAGGCCGGGCTGAAGCGGGAGAACATTTCCTGGATCGTCTCCACCGGCTACGGCAGAGTCAGCATCCCCTTCGCCGATGAGAATGTGACGGAGATCAGCTGCCACGGGCGTGGCGCCCACTATTTCAATCCGAACGTGCGCACCATTCTGGACATCGGCGGTCAGGACAGCAAAGCCATCCACTTAAGCAGCACGGGGGAAGTGACGGATTTTGTCATGAATGACAAGTGCGCCGCCGGAACGGGACGGTTTCTGGAGATGATCGCCCGTTCCCTGGAGATGGAGATCGGCGAGCTGGGTCCGGCGGCCCTTCAGTCCACGGAAAACATCGAGATCACCAGTATGTGCTCCGTCTTTGCGGAGTCGGAAGTAATCTCCCTCATCGCCCAGAATAAGGAAAAAGCGGACATTGCCAACGGCGTCTGTCATTCCATCGCCAATAAATCCTACTCTCTCATGAAGCGGGTGGGACTGGATCCGGAATTTATGATGACCGGCGGTGTGGCCAAAAACCCGGGAGTCGTCCGGGCCGTGGAAGAAAAGATCGGCGCAAAGCTTTACATTTGCCCGGAGCCGGAGATTGTGGGAGCCGTGGGGGCCGCCCTGTACGCCTTAGACCAGATTCAATAAAACCAGCGGGGAGGTAACCTATGAAATTCATTGTGGAAAAAGAAATCTTTGAAAAGCTGCCAAACGCCTGCTTCGGCGTGGCAGCCGCTGTGGGTATGGACAACAGCAGAAACTATCCGGAAATCGACGCTCTGCTGGAGGAGAGCATCCGGACGGCTGCCGCACGCTTTGAGGGTGTGCTCCATCGAAGCCCTGTTTACCCGCATCGCCAAGGGCAAGGGCATGCCCCACATCACCCCGGTGGTAGATCTGGGAAACGCCATCTCCCTCAAGTACACCCTTCCCCTGGGCGCCCATGACCTGGGAGATGCCGGGGACGACATTCAGGTGCGCCTCTCCCGCCCCGAGGACACCTTCCTGCCCTTTGGAAGCACGGAGGAGGAAGCCCCTGACGCCGGAGAGGTGGTCTACGCCGTGGGAAGTCAGGGA
>NBJMR02800__coassemble_1806_pt1 | contig 22206 bp, 21 predicted proteins | sample NBJMR02800__metabat2_low_PE_040 | metagenome-assembled genome bin NBJMR02800 | reverse complement strand
GACGATACGCCCAGGTTTGAGTCTCTGCTGGGAGACGGCCATCAGTTCGGCATTCAGCTCTCCTACGCGGTGCAGCCCAGCCCTGACGGTCTGGCCCAGGCATTTATTATCGGCGAGGAGTTTATCGGGAACGATCATGTGGCCATGATCCTGGGGGACAACATTTTCCAGGGACAGGGCCTGAAGAAGCGGCTCCGCGCCGCCGCGGCCAAGGAGACGGGAGCCACGGTGTTCGGCTACTACGTGGACGATCCGGAGCGGTTCGGCATCGTGGAGTTTGACAAAAACGGCAAGGCCATCTCCATTGAGGAGAAGCCGGAAAAGCCGAAGTCCAACTACTGCGTCACCGGTCTGTATTTCTACGACAATAAGGTGGTGGAGTACGCGAAGCACTTAAAGCCCTCTGCCAGAGGAGAGCTGGAGATCACGGATCTGAACCGGATCTATCTGGAGAACGGGGAGCTGGATGTGATCCTCTTAGGTCAGGGCTTTACCTGGCTGGACACGGGAACCCACGAGTCCCTGGTGGAAGCCACCAACTTTGTGAAGACGGTGGAGACCCACCAGCACCGGAAGATCGCCTGCCTGGAGGAGATCGGCTACTTAAACGGCTGGATCACCAAAGAGCAGGTGCTGGAAGCCTACGAGGTACTGAAGAAAAACCAGTACGGCAAGTACTTAAAGGACGTGCTGGACGGAAAATACGTGGACAAGCTGTCGGGAGAATGACGGGCGGTCCGAGAATAAAAGAGAGAGCAGGGCGGCCGTTATGAGCCGCCCGGTGAAGGAGGAAGACATGAAAATCGTAGTGACTGGAGGAGCCGGATTCATCGGTTCCAATTTTGTGATCCATATGGTGAAGAAATATCCGGAGCATCAGATCATCAACCTGGATCTTTTAACCTATGCGGGAAATCTGGAGAACTTAACGGAGGTGGAGAACGCCCCCAATTACAAGTTTATCCGCGGGGACATCGCAGACCGGAAGTTTGTGTTTGACCTGTTTGAGAAGGAGAAGCCGGATATTATCGTAAACTTCGCGGCGGAGAGCCATGTGGACCGCTCCATTGAGGATCCGGAGAGCTTTGTGAGAACCAACGTCATGGGAACCACCACCCTGCTGGACGCCTGCAAGGAGTACGGAATCAAGAGATTCCATCAGGTATCCACCGACGAGGTGTACGGAGACCTGCCTCTGGACCGCCCGGATCTGTTCTTCACGGAGGAGACGCCGCTGCACACATCCAGCCCTTATTCTTCCTCCAAGGCCAGCGCTGACTTATTTGTCATGGCCTACCACAGGACCTTCGGGATCCCGGTGACCATCTCCCGGTGTTCCAACAACTACGGCCCCTACCAGTTCCCGGAGAAGCTGATCCCCTTAATCATCAGCCGTGCCCTGGCGGACGAGGAGCTGCCGGTGTATGGAACGGGAGAGAACGTGAGAGACTGGCTCCACGTGTCCGACCACTGCGTGGCCATTGACCTGATCCTGGAGAAGGGCCGGGTGGGCGAGGTGTACAACATCGGAGGCCACAACGAGAGAACGAACCTGGAAGTGGTAAAGACCATCTTAAAGGCTCTGGGCAAGCCGGAGAGCCTGATCAAGTTTGTGAAAGACCGTCCCGGCCATGACCGGAGATACGCCATCGACCCGACGAAGATTGAGACAGAGCTGGGATGGGAGCCTCAGTACGTGTTTGACACGGGCATGAAGCAGACGATTCAGTGGTATCTGGACAACAAAGAGTGGTGGGAGCACATCATCAACGGTGAGTACACCAGCTATTTTGAGAAAATGTACGGGGAGCGGTTATAATGAAAATTCTTGTGACAGGCGTAAACGGCCAGCTGGGCTACGATGTGATGAATGAGCTGGCCAAGCGGGGAATCGAGGGCGTGGGAACGGACGTGGACAACATGGACGTGACCGACGCCGCGGCCTGCGAACGGGTAATAAAAGAAGTGGGACCTGATGCGGTGATGCACTGCGCCGCATATACTGCAGTAGATGCGGCTGAGGATAACGTGGAGCTGTGCCGGAAGATCAACGGAGAAGGCACCAGAAACATTGCCGTGGTGTGCAGAGAGCTGGACATTCCCATGATGTATATCAGCACGGACTACGTGTTTGACGGACAGGGCACCAGGCCCTGGGAGCCGGATGACGAGAGACACCCCTTAAACGTGTACGGCCAGACCAAATATGAGGGCGAGCTGGCGGTGGAAGAACTGCTGGACAAATATTTTATCGTCCGCATTGCCTGGGTGTTCGGCGTAAACGGCAAAAACTTTATCAAGACCATGCTTCGTCTGGGAAAAGAGAGGGGAAAGGTCAGCGTGGTGAACGACCAGATCGGATCCCCCACCTACACCTATGACCTGGCAAGACTGCTGGTGGATATGATTCAGACGGACAAATACGGCCGTTATCACGCCACCAATGAAGGATTGTGCAGCTGGTATGAGTTTGCCTGCGAGATCTTCAAGAAGGCGGGCATGGACAGCGTGGAGGTGACGCCGGTGACCAGCGCGGAGTATCCGGCGAAGGCAGCCAGACCTTTCAACAGCCGCATGAGCAAGGAAAAGCTGACGGAAAATGGTTTCGAGCGTCTTCCGTCCTGGCAGGACGCGCTGGAGAGATACTTGAAACTGATTTAAAAGGAGTGACAGAAGCATGGGCAAGTATTTTGGAACAGACGGCTTCCGCGGAGAGGCCAATGTGGACCTGACGGTGGAGCACGCCTACAAGGTAGGCCGCTTCCTGGGCTGGTATTACGGAAAGAAAAATCCCGGCGAAAAATGCCGGATCGTCATCGGCAAAGATACGAGGCGGAGCAGCTATATGTTTGAGTATTCCCTGGTGGCGGGACTGACAGCCTCCGGGGCGGACGCCTATCTGCTCCACGTAACCACCACACCCAGCGTTTCCTATGTGGTGCGCACGGAAGGATTTCACTGCGGCATTATGATCTCCGCCAGCCACAACCCTTACTACGACAACGGCATCAAGGTGATCAACGAGAGAGGGGAGAAGCTGGAAGAGAGCGTGATCGAGGAGATTGAGAAGTACTTAGACGGCGAGACGGAGGAGATCCCCTTCGCCACCAAGGACGACATCGGAAAGACGGTGGATTTCGCGGCGGGCAGAAACCGCTACATCGGCTACCTGATCTCCATCGCCACCCGTTCCTTCAAGAACCGGAAGGTGGCCTTAGACTGCGCCAACGGAAGCGCCTCCGCCATCGCAAAGAGCGTGTTTGACGCCCTGGGAGCGGAGACTCATGTGATCAACAACGAGCCCAACGGCTTAAATATCAATACGAACTGCGGCTCCACCCACATTGAGGGACTGCAGAAGTACGTGGTGGAGGAAGGCTGCGACGTGGGATTTGCCTACGACGGAGACGCGGACCGCTGCCTGGCGGTGGACCGCAACGGAAATCTGGTGGACGGCGACCTGATCATGTACATATGCGGAAAGTACATGAAGGAGCAGGGCGTCCTGGTGGGCAACAAGATCGTCACCACCATCATGTCCAACTTCGGCCTGTACAAAGCCCTGGACCGGGAAGGAATCGGCTACGAGAAGACGGCGGTGGGCGACAAGTACGTGTACGAGAACATGTCCCAGAACGGCTACTGTCTGGGAGGAGAGCAGTCGGGACATATTATCTTCAGCAAGAACGCCACCACGGGAGACGGAATTCTCACCTCCTTAAAGGTGATGGAAGTGATGCTGGAGAAGAAACAGCCCCTGGATCAGCTGGCCTCTGAGGTGGAGATCTATCCCCAGGTGCTGAAAAATGTGCGGGTGAAGGATAAGAAGGCGGCCCAGGAGGACGCCGACGTGCAGGCGGAGGTGTCAAAGGTGACCGAGGCCCTGGGAGACGACGGCCGGATCCTGCTGCGCCAGTCGGGAACGGAGCCGGTGGTGCGGGTGATGGTGGAAGCGCCGGATCACCACACCTGTGAAAAGTACGTGGACCAGGTGATTGAAGTCATGAAGAAAAAGGGACACGTCCTGTAAGACGAGGAGAACTTGATTAATGAAAAAATACGATTATGTGCTGGTGGGAGCCGGACTTTACAGCGGTGTGTTCGCTTATCTGGCCGGGAAGCAGGGAAAGAAATGTCTGGTGGTGGAGAGAAGAAATCATCTGGGCGGCAACGTGTACTGCGAGGATATAGAAGGAATCCACGTGCACAAGTACGGCGCCCATATTTTCCACACCAGCAACCGGAAGGTCTGGGATTTTGTCAACGGGCTGGCGGAATTTAACCGCTATACCAACAGTCCTATGGCCAATTTCAAGGGCCAGATGTACAACATGCCTTTCAACATGAACACCTTCAGCAAAATGTGGGGAATTTCCACCCCGGCCCAGGCCCGCTCCATCATTGAGGAACAGAGAAAGGGCATTCAGGGAGAGCCGAAGAACCTGGAGGAGCAGGCCATCAGCCTGGTGGGCATTGACATTTATCGCAAGCTGGTAAAGGGATACACGGAAAAACAGTGGGGACGGCAGTGCAGAGATCTTCCCGCGTTTATCATCAAGCGCCTTCCCGTCCGCTATACCTACGACAACAACTACTTCAACGACCGGTATCAGGGAATCCCCATGGGCGGCTACAATGTGATCATTGACCGTCTGTTCGCGGACTGCGACGTGGAACTGGGCAAGGATTACCTGAAGGACAAAGAACACTATGACAGCCTGGGAGAAAAAGTGGTTTACACCGGCACCATCGACGGGTATTTTGATTACTGTTTCGGAAAGCTGGAATACCGGAGCCTGCGTTTTGAGACGGAGGTAAAGGACATGGACAATTACCAGGGCGTGGCCGTGGTCAATTATACCGACCGGGAGACTCCTTACACCAGGATCATCGAGCACAAGCATTTTGAGTTCGGAACCCAGGAGAAGACGGTGATCACCAGGGAATATCCGGTGGACTGGAAAGAAGGCATGGAGCCCTACTATCCGGTCAATGACGAGAAAAACCAGGCCCTCTACCAGAAGTACGCGGAGCTGGCGGCCAAAGAGACGGGAGTGCTCTTCGGCGGAAGGCTGGGCGAGTATAAATACTACGACATGGACAAAGTGATCGAGTCCGCCATGAACGCGGCGGAGCGGGAGCTGGGAATATCATAATAGGATATAAAAAATAAGGATGGAAAATTGCGGGAGTAATTTTCCATCCTTTTTTGTTGACAGCAAAGAGGGAAGGTGAGCTGTTTAATCAGGTTCTTGCCATAATTTCCCTCAGCGCCTCCGTCAGCCGCGTATCGTCCTCCTCATTGCGGACGGCAATGCGGATGAACTGGCGGTCTCCCGGGATCTTGGAGGAGAGATCCTTGATCAGGATGTTGAAACGGTTTAAAAGCTGCTCTGTGAGCCATTTGGAGGAGCAGCCGGTCAGCTCCGCCATCAGGTAGTTGGCCTGGGAGGGAAGGACGCGGATTCCGGGAATGGTTTCCAGCTCTGCGGCAAACCGGCTCCGCTCCGCCTGGAGGAGCTTTAAGGAAGCGGCATAATCCTTCCGGTATTTCTCCTCAATCTGCAGGTAGAACTCCGCCAGGGAGTTGATATTCCAGATGGCCACCTCTTTTTTCAGGGAGGCGATCAGATCTCTGTCCCCGCTGGCGGCAATCCCCAGGCGCAGGCCGGGGACGCCGTAGGATTTGGAGATGCTCTTCACCACGGTCATATGGGGATTTTCATCCAGAATTCCCTCGTCCAGGATGGTGCCGGCCCCGGCGGGAGAAGAGATTTTCCTGCCGTCTGTTTCGGTTTCCTCTGACGCAAAGTCGATGAAGGATTCGTCCACGATCAGCCGGATTTTCCGCTCCTTTGTCCAGGCGGCCAGCCGGAGAATGTCCTTTTTGGGAATGTAATTTCCCGAAGGGTTGTCCGGATTGATGATCACCAGGTTTTTGAGCTCCTTATTTCCGAAGAAATTCATGATATCGTCGGCGCCATATCGGAAATCCGAATCGGCGGGATTCATCACCACCACATCCTCTTTGCCGCGGCGGTTGGCGTACTCCTCAAAGGTGGGCCGGATCACCCCCATTTTTCCATCCATCTTCTCCACCAGGAGCTTGATCAGCTCAGCTGCACCGTTTCCGGGGACGATCTGGTCCTGACGGACGCCGAAGTTTCTGCCGGCCAGCAGAGAATTGACGTACATGCCTGAGGGATACTGGCAGACCAGGCTGTCAAAATTTGCCTTCATTTCCTCCAGCATCTTTTTGGGCGGGTAATAGCAGTTGACCAGATAGCAGAAATCCAGCATTTTCGGGTACCGCCAGTAGCCGCCGTAGCGCCTCTGGATCAGGGGAAGACGGTCCTTGTCCTCCGCGAACAGGGACTCGGCGATGTCCAGATCCTGAATGTCGTCGATCTCATACCATTTCTGGGAGTCGTCCAGACGCTTCGCCTTGATGCCGGGGTTGTCCAGCATGACGATCACCTTGAGTACCTGCTCGTAGTACTCGTTGTTGCCCAGGGCCTTTGTGTAAGCCTCCAGGAAGGGCACGTAGTGGGTGGCGGAGAAGGAGCGGCTGAACTTGTACAGGTTTACGGTCTTATAGTAGTCGCTTGTATCCCGGAAGGAAAATTTGCTGCCCGGGATCATGGCCTCGATGTCGTCGTGTTCGGACAGCTTCACACAGGTGCCGTCCATCCAGGACTCATATTTGGCCACCAGGGCCAGGCTCTCCCGTTCATCCTCCACCAGGCAGCGGAGGACAGAGTCCTCAAAAATAATATCGGACTCCAGCAGCAGAGTGTCCTCCGCCACCAGATACTCACTGGCCAGAGCCAGGGAATAGATGTTGTTGGTCTTGTCGTATATGGGATTATCGATGAAGCAGACGGGAGTTTTCACGTCCAGAGTGGCGATGTGGTCCCGCAGCTTCTGTCCCTCATATCCGGTCACAATGATGATTCTGGACAGATCCAGGCTGTCCAGCTGACGAAGGGTCCGGTTGATGAGGGGAACGCCGCCCACCTTTACCATACATTTGGTATTGTTGCGGGTGAGCTGCTTTAAGCGCTTTCCCATGCCTGCGGCTAAAATGATTGCTTGCATGATTAATCTCCTGTGTTTGATTTATTCCCGCGGTCAGTTGTGAAAACCCGATCCCGGCGGGTAGCGGCGGTCCATGCCGTCCGGTTTTTTTCCAATTCCTGAGAGCACGTCCCGGTAAATCCTCATCCGGTAGCGGCGCTCTTCTTTTTTATTCCCCAGAAGGGAGAGGAAGCCGTCAATGGCGATGTGGGCCAGGTGGTTGAGCCGGATGTAGGCCAGGTAGGCGGCCGGCCAGGAGGAGTAGGTGAGTCCGATGTCGATGGCGTTGCGGAACCCATAGAAATTTTTCCAGGAAACGGCGGGGGCGTTCCCCGGCGGCGCCGTCCGGTGGTCCAGTTCTGCGTGGCAGACGTTCAGAATCCTGGTGTATTTCCGGAATCGGAGACAGTATTCTGTGTCGTCAAACCAGATAAAATACCGGGCTTTGGGCAGACCGATCTTTCGAATCAGAGAAACCTTAAGCACCAGCCCGCAGAAGGTGCTCACATCGTAGAGGAAGGTCTCCTTTTCATAGGCGCTCTCCGGCACGGGGGTGTAAAACATCAGACAGCGGTTGGTCAGCAGGCGGCGGTGGGAGGTGTCAATGACGCCGCCGGTTTTCACGGTGCCGGAGTAAGCCAGATACCGGTTGCCGGTGATGGCGTGCTGAATCTCCTCCATGTATCGGGATCCGATCATGGCGTCGTCGTCGATGATGAGTACCCAGTCGCAGTCTCCGCCGGCGATTTCCTTTAATCCCCTGGCAAAGCCGCCGGCTCCCCCGATGTTTTCCGGCAGATGGAGAACAGTCAGCTCCGAATACTCTAAGCTGTCCAGATATTGGGCTGTCCCGTCAGTACTGTGGTTGTCCACCACCAGGATCTGGTGGAAGGGAACGGTCTGGGAAAAGACGTTCATGAGACATTCCTGCAGCAGGGACAGGCGGTTGTAAGTCACGATAATTACTCCGAATTTCACGGCAAATCCTCCTGAATCAGTACTCACAATTATAAGCGATTTACAGGTGTATGTCAAACCGGAGCCTGGCCCGTTGCACCGCCGGCGGGATTGTGATAAAATCGGATTTAACTGATTTGGAAAGGAACAAAAAATCCCATGTTTGGCAGGAAAAAGAGGAAGGATTACGACGGCGCCGCGCCCAGTATCCGGGAAAATTACACCTACAATCTGCTGTATCAGATACTCACTCTGATCACTCCTTTTATCACCACTCCCTACATCGCCAGGGTGCTGGGGACCAACGGAGTGGGAATCCAGAGTTATACCAGCTCGGTGGTGCAGTATTTCTCCATTCTGGCGGCCCTGGGAACGGCGTCCTATGGACAGCGGGAGATCGCCAGGCACCGGGATGACAGGAGAGAGAGAAGCCGGGTGTTCTGGGAGATTGAGCTGCTGTGTGCCGGGACCACGGCTCTGTGCCTGGTGGTCTGGCTGGGAGTGATTGCTTTCTCAAAGGCTTACGCCCCCTACTACGCGGCTCTGACCATGACGCTGGCGGCAGTGGCCTTTGACATTTCCTGGATGTTCGGGGGAATGGAGCAGTACCGCCTTATTGTGATTCGGAATACGGCCATCAAGCTGGCGGGAATCGCCCTGATGTTCCTCTTCGTGAAGGACAGCGGGGATCTGCTGCTGTACATCGCCCTGCTGGCGGCCACCGGCCTGCTGGGAAACATCTCCATGTGGGGATATCTGGGCCGTTTTGTGGATCCGGTGGATGTCCGTTCCCTGAAAATCCGCCGTCATCTGAAGGAAGTGATCGTGTATTTCATTCCCACCATAGCCACGTCGGTGTATACCATTCTGGATAAGACCATGATCGGCTGGTTTTCCGGCAGTGACAAATCGGAAAACGGCTATTATGAGTATGCCACCGGGTTTGTGAATATGGCGAAGATTCTGATCATCTCTTTTAACGCGGTGATGTCCGCCAGAATGTCCTACCTGTTCGGCACGGGCAGGCAGGAGGAGGTGCGGGAGCGGATCGGCGGGTCTGTGGATTTTGTCCTGCTTCTGGGGCTTCCCATCACCTTCGGGCTGGCGGGAATCGCCTCCTGCTTTGTGCCCTGGTTTCTGGGGACAGAGTATGATCCGGTGGTCCGCCTGCTGTGGCTGTGCAGCCCACTGGTGCTGATTGTGGGCCTCAGCGACTGCATGGGAAGTCAGATTCTCACCCCCTGCGGAAAGCGGGCCCAGAGTGCGAAGGTGATTGTGGCCGGGGCCTGTGCCAACGGGGCCATGAACCTGATGCTGATTCCCAGATTTGGAGCCATGGGCGCCGCGGCGGCCTCCGTGCTGGCGGAGACCATGATCACCGGCCTTTATTTCAGGCTGTGCCGGGAATATATCACTCCGGGGATGGTTGTCCGCTGCGGGTGGAAACGGCTGCCGGCCGTTCTGATCATGCTGGCGGCGGTGCTGGCCCTGGGCCGGAACCTGGGCGCCGGGCCGGTCACCACTTTTCTCCAGATCGGCGGCGGGGCGGCCGTGTATTTCCTGACGCTGCTGGCCATGAGAGACCGGACGGTGCTTGACCAGCTGCAGGGGCTGATCAGGAAAGTGCTGGGCTAGAGCGGGCGCCGGGGCGGAAAAAAGATGGGCCGGGAGGAGAAGACGTGCCGGCATAGAAAAAGTGCCGGGGCGAAAGAATCCCGCCGGCGCACAGCCGGAAAGTCCGGCATATTTTAGAGAGAGGAATAGGGATTATCCATGGAAGACAGGGATTTTTTTCGTGAGGAAGAGCGGTGCGGCTATCTCATAACAGAAAAGATGAAGCGGGTGTGGGCGGTGCAGCTGGCCATGGTGGACGAGGTGGAGCGGATCTGCAGAAAATACGGCCTGCGGTACTTTGCGGACAGCGGAACCCTCATCGGCGCTGTGCGGGACAGAGGTTATATTCCCTGGGATGACGATATTGACCTGGCCATGCTCCGGGAGGATTACGACCGGTTTGTGAAGGTGGCCCCGAGGGAGCTGAAGGAAGGGCTGAAGCTTCAGACGGTCTACACGGAGGACAATTATCTGCGGGGCCACGCCCAGATTCGGGACAGCCGGACCACCGGCTTCAACGAGGAGGACGCGAAGGCGGGATATAACTGCGGAATTTTCATAGATATTTTTCCCCTGGACGGAATGCCGGACGGAAAACTGGCGGCCAGGTGGTGGGCTTTTCAGGTTAAGCTCTGCTGGATGGTCCTCTACACCTGGTACCGGTATGACTATTATGAGAAAAAGACGTTGGCCGGCCGCCTGCTTCACCGCCTGGGCTGCATGTTTCACATTCCCATGAGACAGGCCTTTTTCCGCTATGAGAAGCTGTGCGCCAAGTACAAGGGAAAGGCCACGCGGCGGGTCTGCGACACCGTGTTTATCAGTCATCTGGAGAAGAACACCTGGAGGCGGGAGTGGTTTGACGATGTGGTGTACCTGCCTTTTGAGAACCGGCAGATTCCGGCTCCGGCGGGGTATGACGGCCGTCTGAAGGCGGAGTACGGAGATTACATGAAGCCGGCGAAGGCCCCCACCATGCACGGCGGGCTGGTGCTGGACCCGGATGTTCCCTATGAGGAGTATCTGAGGGGGAGGTAAGAAACAATACAACGGGGCCGGTGTGACTCACAGCGAATCACACCGGCCCCGTTTTGGTACCGTCTGTTCTATGACAGTTCTCTTTTTATTTTTCTCACCGCAGCCCGTTTTCCGGCACGCTCACATCTGTGGGATCGTAAGTCTGGGTATCCGGGATCATCTGCTGGATGGCCGGCCGGTCGAAGGGACCGGGAACCGCGGACTCATATACGGTGATGGAAGTGCCCAGGGGGCAGTTGTCGTAGATCCACTTGGCGTCCTCTGTGGTGAAACGGATGCAGCCGTGGGATTTTGTAGCTCCCAGCCAGTTGTAGGTGCTGGGCTTTAAGGTGTAGGGATCCGGCTTCTCGTAAATGACGGAGTGGAGCAGGATCTGCAGTCCCTCGCCCAGACGGGTGCAGTACTGACAGTACTCATCGGTGTTCATCAGTCTCCAGCGGTATTTCACCGGGGTCTGGAAGGTGCCCAGAGGCGTATCGTCGCCGGTGGAGCACAGGAACGTCTTATAGGGGATGATGTAGCCGTTGTCCCCGTCCTGAATGTAGACGGTGGTGCAGTTCATCTGCTTGTTGATCCGGATCTGGAAGGGGCCGCTGGAATGGAGATAGGGCTCCAGGTCCTGAACCAGCTTTCCGTCGGTCTCAAAGAAATATTTGTAGCCGTCAATATACTGCCAGCCGCTCACCGGGGTGTTGTCCACCACATAGTAGCGGTCGCCGTCGTTCCACACCCAGCCGGTGAAGTTGTCGCCGGTGCCGTTGCTGAATACGGGCATTCCGTCCACAATGGTAATTCCGTCGGCGGCAGCGGCCACCAGGGGATTCTCCATGTCGTAAGGAGCGTTGGGATCGTTCTTTCCCCACAGGGAGTACCGGAAGCCGGTGATGTATTTGCCCACAGCCATGGCGCCGTTGGTACCGCCCTTTGTGGACCAGCCGCACTGGGTGCCGTCGTTTAAAGTGGTGGTGTAATACACATCATAAGTATTGCCAAATACGCCGTTGAGGCGGATCTGCACGGCCTCCACCGGTTCTGTGTCCCAGTCGGAATGGCCGCCGTTCATGGCCCAGTTGCTCCAGCCTCTCTGGGAAGCGTAGGTGCGGTAGAGCACATCGCCCGGCAGGTTGATGGCGTACACGGACATGGACAGGAATCCGTCCGCTCCCGGCTGAATGGTCACATCCGTCCGCACGGGATCACTCCAGGTCATGTCGGGGCGCAGAAACTGAAATTGAAGACAAGGGGTGTCCTCAGTGATTTCCCGGGTGGGAGTGGTCTGAATATTGGGATCGGAGACAGCTTCCGTCTCTTCCGTCTGAGAGGCCCCGCCGCCCTCAATGGGATCAGCGGTCTGGGCGTCAGACTGGGACTGACTGTCCGTCTGTCCTCCGGAAACATCAGTGGTGTTGTTGGTATCTGTGTTCGGATTCTCGGGCTGCGGATTGCCGATCAGCATGCCCGGGCCATAATTATCATCGGCGAACGCCGTTGCGGTCTGTCCTGTCAGGAACACGGCTGTCAAGGCCAGAAGCGCAATGTGCCGAATGGTCTTTCGCATAGTGTAACCCTCCTAAGTATGATTTCAGTACCACCTTAATTTATCATATTTGTGGGAAAAATGCCAGATACGATTTACTTTTTTGGCCGGTTACTGTAAAATCGTAAATAAAATGACCTTATAATGTAAGAAATGGATGCCATAATGGAAGGAAAAAAAGAGACTGTCAATATCATATATGTGTCTAACGACGGGTATGCCCGCCATCTGGCGGCGTCCCTGTATTCCCTGCTGGCCCACAGCCGGAAGATCCGGGATCTGGATGTCTGGGTGCTGTCGTCGGGGATGTGTCCGGAGTACCAGAAGCGGCTCCAGGCGGTGGCGGAGAAATTCGGCCGCACCGTTCAGGTGAGGGAGCTGGGCGATCTCCGGGAGAAATTTCCCTATGACGTGGATACCAGAGGCTTTGACATCAGCGCCATGGGGCGGCTGTTTGCCCCGGAGGTTCTGCCGGAGACGGTGGAACGGGCCCTGTATCTGGACTGCGATACCATTGTGCTGGGAGATATCCGGAAACTGTACCGGACAGATCTGGGGGGATGCCTGGCAGGTATGGTGATGGAACCCACGGTATATAAGGAAATGAAGGAGGCCATCGGTTTCGGGAGAGACGACGCCTATTTTAACTCCGGGGTCATCCTCATGGACCTGGCCGGATGGAGAAGAGAGCAGGTGCTCAGACAGATGCTGGATTTTTACGGCGCCCATGCGGGAAGCCTGTTTGCCTGCGACCAGGACACCATCAACGGCACTCTGGCAGGAAGAATCCGTTCTCTTCCGCCGAAGTACAACTTTTTCACCAATTACCGGTATTTCCGCTATTCCACCCTGGAAAAACTGTGCGGAGCCTACCGGCAGGTGGGAAAACAGCAGTTTCAGGAGGCGAAGAGACGTCCGGTGATCATCCATTATCTGGGGGACGAGCGCCCATGGATCGCCGGCAACCACAACCATTACCGCCGCCTGTATGAGTACTGTCTGGACCATACCCCCTGGAAGGGAACTCCCCCGGAGAAGGGGAAGGAGCTGTACATGCAGCTCTGGTGGTGCTTCAATCAGATGACCAGAGTCTGCCCGGGGCTGCGGCTGTGGATCAGCCGGCGGTTCGGCATGAAGGTGATTGACGGGCGGAAGAAAAAGAGGGAAACCGGCAATGGGTAAGACGGTATGTATTATCTTAAATTATAACGATGCGGACACGGCCATAGGGCTGGCAGGGGAGCTGAGAAAAAGCCGGGAGATCGACGAGATTCTGCTGGTGGACAACCATTCCTCCGACGATTCCTGGGAGAAGCTGTCCGCGTTCGCAGCGTCTGCGGGCGGTGCGGGCCGGCCGGGAATCACCCTGTTTCGGACGGAAAAAAACGGCGGCTACGGCTACGGCAATCAGGCCGGGATCGATGAGGCGGTGCGTCTGTGGAATCCGGAATATGTGATGATCGCCAATCCGGACATCCACGTGACAGACCGGTGCATCCGCAAAGTAAGGGAAGGACTGGAGAAAACAGAAAATGGGGCGGCGGCTTCCGCCATGGTCTCTTCACCGGACGGAAAACGGCTGTTTTCCTACTGGGATCTGCTGCCCCTCTGGCGGGATCTGCTGGACACCGGCCCCATCTGCAGGAGGATTTTTAAGCCCTGGCTCATCACTCCCTTAAGACGCCTGCCCCGGGGCGGGACGGCCGGAAGCCGAATGGCGGGGGCTGTGCCCGGTTCCTTTTTTATGCTGAAAATGAGCGCGTTTCCGGGAAGATACGGGAAAGAGATCTTTGACAGGAGGGTATTTCTCTACTGCGAGGAAAAAATTCTGGCCCAGAAGCTGCGGACAAGGGGGCTGGGGGTGGTACTGGTCACAGACGCGGAGTATGTCCACGCCCACTCGGTGAGCATTGATCGGAGCGTGGCGGGGCTGGCGGCGAAACAGAAGATCCTTCACAAGAGCAAGCTCTACTATTACCGCAGGTATCTGGGAGCCGGGCCATTTTCCATGCTGGCCGCCCGGATCTTTCTGGGGGCAGTGTACGGGGAAGTGAAGCTGTTTGAGGCGGCTGCCGGGAAAATTTTACAGACAGGACGGAAATGAAGCATGAATCAGGTAATTTTGATCATTCCGGCGTTTAACGAGGAAAAAAATATAAAGACGGTGGTGGATAATCTGATCCGAAACTATCCGGATCTGGACTATGTGGTGGTCAATGACGGCTCCACAGACAGCACGGAGCGGATTCTGAGGGACGGCGGATACAATCACATCACCCTTCCGGTGAATCTGGGGCTGGCGGGATGTTTTCAGACAGGAATGAAGTACGCCTGGGAAAAAGGGTATTCCTGCGCAGTCCAGTTTGACGGGGACGGGCAGCACCGGGCAGAGTACGTGGCGGAGATGAAAGCGAAGATGGATGAAGGTTACAGCATCGTCATCGGCTCCCGCTTTGTAAACCACAAAAAAAATTACTCTCTCCGGATGGTGGGGAGCCGGCTGATCGGCCTTGCCATCTGGCTGACCACGGGGGCCAGGGTTTCGGATCCCACCTCGGGAATGCGCATGTTCGACCGGGAGATGATAGAAAAATTCGCCTACCGGATGAATTACGGGCCGGAGCCGGACACCATCTCCCTCCTGATCCACCAGGGGGCGAAGGTGGCGGAGGTCCCGGTGGTGATCGACGAGCGGAAAGGCGGAGAGAGCTATTTAAAGCCGGGAGTAGCCGTAAAATATATGCTGCGGATGCTCACCTCCATTCTGGTAATTCAGAATTTCCGGGGAAGAGGATAGGAATATGGCTGGATTTGCAAAACGATTTCTGGTATATGACGGAGACCATAAAGAGAGGCAGAATGTAATCTGGAATACAGTGGGCAGCGGAGTGTACGCCCTGGCGTCCATGGTCCTGGCGTTTATCGTCATGCGGATGGCCGGGGAGGATGAAGGCGGAATCTTCGGCTTCGGTTTTTCCACCTACGGCCAGCAGATGTTTATTATCGCCTATTTCGGCATCCGTCCCTTCCAGATCACGGACGGAAAGCAGGAGTATACCTTTGGGGATTATCTGCGGCTGCGCACGGCTACCTGCGGGATAGCGGCGGCTGCGGCGGCCCTGCATCTGTCTTTTTTGTGGTTTTCGGGGGAGTACAGCTTTCACAAGTCGGCGGTGATCTTCTTCCTGGCCTGCTACAAGATCATCGACGGCTCCGCCGATGTTTATGAATCGGAATTTCAGCGGCAGGGGAGCCTTTACCTGACGGGAAAATCCAACACCTTCCGAACCATCCTTTCCGTGGCGGTGTTCTTAATCACGCTGCAGCTTTCCGGAAATCTGCTGACGGCCTCTTTCGGGGCGGTGGTGGCCCAGATGGCGGGAGTGGCGCTGTTCAATCTCACGGTGATCCGGGCGGGGGTGCTACCGGATGTGCGGTTTGAGGCGGATAATAAGGCCTGTCTGCGCCTGCTGAAGAACACGGCCCTGCTGTTTGTATCTGTGTTTCTGGATTTTTATGTGTTTTCCGCGGCGAAATACGCCATTGACCGGGAGCTGACCGACGCCATGAGCGGTTATTTCAACATTCTGTTTATGCCTACATCGGTGATCTATCTGGTGGCCAATTTTGTGATCCGCCCCTTCCTCACCAGACTGACGGAATGCTGGGATAAACAGGATTTTGACGGATTCGGGAAAATCCGCAGGCAGATCGCCATGGTGATCGGGGGTCTGACGGTGCTGGCGGTGGCGGGGACCCTGCTGCTGGGCCGGCCCGTTCTGGGAATCATGGAGCGGATCCTGGGGGCGGGCTATGAGGGCTCCCTCACCGCCCACTGGATTCCCTTTGTGATCATTATTCTGGGGGGCGGGCTGTATGCCCTGGCAAACCTTTATTATTACCTGCTGGTGATCATGCGGCGGCAGGGAATCATTTTCCTGGTGTATCTGGCGGCTGCGGCGGCCGCCTGGCTGGCCTCCCCGGTACTTGTGAAGACATTCGCCATTATGGGGGCGTCCGTCTGCTATGTGGGGCTGATGGGCGGGCTGGTCCTGGGGTTCGGCGCCGTTCAGGCCCTGCTGTTCCGGCGGGCGAAGGAGGTAGATTATGACCATTGACGTGCTGATACCGGCCTACAGGCCGGGAAAGAAATTTGCCCGGCTTCTTGCCATGCTGGAAAAGCAGACGGTGCCGGTGAGAAAGATCATTGTGATCAATACGGAGAAGGCCTACTGGAATGAGGCTGGCTTTTCCGGGGTCCGGGGGCTGGAAGTTCATCATATTAAAAAAGAGGAATTTGACCACGGGGCCACCAGAAACCGGCTCATGGGCCTGTCGGACGCGGATATCTGCATCTGTATGACCGACGACGCGGTGCCGGCGGACGAACATCTCACGGAGAATCTGTTAAAGGGTTTTGAGCAAACGGGGCCGGCGGGGGAGACGGTGATCGCCGTCTACGCCAGACAGCTGGCGGACAGGGACTGCGCTCCGGCGGAGCGTTTTACCCGGTCTTTCAATTACCCGGAGGAGAGCGCCGTGAAGACGAAGGCGGACATTCCCCGGCTGGGGATCAAGGCTTATTTCGCCTCCAACGTGTGCTGCGCTTACCGCAGGGATCTGTTTCTCAAACAGGGGGGCTTTATCTCACGGACGATTTTCAATGAGGACATGATCTTTGCCGCAGGGGCGCTGGCGGCGGGTTATGGAATCTGCTACGAGGCGGACGCCAGGGTGATTCACTCCCACAATTACAGCTGTATGCAGCAGCTGAGGAGAAATTTTGACCTGGGGGTGTCCCAGGCGGACCACCCGGAGGTGTTTGAGGGCGTGCCGTCTGAGGGAGAGGGAATCCGGCTGGTGAAAAAGACGGCGGCCTGGCTGTTTTCCACGGGAAGGCTGCTGCAGATTCCCGGATTGATTGTGAAAAGCGGTTTTAAATACGCGGGCTACCGGTTGGGAAAGGCCTACCGGCGGCTGCCCATGAAGGCGGTGCTGTGGCTGACTATGAATAAAAATTACTGGAGGAACGGAAAATGACCATGATGCTGAGGGCGGTGCTGATCGCAGGCTCCCTTCTGACGACGGCGCTGATCATAAGAAAGATAAGGCAATCCAAGGCACAGATTGAGGATTCGGTGTTCTGGGTGTTTGTATCCGTGATTCTCATCATATTCAGCGTATTTCCGAAGACGGCGGACATTCTCTCCCGGCTGGCGGGAACCTATTCCACGTCCAATTTCATCTTTCTGTTTATCATATTCCTGCTGATGGTGAAGGTATTTTCCCTGACCCTGCGGGTCTCCCAGCTGGAAGCGAAACAGAGGGAGCTGGTGCAGCGGATCGCGCTGAACGAAAAAGAGAGGGAGGAAAAAGGGAATGAAAAACGGGAGCGTGAATGAGACGGCCGCTCTCAGGAGAATTCCCTGGTGGCTCCTTGGCGTTTTCCTGGTGGCGGCCCTGGGCCTCTGGCACATGAAAAATGTGCGGGCCGGAGTGCTGGAGTCGAAGGATACGTTCCTGTATGGCTGGTACGCCCTTCTTCTGGTCTGCGTCGTTTTGGCTGCTGTCCTGATCGGCTGGCTTTTTTTCAGGAGGAGAGCAGCTCTGGAGACGGTTTTTTCCCTGGCCATCCTGTGCCTGGGATCCATCTATCTGGCGGTGCTGGCGCCCCTTTCCGCACCGGATGAGGTCAGCCACTTTATCAGCGCTTACCGGCTCTCCAACACCATGTTGGGACAGCCGGCGGCAGATGAAAAGGGACATGTGTACATCCGGACTCAGGACACCTTTGTGCTGGATACGGAGCTGGTGCCCGGGGAGAGCCTGGCGGAGCAGGAGGAGACAAAAGATACCCAGGTGCTGGGCCAGACTCTGACGGAGCATACCTACCGGAAAATTCATGACACAGGCCTTTGGGGAACGGGGGAGGAGGAGATGGAGACCACGGCGAAACCGCCGGTGGAGACCACGCCCTTCGCCTACCTGCCCCAGGCTCTGGGAATTGTTCTGGGGCGGCTTCTGGGCTTTGGCGGCCTGGGGCTTTTGTATCTGGGGCGGTTCGGCAACCTGCTCTTTTTCACGGCGGTCACCTGGTATGCCATGAAGCGGCTGCCCTTTGGAAAAGAGGTGCTTTTCGGAGTGGCCCTGCTGCCCATGACCCTCCATCTGGCCGCGTCCTTCTCCTACGACGTTATGATTTTAAGCCTGTCCTTTCTGCTCACGGCGGTGACTCTTCAGCTGACCTATGGGGCGGCGATGGTGAGAAAACGGGACGTGGCCCTTCTGGCGGTCATTATGGGAGTGCTGGGACCCTGCAAGATGATCTACGGCGTTCTGGCGGGGCTCTGCCTGCTGGTTCCGGTGAAAAAGTTCGGAAACCGGAGAAACTGGATCCTTTCCGCGGCAGCGGTGCTGGCAGTCTACGCTGCCGCCATGATTCTGGTAAACAGCGGAACTATCGTGCAGTACGCGGCGGAAACGGAGAGCTTTGTGGGCTGGGCCGGGGAGACTGGATACACCTTCGAATGGGTCATCCACAACCCCATAAAAACTTTGAGAATTTTTTACAACACCATTCTGGAAAAGGGGGACTACTACCACCTGACCATGATGGGCAACTGGCTGGGCAATCTGGACCAGGTGCTGGACGTGCCCTATCTGGTGATTCTGGCCATAACCTTCGTGCTGTTTTTCCTGGCCATGAAGAAGCCTGGGGGAGAGACCATCTATCTGGCCGGAGGCCGGAGAATCTGGGTGCTTTTCCTGTGCCTGGCCGGCGCGGGAGCAGCCATGTTTTCCATGTTTATCGCCTGGACGCCGTCCAGCTCCAAAATTGTCATGGGAGTCCAGGGAAGGTATTTTCTGCCCTTCCTGCCGGTGTTTCTCATGGCTCTGAAAAACAACTGGATCACCCTGACGAAAAACAGGGACCGGGAGCTTCTGTTTTTCCTGGTCTGCGCCAATGGATATGCGCTGCTGCGGCTGTTTTCTATTGTCAGCATCCGAATCTAGTGTTATAGTATTGCTTGACAAGTTTGTTGAAAAAGTGAGGACGAACATATGGGAAAGATTAAAGTTACAACCTGTGATATTAAGGGACTCTGCGTGATTGAGCCCACCGTTTTCAAGGACGAGAGAGGCTATTTCATGGAGACCTACAATCAGAATGATTTTAAAGAAGCCGGTCTGGATATGGTCTTTGTGCAGGACAACCAGTCCATGTCCGTGCGGGGAGTTTTAAGGGGCCTTCACTATCAGAAGCAGTTCCCCCAGGGCAAGCTGGTGCGGGTGGTCCGCGGCGAGGTGTTTGACGTGGCGGTGGATCTGCGGGCGGATTCTGAGACCTATGGAAAATGGTTCGGCGTGACCCTCTCCGCGGAGAACAAGAAGCAGTTCTACATTCCGGAAGGCTTTGCTCACGGATTTCTGGTGCTCTCCGACGAGGCGGAATTTGTGTACAAGTGCACGGATTTCTACCATCCGGGCGACGAGGGCGGCATGGCATGGAACGATCCGGATATCGGTATTGAGTGGCCTCTCCAGGACGGCGTGGAGCTGATCATCTCGGAAAAGGATCAAAAATGGGGCGGATTTAAGGACACCTTTAAGTTCTGACCGGCAGGGAGAGGTTATTTCAGATGAAAGAAGTTATTTCCCTGATCGGGGAGATCATAAAAAGGCGGAAGCTGATCTGGGATCTGTCCAAGGCGGATTTCAGAAAGAGGTTTGTGGGGTCCTATTTCGGCGTGGTGTGGATGTTTGTCCAGCCCATTGTGACGGTGCTCATCTACTTCTGCATCTTCCAGCTTGGATTTAAGAGCGTGCCGCCGGTGCCGGGAGTGCCCTATGTGCTCTGGCTGGTGCCCGGCATCGTGCCCTGGTTTTTCTTCAGCGAGGCCCTCAATACGGTGACGGGCTGTCTGCAGGAGTACAGCTATCTGGTGAAAAAGGTGGTATTCCAGGTGGAAGTACTGCCGGTGATCAAGCTGATCTCCAGCCTGATGGTTCACTGTTTCTTTGTGGCCATCATGATTGTCATGGCTCTCTGCTACGGCCGGATGCCCATGGCCACCTGGATCCAGGTGATCTACTATTCTTTCGCGGCGTCCATGCTGGCGCTGGGGATCGGGTATTTTACCTGCGCGGTAAACGTGTTTTTCAAGGATATGGCCCAGATCGTGGGCATCTGCCTGCAGTTTGGCATGTGGATGGTGCCTATTATGTACCAGGAGTCCATGTTTGCGGACATTCCTTTTGTACTGACGCTGTTAAAATTCAACCCGTTTTACTACATTGTGGCGGGTTACCGGGACAGCATTCTGACGGGGCATTGGTTCTTTGAGCGCCCCACCATGACCCTCTATTTCTGGGTGGTGACGCTGGTGATCTTCTTCGTGGGACTGAAAGTATTTAAGCGGCTGCGGCCCCATTTTTCCGATGTGCTGTAAAGCGGCACAGGCGAGGTTTACGAATGTTAAAGGAAATTGTACTGAAAGCGCCTTCTGCGGAGGGCGCTCTTTCCATATCTGTGGAAGTGATCTACTCCGGCCGGCGGACGCTGGGGCTGGAGGTAACTGCCGACGGCAGGGTGCTGGCCCGGGTTCCCCGCTGCGCCGGGGACCGGACGGTGGAGCGGTTTGTAGAGGAGAAAAAAGGCTGGATTCTGGAAAAATATCTCCTCCAGAGAAAGAAAAGTGAAAAGCGGCGGGAAGCTGCCGGGGACCGGGATTACGAGAAAGATCCGGCCTTAGAGGCCAGGTACCGGGAGCTGGCCCGTATGGTCATCAGCCAGCGGGTGTCTTATTTTGCGGCAAAAATGGATGTCACCTACGGCAGGATCTCCATCCGCGCCCAGAAAACCCGCTGGGGCAGCTGCAGCGGCCAGGGCAACTTAAATTTTAACTGGAAGCTGATCCTCATGCCTCCGGAGATCCTGGATTACGTGGTGGTCCACGAGCTGGCCCACAGAAAGCAGATGAACCACTCGAAGCTGTTCTGGGCGGAGGTGGAGCGGATACTGCCGGACTATGAGAGGAGACGGCGGTGGCTGAAAGAGAATGGGGGATGTGTGTGAGGGGATTGCATAATATTGTAAAAAAATGTAAATACTGAATCTAACAGGCTTAGTCTAATACTATTAAATTCTGGATTGGAGCACAGTTTGCTTTTATACTGTTAGTATCCGAATAATACTAAAAGAGTGGGAAGTATGAAAACGAAAGTGCACAAGAAGCAGCTTGGAATGAGAATTCAGGAAAAACGGGTGGAGAAAAACTTGACGCAGGAAGAGCTGGCAGATTCTGTGGGATTAAGTTCCGTCTATATCTCGAGCATCGAGAGAGGAGTGAAGCTGCCAAGTCTCAGCACAGCTGTGAATATTGCCAATGCCCTGGATGCTTCTCTGGACTATCTGCTGGAAGAAGATTTGGTCTGCGGATATAAGGAGAGAGTGATCGAATCCAACAAACGGCTGGATAAACTGCCGTTGGGTGACAGAAAGCGGGTTCTGGCAATCATGGAGGCCGTGACAAAGATTTATGAAGAAGAATAGGAGCAGATATCGAAAAGGGTGAGACGATATCTGCTCCTATTTTTAAGTGACATTTGTTTTCTAAAGAACGGACATCTGAAGAAATGCCATATCCAGCACATATAATATCAGCCACGTCACAAGAAAACGGTACTGATGTCTGTCCCTGATGGTTCGGAAATAAATGTAAAGCGGTATGAAAACAAGTCCTGAGAGATAGACATAAAAGGGATATCCCATGGACGATCTGTTTTTAAAATAATCGTAGGATACAAAAGCCAAATTCAGTAAAAATACAACGGTAAATACCACTGGACTGCTGCCTGCCGCAATGTGCAGGACGATGGAAGCCAGCAGGGGCACGGCAGACAGCAGCCAGACGGACAAATCTTCTTTTTTCATAATCAACTCCATGATCTGTGTTTTATGCAAGTATTACTTCAATTCCCTG
>NBJMR02800__coassemble_1766_pt1 | contig 23342 bp, 22 predicted proteins | sample NBJMR02800__metabat2_low_PE_040 | metagenome-assembled genome bin NBJMR02800 | reverse complement strand
GTTATAAATAATATATCAATTTTTAATAATATCCTATGAGAAAAAGGGATTTTTAGGATATAAAAACGGAGATAGCCATAGTGCTCTACCCCGCCCTCCAGCCGGGAGGAAGCGTCCGCGGTCTGGAGACGGGTCAGAGCACCGTGTCAGAAAAGAATTAACCTGAGAAGGGATTAACCCCAGAAGATTTCTTTGAGGTTGTTGTGGAAGGGAAGGATCACATGGAAACGGTTGTTTTTTACCGTTTCCAGAAAATCCGACCGGCTCTGGTGGTGGGGATAGGACATGACGAAAGCTTTTCCCTCGTTGAGGAGAGTTTCTGTGGCGCAGCCCTTTTTCACGCGGCCTGTGAGGAGGACGAAGGCGCCTTTTTTTGTTTCCTCCATGGCCAGGCGGCTGTTTTCCGGACGTTCCAGGTGGGTGTCCCCCAGAAGGATCACCTGGCAGTCTCCCCGCTCCAGGAGTTTTCCCGGATCTGTTTCCAGAAAGTCCTGGATGGTTCCGATGGATTCCGGTTTCAGCCATCCGGGGTACTGGAGCATCCGTTCTGTGGTGCTTGTGAATACCGGATCGGCTCCCACGGAAATGTCCGGCAGGCTGTCTCTCAGCATGCAGATGAACTCCAGACCGCGGCCGTATTTGGGCAGAGGCAGGATCACCTTATGGCCTTCCGCAGTCAGCCGGCGGATGCGTTCAGCCAGGAGCAGGCGGAGTCCGTCCGCGTCTTCTTCAGAACCGGCGTGGGCGCAGTCGATGATGGCCAGCTCCCCGCTGCGCCCGGCAATCAGGTCCACGGCGTAGGCCAGGGGGCGGCTCTGGTAGTCGCCGGAATAAAACAGGCTGCCTCCCTCCCAGGAGACCTGAAGCCAGATGCTTCCCACACAGTGGCCGGATCTGCCGTAGGTGACAGAGAGGCCGCCGGGGAGGGGACAGGTCTGGTTTCCGGAGCCGTCCGGTTCCTCCAGCACGATGATCCGGTCGTAGGAGATCCCCGTCAGGTCCAGGGTGGGGGCGGTGGTCACCAGCCACCCGTGAAAGCCCTGGCGGCACAGCTCTTTAAAGGCCCCGCTGTGGTCTTTGTGGCAGTGGCTTAAGATCAGATATTCAGTCCGTTTCAGCAGCTCCGGCTCCACTTTGGGCCAGGGACTGGGATCGGTGTCCATAATGCCGCAGTCCAGCATAAAGTATTTGGTTTCCCTGTAAGGCATGAGGAAGCAGCTGCGGCCGTGCTCCCCGTATCCGCCTTTAATGATCAGACGATTCATAGACATAAAGCTTCTCACTTTCTATCTGCACATATCCTTCGGCGTTTTCAGAAATAGGATCGCTGTGAAGAATACAGAATTCTTCTCCCTGTTCCGTCTCCATTTTAACACGGAAACAGCCGCCTTCAAAGGTGGACATGACGGCTTTTGCCCGGAAGCAGTTTCCCTTCGGCTGTTTTCCCAGCCAGTGTCCGTCTTCGGGGCGGAAGCGGATCTGCACCGCCTTTCCGGCCTGGTTCTTCCCGGCCTGATTTTCTCCGGTTTCAGCGCCGCCTTCTGCGGAATGTCCGAAATACAGGCCGCAGGCCTGGCTTTCCCCGATTTTTACCCGGCAGGAGGCGGAAGGCTCTCCCTCTATGAGCGCCGCCTGCCGCAGGTCGTTGCCGGCCCCCAGAAGTCCGGCCACCAAGGCAGTGCCGGGCCGTTCGTAGCAGCCTCTGGGAGAGTCCGCCTGATCGATTTTTCCCCTGTTCATGATGATGATCCGGTCAGCCATGGCAAAAGCTTCGGAGGGGTCGTGGGTCACATGGAATACGGTGGTCTTCAGCTTGTGGAACAGATAGGACATCTCTGTCCGCATCTCAATCCTGAGCTGGATGTCCAGGTTGCACAGGGGCTCGTCCAGGAGTACGATGGAAGGTTTGGTTACCAGAGCTCTGGCGATGGCCACCCGCTGCTGCTGGCCGCCGGAGAGCTCTGCGGGATAGCGGTTTAAAAGTCCGTCCAGATGGAGAAGTCCCACCATCTCATCCACCCGGCGGCGGCATTCTTCTTTGGCGATTTTCTGGATCTTCAGGCCGTAAGTGATGTTGTCCTCCACTTTCATGTGGGGCCACAGAGCGAAGTCCTGGAACACCATGTTGATGCCCCTCTTTTCCGGGGGCAGGCTGTGGTGGGCGCCGGATACCTCCTGCCCCCGGATGCGCACCACTCCCTCGTCCAGCGGCAGAATGCCGGCGATGATGCGCAGAAGGGTGGATTTTCCGCAGCCGGAAGGGCCCAGAACGCTGATGATCTCCCCTTCCTCCACCTTCAGGCTGATGCCGTTTAAGACCTGGGTCTTTCCATATTTCTTCTTTATATTCTCAATTTCAAGTATTGTCTGCATGTCCGCTCCTCTTTCCAAAATTCAAAATAAACTCCAGCAGAAGCATGATGGCGATGATGAAAGCGCCGCCTACCATAGTTGCCGCCGCCGCGTACCCGAAGTTCAGGTCATTGTAGGAATCACTGATGTACACGGGGAGAGTGCTGTAGTTCGGCGGATACAAAATAGTGGTGATAGCCAGATTGAATACGCTTCCGCCGAAAGCCGCCAGCACGGCGGATACCATGCTGGAGTGAAGCAGGGGAAGAAGAACGGTTTTTAACCGCTTTCCCAGCCGGGCACCCTGCACCTGAGAAGCCACCAAAAGCTCTTGGGGAACCTTTGACATGCCGCCCACCAGCACCCTGTTGATCAGGGGCACCGCTGACGCCACGCTGGCCAGGATCAGGATTTCCGGTTTCCCGTAAAGGTTCAGGCCCAGAGGCTGGAGCCATTTCTGATTCCACACGAAAATATAGCCGATGCCCAGCACCACGCCGGGAACTGCCATGGCCACCAGAGTCAGCATGTCGATGAGACGTTTCAGTTTAAACTGGGAGTAGGTCAGGGTGTAGGCCACCGCAAATCCCAGGATCAGCCCAACTACTGCGGCCACAGCCGCCAGGCTTAAGGAGTTTCTGATCCCCTCCAGCAGGGCGCCGTCCGGCTGGAGCACGTTTTTATAATTGTCCAGCGTGAACGCGAATCTCTCGATACTGAAGGAGTTGGAGAAGGACATGATAAAGCTGGAGCCGATGGGGATGCCCAGGGCGACCAGGCTGAATATGCCGGAGACCGCGGAAAGCAGGGCGCTGGCAGATCTGGAGACCTTTTTCGGTACCACCTGTTCCGTGCCGCTGTCCAGATAATCAAACCGTTTGCGGCCCATCATGTAAAACTGGAGGATCATGGCGATAACGATCATCACCACCAGGTACAGGGACAGGACGCCGGCCATGTCGAAGCGCACGGGGGAAGAACAGATAGCGCTGTATATGGTATAGGGAAGGGTGGGGAAGGAGTACACCGCCGTTATGGTGGACGACATGCCGTAATCTCCCACCGTATCCATGAAAATCAGCATGGCCGCGGAGAAGTACGCGGGCATGCACAGGGGCAGCTGGACGCTGGTCCATGCCTTAAAGGGGGAGGCCCCGTTTAATCTGGCCGCATGGACCAGTCTGGCGGGATACCATTCCAGGGCTGATTTGATGGCTACATAGGCCATGGGATATTTGCACAGCACCATGACGGTCACAAGGCCGGGAAAGCTGAACAGAAAATTGTTCATGCCCTCAATATGGAGCCAGGATCTGGCAATCCCGTTGCCGGAGGCGAAGAAGACCCAGCCCTGAGCCAGAATAAAGGAGGGCATGATCATAAGGATCCAGCTGACGATGTCCAGAAGTTTCGCGAGGGGGAAATTATATTTTACCCGGATCTGTGCCAGAAAGCCTGCCAGGATCAGACCGGCGATGGTGGTGCAGAGACTCATGGAGGCGGAATTGATAAAGGCTCTCCTCCACAGAGGCCGGACAAACACGTCCAGCACAAGATTTAAATTGCCCAGGTTCAGCTCCTCCAGAGATAAACCCGGGCATACAACCTGAATCAGTACTGTCAGCAGAGGCAGCAGCACCAATATGGTCAGGATCGCTAAAATCAGCGATCCTGCAATGTTTTCTCTCAGTTTCATTTCGTATACTCCATTTACTGAATAGACATATCTGCAAACCATGCCTTGATATCGGCTTCGTTCTCAGCGCCCCATTCCACGTCGGCGACGGCCAGGGTGGCTTCCGGGTCACGCTCTGCTTTCTCAGATACTCCTTCCACAGACGGCTCAAAGAAGCCCTCATCTCCCGTATTTACCAGGGCCTGCTGCGTGTCGGGATCCAGCAGGAAGTTTACAAACATCTGAGCGATTTCCATCTGATCGGTGGAAGCGTTGATGGCGGCTACTCTGGTGGATCCGGGAGCGCCCTCCTCCGGCCATACGATGGTGATGGGTTCGCCGCTGTCAACCATCTCATAGGCGTTGCTCTCCTGAAGCAGGGCCACGGAGATTTCGCCGCTGGCAAGAGCCTGCACTACCTGGGGATTTTTCGGATAAACTTTCAGTCCCTGGCTGAAAAGGGTGGAGAAATATTCCTGTCCCTGCTCCATGCCCATGGAGTACATAATTTCTGCCGCCAGCGGATAGGCGGGAGCGGCTACCCCCGGGTCTGCCATACCCACCTGGCCGGCAAAACGCTCGTCTGTCAGATCCTCGATGGATTTGGGAGCAGTGGTCTCGTCATACATGTCGCTGCGGTATACCAGAACGCCTGCAGCGTGGGTTCCTGTGGGGTAGAAGCACTTGTTGTCGGGCACCAGGGTCTTGGAAAACTCGGTGAGGCCGGCGGCGTTCTCCGGCTCCCAGCCGGTGAGAAGTGAGCCGTCTTTGGATAAGTTGTATACATCATACATGGAGTCGATCCACACCACATCCCATTGGGGATTGCTCTTTTCCGCCTCGATTCTGGACATGGTCTCGGCGCCGTTGCCCACTACCACTTCCACATCGTAGCCTGTGGCCTCTTTAAACAGGTCTCCGATGACACCGTCAAAGTCATTTAAATAGACTAACAGAGGTTCGGTCTGAACGGGAGTGCCATCTGCTGCGCTGCTCTCCTGGACAGTTGTCTGAGCGGCTGTGGTGGTTTCCTGGTCTGCGGCAGCGGTGGTTTCTGTCTGGCTGCTTCCGCAGGCGGTTAAGCCCGCCATCATGCAGGCAGCAAGTCCCAATGATAAAATTCTTTTCACTTTAAATTCCTCCTGTGTTTTTTGAAATTATGTAAATCTTATCATTCACGAAAAAGGGCAAATATCCTGTTCTTGTTATATGTTTGTAAAAAATGTGTAAAGGGAAATAGTTTTCCGGGGCATTTCAGCCGCCGCTCCGCCTCCGATTCCACCTTTACACCCCACCCCAACCATGATAAACTTATCTCCATAAGAGAGAGGTTTATCAGCTATGCAGGAATATACAGAATGTCTCTACGAGATCATAAACGGAAAGGAGATCCGGATCAACGCCTGCCGCGGATACGGGGATACGGCGGTGATACCGGAGGAGATCGGCGGCCTGCCGGTGACAGAGCTGGGGGCTTACGTCTTCTCATCCAGCCGCCGGAAGATGCCGGAAGGGATCTGGAGCGGAGAGGAGCAGAGCTCTGGAGCGCTGGGAGCGGCGGAAGACGGGCCGCCTCTTCTGGAGGGGGAACGGCTGAAGGCATTGATTCTTCCTCCCACAGTGAGAAAAGCGGGGGTTTACGCTTTTTACAACTGCGGAAACTGGGAGAGCCTGACCTGCCACAGCTCCTTTCATGATATTGGGGCGGGAGCTTTTACCGGATGCAAAAAGCTGACCCGTCTGGATATTTTTATGGAGGAAGGCCAGACCCGGCCAGGTCTGAAGGACATTTTATCGGAGCTTCACCAGGAGGTTCATGTCAGGTATCGGACGAAAAACGGGGAGACCCGCCTGGTCTTCCCGGAATATTATGAGGATGCGGTGGAGAACACCCCGGCCCGGATCGTCTCCGTGAAGGTGTACGGCAGCGGCCACTTTTACCGCTACTGTTTTGACGGCCGTCAGCTTCAGTTTAAGGATTACGACGCCCAGTTTGAAAATCTGGTGATCATGGACCGGCCGGAGCTGGCAGTGGAGGCGGCGGCCGGCCGTCTGCGCTGGCCGCTGAACCTGTCGGAAGAGGCCAGAACGCGGTATCTGGAGTATTTGAACAGCCACCGGGCGGACAGCGCCAGGTGGTTTTTAAAGGAGCGGGACGGCGCCGGATTAAAATGGCTGCTGGATACCGTGGATTTTGACGAGGGCGATCTGGCGGAAGCCATCCAGGCGGCGGGAGAGCTGCAGGCGGCGGAAGAGCTGTCCTTTCTTATGAATTACCGCCATGAAAAGTTCCGCCCGAAGCGGAGGAAATTTGAATTATGATCGATCCCACAAGACAACGCCAGCTGGAAGAGCTGGACGCCGTTTCCATCTGCGTGGAGATTCTTGCCAATTCCAGGAATGAGCTGTACATGAATATGCGCTTTCTGGACCTGGCTTTGAGCAGTCTGTCTTTTCAGGCGGATCCCGGGTGTGCCGGGGTGGGAACGGACGGATATGATATTTTTTACCGGCCGGAATATCTCATGGGCCTTTACCGCCGCGGCCGGGTGTATGTAAACCGGGCGTATCTGCACATGGTGCTCCACTGCCTGTTCTGTCATCTGAACAACCGGGGAAAACGGGCGGAGGATTACTGGAATCTGGCCTGTGACATTGCCATAGAGTCCATTATCGACGGGATGTACCAGAAGTGCGTGCACGTTTCCCCATCCCCTTTCCGGCGGGAGCTGTACCAGAGACTGAAAAAAGATCTGAAAGTGCTGACTGCGGAAGGTGTCTACCGTCAGCTTCAGAACATGGAACTGAAGGAAGGACAGTACATGCGTCTGGCGTCGGAATTTCTGGTGGACGACCATCACTACTGGAAAGAGGACAAAAAAGGGGCCAGCAGCCAGCCCAGGAAGAATAAATGGGACAAAAACCGGGAACAGATGCAGACCAGCATGGAGACTTTTGCCAAGGAAAATTCCGGGGACAGCGGGGACCTGCTGGAACAGGTGCAGACGGAGAACCGCAGCCGCTGCGACTATAAGCGGTTCCTGAGAAAGTTTGCGGTGTTAAAGGAGGAACTTCAGGCGGATCCCGATTCCTTTGATTATGTGTTTTACACCTATGGTCTGGAGCTCTACGGAAATATGCCCCTGATTGAGCCCCAGGAGACCAGGGAAGTCTACCGGGTGGAGGATTTCGCGGTGGTGGTGGACACCTCCATGTCCTGTTCGGGAGAGCTGGTGAAACGGTTCCTGAAGGAGACCTACACCGTGCTCTGCGAGTCGGAGAGCTATTTCCGCAAGATCAACGTGCACATCATTCAATGTGACGAGAAGATTCAGGACGATCACGTGATCACCAGCCGGGAGGAGATGGAGGAATACATGAAAAATTTCACCATCCGGGGCTTCGGCGGCACCGATTTTCGCCCGGCATTTGAGTATGTGAACGCCCTGATCCGCATGGGAAAATTCCACAAGCTGAAGGGGCTGATCTATTTCACCGACGGGGAGGGAATCTTCCCGGTGAAGCGGCCGCCCTACGATACGGCTTTTGTGTTTGTGAAAGATAATTACACCGACGTTTCCGTGCCGCCCTGGGCCATTAAGCTGGTGCTGGAGCCGGAAGAAGGAGAAGACCAATGAACATCAAACGAGCGAAACAGGAAATAAAAAATACCATTCAGGCGTATCTTTTAAAGGATGAATTCGGCAATTACGTGATCCCGTCCATCCGCCAGCGGCCGGTGCTGCTCATCGGCGCTCCGGGCATCGGAAAGACCCAGGTGATGGAGCAGATCGCCAGGGAGTGCCAGGTGGGCCTGGTGGCCTACACCATCACCCACCACACCCGTCAGAGCGCCGTGGGCCTGCCCTTTATCTCCAAAAAGGAGTACGGCGGGAAGGAGTATTCCGTGACGGAATACACCATGAGCGAGATCGTCGCTTCTATATACAATAAAATTGAGGAGACGGGGCTGAAAGAGGGAATACTCTTTATCGACGAGATCAACTGCGTGTCGGAGACTCTGGCTCCCACCATGCTGCAGTTTCTCCAGTGCAAGACCTTCGGAAATCATAAGATCCCGGAAGGCTGGCTGATCGCCGCCGCCGGCAACCCGCCGGAGTACAACAAATCCGTCCGGGAATTTGACATTGTGACCCTGGACAGGCTGAAGCTGATCCAGGTGGAACCGGACTTTGGAGTCTGGAAAGAATATGCGGTGAGGGAGTCCATCCACCCGGCCATCATTTCCTATCTCAGCGTAAAGGAACAGAATTTCTGCAGGATCGAGACCACGGTGGACGGAAAATTTTTCGCCACACCCAGAGGCTGGGAGGATCTCTCCCGTCTGATTGAGGTGTACGAGCAGCTTCATCTGCCGGTGGACCGGGATGTGATCGTCCAGTACATCCAGTTTCCCGCCATCGCGAAGGATTTCGCCAATTACCTGGAACTTTACTATAAATATGAGAATGATTATCAGGTGGACGCTATCCTCCGGGGAGAGATCCGGGAGGAGCTGTGCGAGAAGGTGAGCCGGGCCCCCTTTGACGAGAAGCTGAGCGTCATCAGCCTTCTGCTCACACGGCTGGGAACGGCGTTCCGCACGGTCACAGAGGAAGAGCAGCGGCTGGAAATGCTTATGGAGTATTTGAAGACTTACCGGGAGCAGGAAGGGGACGGCCCTGCGCGGCTGAATGACATTCTCGCCGCTGTTTCCGCCCAGTGGGAGGAGAAAAAGAGGGAAGAGCTTTTAAGCCGGGCGGATGACCGGCGTTACCGGAAAGTGATAGGTGAGCTGGAAAACTGGTGCCGGACCATCCGCTCCCGGGATCTGAAGGACCCGGAGGAGACCTGGGCGGCGGTAAAGGAGCTGTTTGCGGGTGTCAGAGACCAGTATGAGCAGTCCTGGGACGAGGCGGGAGAGATGCTGGAACACGGCTTTGATTTCATGGAGGCGGCCTTCGGAGACAGCCAGGAGATGGTTGTCTTTGTCACCAATCTGAACACCAGCTATTACTGCGTCCGTTTCCTTCAGGAGTATGAATGCCAGCGGTATTATCAGTACAATAAGAAGCTTCTCTTCGAGGACAGGGAGGGAGAGCTGAAGAAACGGATCTCCGCGTATCTGGACTAGGCGGGAGCCGAAAGGAGGAGGACTATGATATTTATCGGAGGAATCAGCCAGGGACAGAAGGAGCTGGCGTACGGCGGTTCAGCGGTACTCTGCGCCATATGTGGCGGGTACGGCAGATATCAGGTGATCATGACTTACACCTACTTCAGTTTTTTCTTTATCCCCCTGTTTAAGTGGAACCGGCGGTATTACGTAAGAACCAGCTGCTGCGGCTCCCTCTATGAGCTGGACCCGGAGGTGGGGAAAGCTCTGGCCAGAGGGGAACAGGTGGAGATCCGCCAGGAGCATCTCCATCTTCTGCAGCGCAGCGGCCAGAATTTCCGGGGATACGGCGGAGACTGGCAGGGAAATTCTGGAAACGCCGGGACCCGGTACGGTGGAGATTCGTCCGGGGCGTACGGCGGCGGAGCAGGATCGTCCGAACGTCCGAATGGAGGAACGGGAGAATCTGCCCGGGATCTGAAGGCCCGCTACGGGGAAGATTTCCGCATGCGGTCCTGTCCCCACTGCGGATACCAGTTTGTGGACCATGAGAAGGAATTTACCTTCTGTCCCAAATGCGGCAAACCTTTAAATAAGCGGGAACAGGAGGAATAATATGAAGATCACCTATATTCATCATAGCTGTTTTCTGGCGGAGCTGCCCAGGTATAACCTGCTGTTTGACTACTATACGGGGGAGCTGCCGGAGACAGGAATGGACAAGCCAATGGCGGTTTTTGCCAGCCACCGCCACTGGGATCATTTTTCGCCGGATATCTTTCAGATGGGGGAGTGGTATCGGAATCTTTCTTTCATCCTGTCCAGCGATATTGAGAAGGGGTATGTGCCGGAGCGGGATCAGGAGAGGACGGTTTTTGTCACTCCGGAACAGGAGCTGGAACTGCCCATCGCAGGAGAGACGTTTAGGATTCACACCTTTCGGTCCACGGATGAGGGAGTGGCCTTTCTGCTGGACTGCGGGGACGAGGTGCTCTACCATGCCGGGGACTTAAATGACTGGTACTGGAATGGGGAGCCGGAGGAGTGGAACCGGACCATGGGAGCCATGTACCGCCGGGAGCTTCAGTCGATCCGCCGGGTTCTGGACCGGTGGGGGAGGGAGATCGACGCGGCCTTTCTGCCCCTGGACGGCCGCCAGGAAGACAAGTTTTTCCTGGGCCTGGATGAATTTATGAGAAATGTGGGAGCCAAAAAGGTGTTTCCCATGCATTTCTGGGATGATTTTTCCATTATTGACCGGCTGAAAGCCATGCCGGAAAGCAGAGATTACAGAAAACGGGTAATGCCCATCACAAGAGACGGGGACAGCTTTTTGGTAAATGTCCCGGAAACGGCCGTCAAACGGACGGGAAAGGAGAACATGTATGATTCTGATCAAAGGATGTAAGGCAGTGGACCCGAAGACGGGTACGGAACGGATCGCCGATGTGCTGGTGAGGGACGGAAAGATCGCCATGATCAGGGATCGGATTGAGGCGGCAGCGATAGAAGGCGCGGATGAGAAGCCGGCAGAGGGAACGGAAAAAGAGGGGGAGAACCTGCGGGTCATCCGCGGGGCAGGGCTGACTCTGGCCCCCGGTCTCATTGATGTTCACGTTCATTTCCGGGATCCCGGCCTGACTTATAAGGAAGACATTCAGACGGGCGCCGCCGCGGCGAAAAAAGGCGGCTACACCACAGTGATCACCATGGCAAATACAAAGCCGGTGGTGGACTCCCCGGAGACCGTGAAATATATCCTGGAGGAAGGGAAAAAGACAGGAATCCATGTGCTTCCGGCCGCGGCGGTGACGATGGGGCTGAAGGGAGAGACGCTGACGGATATGGAAGCTCTCCTGGACGCCGGAGCCGTGGGATTTACAGACGACGGCATCCCGCTGATGAACGGGCCTCTGGTGATGGAGGCCATGGAGAAGGCGGCGGCGCTGGATGTCCCCTTAAGCTTTCATGAAGAGGATCCCGCTTTTATCCGCAACAACGGCATCAACCACGGGGCGGTGTCGGAAAAACTGGGAATTTACGGCTCCCCGGCGGTGGCGGAGGACAGTCTGGTGGCCAGAGACTGCATGATTGCCCTGCACACAGGGGCGGCGGTGAACATCCAGCACATCAGCTCTGCCTGTTCCGTAGCCATGGTGCGGGCGGCCAAGAAGATGGGGGCCGACGTGTGGGCGGAGGTGACTCCCCACCACTTCACCCTGACGGAGGACGCGGTGCTGGAGTTCGGTTCCTTCGCGAAGATGAATCCGCCCCTGCGGACGGAGGCGGACCGCCGGGCGCTGATTGAAGGCTTAAAGGACGGAACCATCGACATGATCGCCACCGACCACGCTCCCCACAGTGCGGAGGAGAAGGCCAGACCTCTGACGGAGGCGCCCAGCGGCATCATCGGCCTGGAAACGGCCCTGGCTCTGGGAATTACGGAGCTGGTACGCACGGGAGAGCTGACCATTGCCCAGCTGATGGAGAAGATGAGCTTTAACCCCGCCTGTCTGTATCATCTGGAAAAGGGATGGCTGACGGAAGGAGAGGACGCGGATCTGGTTCTCTTTGACGAAAATGAGGAATGGACGCCGGGAGACTATGCCTCCAAAGCATCCAACAGTCCTTTTACCGGCTGGAAACTCTACGGAAAAGTAAAATACACCATCTGCGGAGGAGAGATTGTATATGAAGATGAAAGCGCTGCTGATTGATATAGACGGAACGCTGCTGGACTACCGCCAGTCGGAGGCGCTGGGAATCAGCGCCATCATGGAACACTACGGCGTCACTCCCACCCCGGAGTTGGCGGCCCACTACCATGACGTGAACCAGAGCTTCTGGGAGAAGTATGAAAAGGGAGAGATCACCAGAGCCCAGATCAACGAAGGCCGCTACCCGGCCTTCTTCGGGGAGCTGGGAGTGGAGGTAGATCCTGAGGTGTGCGAGGAGATCTACCAGAATTTTGTGAACAACCGCCTGGTGCCGGTGGAAGGGGCGGAGGATATGCTCCGGTATCTGTCAGGGAAATATCTCCTCTATGCGGCTTCCAACGGTTACTCTGACAAACAGAGAGAACGCCTGAGAAAGGCGGGAATGATTTCCTATTTCACAGACATTTTCGTATCCCAGGAGACGGGAAGCCAGAAGCCTCAGAAAGAGTTCTTTGACTACTGTTTTGCCAGGATGCCTGCCGGTCTGAAACGGGACGAGGTCATGATCATCGGCGATGGACTGACCTCCGATATGAGAGGTGGAAACAATGCCGGGATTCACACCTGCTGGCTGAACGCTTACGGAGAAGTCAACCATGCCGGCGTGTCCATCGATGTGGAGATTCACTCCCTGGCGGAGATTCGGAACTTTTTATAGATTCTTCCAAATTTCTGCTTTACAAAAGCGCTTTAGTATGCTACCATGGTAGCACAACGCATGAAATAAGGGCAGGATAACATAGAGGAGGATTACAATTATGAAGAAAAATCTCGGAGCAGCAGCGGTATTACTGACGGTGGCAGCCCTGGCGGGCTGCGGAAATTCCGGAACAGCTTCGGAGACCACAGCCGCGGAGAGCACGGCGTCAGAGAGTACAGCCGCAGAGGGAGGCAGCCAGACGGGGGAGAAGACCACCTTTATCGTGGGCTTTGACGCTGACCTTCCGCCCATGGGATTTATGGACGACGACGGAAATTACGTGGGCTTTGACCTGGATCTGGCCAGGGAGACGGCGGACCGCCTTGGGCTGGAGTTTGTGGCCCAGCCCATTCTCTGGGACGCAAAGGACATGGAGCTGGACAATGGCACCATCGACTGTGTCTGGAACGGATTTACCATGACGGGCCGGGAAGATGAGTATACCTGGACGGAGCCCTATATGAACAACGAGCAGGTTTTCGTGGTGATGGCGGATTCCGGCATTTCCACCACAGACGATCTGGCGGGGAAAGTAGTGGAGGTTCAGGTGGATTCCGCGGCGGAGACTGCGTTAAACGGCCTGCCTGACTTAAAAGCAACCTTTGCCAGCGTGGAGACCACCCCCAACTACAATCAGGCCATTATGGATCTGGAGATGGGAGCCGTGGATGCGGTGGCCATGGACAGTGTGGTGGCTCAGTATCTGCTGACTCAGAGAGGCACGGACGCGGTGATTTTGGACGAGGCGCTCTCCTCTGAGCAGTACGCAGTAGGCTTCAAGCTGGGCAATGAGGAGCTGAGAGATCAGGTTCAGGCGGCGCTGGAGGATATGGCGGCGGACGGAACCATGGCGGAGATTTCCACAGAGTGGTTCGGAAGCGATATCACCACCATCGGAAAGTAAATTGCCATCGGAAAGTAAATTCCGAGCTGGAAAAAGAAATGGAAAATACATATGCGGGCAGGCGGCCGGTGAGGCCGCCTTTGTTCGCGACAGGGAGATTGATTTATGGAACAGATAATGAACTGGCTCATGGAGATCGCCTCCATGCTGCCTCAGCTTTTTGACGGTATGGCGGTTACCATACAGATTTTTGTGGTGACGCTGGTATTCTCCCTGCCATTGGGACTGCTGGTGTCTTTTGGAAGAATGGCGAAAAACCCGGTGATCCGCTGGATCGCCAGGGCTTATATATCCATTATGCGGGGAACGCCGCTGATGCTGCAGCTGTTTATTGTATACTTTGGCCCCTATTACATATTCCGGATCCGGGTGACCAACGACTACCGGCTGTGGGCGGTGTTCATCGGCTTTGTGATCAATTACGCCGCGTATTTTGCGGAGATTTACCGCAGCGGCATCCAGTCCATGCCGGCAGGGCAGTATGAGGCGGCGAAACTTCTGGGCTACAGCCGGTTTCAGACCTTCTTCAAAATTATCTTTCCCCAGGTGGTAAAGCGGATCCTGCCGTCAGTGACCAATGAGGTGATCACTCTGGTGAAGGATACCTCTCTGGCGTTTACCATCAGCGTGATTGAAATGTTTACCGTGGCCAGACAGCTGGCGTCCTCCCAGGTTTCCATGATGCCCTTTGTGGCGGCGGGAATTTTCTATTATGTGTTCAACCTGCTGGTGGCGGTTGTCATGGAATTCTTTGAGAAAAAGCTGTCTTATTATCAGTAGGAGGCCGAATATGAATTTGCTGGAAATGAACCATATTGAGAAAAAATTTGATGATCTGCAGGTGCTGAAGGATATTTCCCTGGCGGTGGAGGAGGGGGAGATTGTCTCCATCATCGGGCCGTCCGGATCGGGAAAGTCCACGCTTCTGCGGTGTGCCACCATGCTGGAGACCATCGACAGGGGAGAGATTGTTTACCTGGGGGAGAAGGCCGCCTGGACGGAGAACGGACAGAAGAAGGCGGTTTACGCCAAAAAAGACCGGCTGAGACAGATTCAGAAAAATTACGGGCTGGTGTTTCAGAACTTTAACCTGTTCCCCCATTTTTCCGTGATCAAAAATATTACGGATGCCCCCATCCACGTCCAGGGAAAGCCGAAGGAGCAGGCTCTTCAGGAGGGAATGGAGCTTCTGCGGAAAATGGGACTGGAGGATAAGGCGGATGCCTACCCCTGCCAGCTCTCCGGCGGCCAGTGCCAGCGGGTGGCTATTGCCAGGGCTCTGGCCTTAAACCCCAGGATCCTGTTTTTTGACGAGCCCACCTCCGCTTTGGATCCGGAGCTGACGGGAGAGGTGCTGAAGGTGATCCGTTCCCTGGCGGAGCTGGACATCACCATGGTGATCGTAACCCATGAGATGGCCTTTGCCAGAGACATATCGGACCGCGTGATATTCATGGCGGACGGCGTGATCGTGGAGGAAGGCACTCCCGGTGAGGTGTTCGCCTCTTCCAATGAGAGAACCCAGGCGTTTTTGGGAAGATATGGGAAAATGCTGGAAAAATAAATACGGAAATCAGGAAAGTCCCGGCGGGTGTCCGGGACTTTCTTCTGTTCTTTTACTCATTTTCGCGGGGCGGATAGGTATCCGGATAGAGATCCATGACAGCCCGGGCCCGGTTGCGGAGAATGTCGCCCCAGGCGTAGCCGGCCACGAAGACGTGGTAGTCATTGGTGTCCTTCGGGATATTGGGAAGAACATTTCCCTGGTTTAAATGGCTGGCCAGCATAATATCCACATCCCACTGGGCCATCTCCAGGCAGTCTCTTACGAACCGGTGGGCCTGCTCCTCACTCTGGCCGTTTTTGGCGAGAGTTTCCGGGGCCATCATGGGGAAGACGCCCAGGCCTCCGTGCATAGCACAGTGATAGGTCTGACCGGTCTCCTCGTCGGTGTCGTCAAAACGGAAGGACGTGGCTCCGGGAGTGTGGCCGGGGCAGAGCCGGGTGTGAATCTGGAATCGCCCCAGCTCTATGGGCTTTGAATCGTCATACAGGTGGTCGACGGTGTAGGGAACGATCCGCTGGGGATGGTTGTCGTCCTTGTGAAGCTGATGCTGCTCCTCATCGACGGCGGACAGCCAGACCTCTGCGCCGGACATTTCCTTTAAAAACCGGCAGCCGTTGACGTGATCCCCGTGCCAGTGGCTGAGCAGGATCATTTTGATATTTTTCGGATCAAAGCCGATGCGCCACATGCGGTCGATGAGCATATAGAGAGTCTGCTCATAGCCGGTGTCGATTAAGATCAGGCCTTCTCCGGAGTCCAGCAGATAGGCGCAGACATCGTCCTGCCCGCCCACGTTCCACACATGAGGGGCGACGCGGTAAGCGGGAATCTCATATTTCCACCGGTTGTCCAGATCTTTTCCGCAGCGCAGCGGCGGAACCTGTGCGTAAAAAAACTTCTTTTCCATAAAACGCTCCTTCTTTCTTTTAATAAACAGGATACATAAAATATGCGGTCAGGGCCATTGAGGATATGCCGAGAATAATGTAGGGCAGTGTAAATTTCAATACCTTCGCCGGGTTATAATTTCCGGCTGCGTAGCACACAGCGCATTCAGCAGCTCCGCTGGGGAAGCCGAGAGCCAGGGTGTTGCCCACCGCGATAATGAGAACCAGTCCTCTGGGATCCCAGCCGCCGGCCAGGGCCACAGAGGCAGCCACCGGGGTCAGCACGTTCATGGTAGCCGTATTGGAAATGAAGGTGGTCATGATAACGGTGACGGCGGAGAACAGGAAAGCCACAAACAGCGGATGAGGATTGCTCCCCAGAAGACCTAAAATAGTGCTTCCGATCAGTTCTCCGGCTCCGGAGCTGCCCAGGGCGTCAGCGACAGCCAGAACGCCGGCGATCATCCAGATCATATCGGAGGTCATTTTCTGAACAGCTTCCTGTACGTTCAGCACTTTGGCGTAAATGAGAACAAGAACGCCCACAGCGGGAGCTACATACATGAGAGAGCCCGTCCATTTGTTTAAAACAAGAACCAGCATAACCGCGATGAACACAATATAGACCAGCATTTCCTGGTTGTGGGGCATGGCGGCCGTCTCCTTCACGCTTTTCAGCGCGCTCCGGTCGATTTCCTGATCGTCCCCCTTCGGGAGAAGTCTCCAGGCAAACAGGCAGTACAAGGTGAGCACCGCCACGGGAACCAGGGAGAAGAAGAACGGATCCAGCATCTGAAGGGCGTATTCTTCGTTGGGAATGATTCCTTCATACAGGGCGTTGTACCGGGCGAAAATGGTTGCGCCCATGCCGATGGGAAGCTTGCTCTTCCAGATACACAGGATGCCTAGCAGGGGAAGCAGCAGACGTTTCGGCGTGATCTCCCCTGTATTTCCCAGAGTTGACAGGAACACGATCAAAATAGAAATCGTCGCCGTGGCCGGAATAAACTGAACAAAAGCGGCTCCGATGATGTAGAAGAACAGAATCAGCAGAAAGCCCCGTTTGCCTTTCATCAGGTCCATGGCGCTGCGGATCTTTGCCACCAGGCTGGTCTTTGTCAGCGCGGCGCTCAGAGCCAGCATGGGAGCGATTAAAACTACGGTCTGATTGCAGAAGCCGCTGAACGCCTCCGGGACCGTCATGACGCCGGTCAGAACCATCAGAGCGCAGCAGGCCATGGTAGTGACTCCAAAGGGAACTTTTTGAAAGATAAAAGAGACCACCATAAATAATGTGATTGCAAGAACAATATAGAGTTCCATAAGCTTATCCCCCTCCAACTTTACAGATCAAGTTGTACATGTGATATTCAATATGGAATGCGCATTCGATATTTCATGTGGTTTTATTGTATAATGGAGAAAAAACAGAATCAATCTGCAAAAATGATAAAGAATTTAAAATAATTTGGAATATATGGCAAATAATCAAATTTTGAGATATAATCTGCATAATCGATGAAAATTCATTCACGGATGAAAGAAAATGAGGGGAGAAACAGTAAATAAGACCGTCTGTGCATTTCTTTATGAAATTGGCATTTTACATCTCGCTGATATTATGATATAGTAACGCAATAAATTGTCATCAGGAGGAAGCATAAGGATGGAAGAAGCACAGAAGAAGGAAGCAGCAGTTGTCACAGTGGCGGAAATGTTTGTAAAAGCCCTGGAGCATGAACAGGTGGAATATGCCTTCGGCATCCCGGGGGAGGAAAATCTGGATGTGGTGAACGCTCTGAGCCGGTCGGACAAGATCAAAGTGGTGATTACCCGCCATGAGCAGGGAGCCGCCTTTATGGCTGACGTATACGGCCGTCTGACGGGAAAGGCAGGGGTGTGTTTTTCCACCCTGGGACCTGGAGCGACGAACCTGATTACAGGTGTGGCGGATGCCAGCGGGGATGCCGCGCCGCTGGTGGCGGTGACGGCTCAGGTCTCCACGGATAAGATGCACCTGACATCTCATCAGTACCTGGATCTGGAAAGCCTGTTCCGCCCCATCACAAAGCGGACGAAAACCATCATGAGGGCGGAGACGGTGAATGAGATCGTCAGGCTGGCTTTTAAATACGCGGAGAGCGAGAGGCCGGGGGCGGCCCATATCTGTATTCCGGAGGACGTGGCCAGGGAAAAGGTTCCGGAAGGCGTGGCCAGAAAGCTTTTAAATCGGCCTGATTTTGAGAGGGAATTCGCAGACAGCGACTCCATTGACCGGGCGGCGGTGGAGATTGCCAGGTCCAGACGGCCGGTGGTTCTGGCGGGACACTCAGCGGTGAGAAGCAGGGCGTCAGAGGCACTGACCGTATTTGCCGAGCAGCTGAAAATTCCGGTGATCAATACCATGATGGCGAAAGGAATCATTTCCTATAAAAATCCTTACTCTATGTGGACCATCGGAATTCCCCAGAAAGATTATGCCAATCTGATTCTGGAACAGGCTGACCTGGTGATTGCTGTAGGTTATGACATTGTGGAGCTGGCGCCGGCGAAGTGGAATGGCAGCGACAGCCATAAGATTCTTCATATTGATTCCAGACCTGCCCATATCAACAAGCTGTATCAGCCGGAAGTGGAGGTGGTGGGAGATATCAGCGACTCCCTGTACCGCCTGGCCCGGTGCTGTGACAGCAAGGAGGAGCCGGAGGAGGCATTAAAGATCAAGGAACAGATGGTGAAAGAGCATGAAGAGTATGCAAAAGACCTGTCGTTTCCGGTGAAGCCTCAGAAGCTCCTCTATGACATCCGAAAGATTATGGGGCCGGATGATATTGTGGTATCCGATGTGGGCGCCCATAAAATGTGGCTGGCCCGCCACTATGACTGTTACAAGCCGAATACCTGCGTGATTTCCAATGGCTTCGCATCTATGGGAATTGCCGTGCCGGGGGCTATCGCAGCCAAGCTGGCCTGCCCGAAGCGGCGGGTGCTGGCCGTTACGGGAGACGGCGGATTTATGATGAACTGTCAGGAGATCGAGACGGCTGCCCGTCTTCACCTGCCGGTGGTATTTCTGGTGTTAAACGACGGCAGCTACGGACTGATCAAATGGAAGCAGGAAGACCGGTTCGGATACCACTACTGTGTGGATTTTACCAATCCGGATTTTGCTATGATGGGAACCAGCATGGGAATAAAGGGACTGAAGCTGGAACGGACGGAAGATCTGATTCCCACGCTGGAGCAGGCCTTCTCTTTCCAGGAGCCCTGTATCGTGGAGTGCCCGGTGGATTATGGAGAAAATACAAAACTGACGCAGCACTTAAAGGATGTGATGCGCCAGCTGGAGCCTAAAATGTGCTGAGGGATATCTGATAAACAGGGAGGCGGAGACTGCTGAAAAACAGTCCCATGCCGCTGAGCCGGAAGGATATTCTGCAGATATATAACTGGCTGTATTAAAAGATAAAAAAACGATGGGATTTTGGCCCGGAAATGGGCTGAACGGATATAGTTGTTGAACAGAGGTTCCATGGGGATGAGATGTCATCCCTGTGGAGCCTTTTTTCGGGATAGGCCTGGCGCGGAGTATCGCCGCCCGCAGGAGAAACCCGTAGAATTTGCCCCGTCTCTATGCTATGATAAAACAAACTTCAAATCAAAGAGGGAGAAAGAAGAAATGAGAGAACAAACAAAAGAGAATGCTCTTTCCGTGAGCGAAGAAAATCTGTATCGACTGAACGGAAGGGTGCCCTTAAAGAAAGCGATTCCATTTGGCCTTCAGCATGTGCTGGCCATGTTTGTGTCCAACCTGGCGCCGGTGCTCATCGTCTGCAGCGCGGCTGTGGTGAGAGGAACGGGGGAAAGTCTGACCTCCACGGAAATCACCCTGCTGCTTCAGTGCGCCATGTTCGCCGCCGGACTGGGAACCTGTATGCAGCTGTATCCGATCTGGAAGATCGGTTCCCGCCTGCCCATAGTCATGGGGGTGAGCTTTACCTTTTTAGGCAGCCTTCTGGTGATCTGCACCAATCCGGAGCTGGGATATGAGGGAATGGTGGGAGCTGTGATCGCGGGAGGTATTTTTGAAGGGCTGGTAGGCCTCAGCGCCAGGTACTGGAAGCGGTTTCTGACCCCGGTGGTCTCCGCCTGCGTGGTCATCGCCATTGGTCTTTCCCTGCTGTCTGTGGGAATGGACTCCTGGGGCGGAGGCAGCGGCGCCGCCGACTTTGGCGCCTGGTATCATCTGTTTGTGGGAACCTTTACCCTGGTGGTGTGTCTGGTCTCCCGTTATCTGTTAAAAGGGGTGTATAAAAACCTGAATATTCTGGTGGGGCTCGTATTCGGATATGCCTTGTCCATGGTGTTTACAGTGGCCGGGATCGCCCCCATGGTGGATTTTTCCGGCATCCGGCAGACCGTTCAGGAGGCGGGATTTTTCAGCCTGCCCCGGCTGGTATTTTTCACCAGCCATAAGCCGGTGTTTGATCTGGGAGCCTTTTTTACCATCGCCATTGTATTTCTGGTGTCGGCGGCGGAGACTACCGGCGCCACTACGGCGGTCTGCACGGGAGCTCTCGGCCGGGATATTAAAATCGAGGAACTGCAGGGATCCCTGGCTGTGGACGGATTTTCCAGCGCCATATCCGGCTGCTTCGGCTGCCCGCCTCTGACCTCCTTCAGTCAGAATGTGGGTCTGGTGACAATGACCAGGGTGATCAACCGTTTCACCATCCTCATGGGAGCTCTCATCCTGATTCTGGCTTCCCTGTTTCCGCCTCTGGGAGCCTTTTTCAACTCCCTTCCCCAGGCGGTGCTGGGCGGCTGCACAGTGATGATGTTCGGCTCCATCATGTATGAGGGAATAAAAATGCTGAAGGAGTGCGTGTTTGACGACCGTACCATGATTATCGTGTCCCTGGCCTTCTGTATCGGCGTCGGTCTGACTCAGACTTCCGGCAACTTTTTTGCCGCCTTCCCCCAGGCTGTGGGAGACGTGTTCAACGGCAATGCCGTGGCCGGCGTGTTTGTGGTGTCCCTGCTGTTAAGCCTGTTTCTGCCGAAGGAGAAAAAGAATGATGAAGCGTGATGATTCCGTTTGCAAAGTGCTGATACGAAAGGCCCTTCCGTCTGATATGGAAGCGGTCCTTGAACTGGCGGGAGATATTTTCGAGGGGGAGCAGAAAATTCCCCGAAGCTTAAATCCCATTCCGCCGGAGCAGAATCCCCAATGGTGGTGTGCCGTGGCCGACGGCCGGATTGCAGGCACCGCGGCGGCCTTTGAGGAGGACGGCCGCTGGCACATCGGCCGTCTGGCTGTGGCAAAGGAAATGCGAGGCCGCCACATCGCCACAGAGCTGTTAAAAACCGCTGCCGCTTTTGTATTTGACCAGGGCGCGGACGCTATCTATATGGAAGCCAGGGACATCACCGTGGCCATCGTCCAAAAGATGGGCGGCCGGGTCACGGGGGAGCCGGTGCCGTTTTATGAGGGAACGGTGACGCCGGTGATGTTGGAGAAGGAGAGGTTTCTATGAACACCCAAAAAATCTTCGAAATGGATTTTACCAAAGTTTATTCCCTTCTGGTGGGGAAGGCGGAGCGAAAAGGACATCAAAGATGGGAGGTGGACCAGCTGACCAGCTGGCTGACAGGGTATTCTCCGGAGGAGATTCGCCGGAAGGAGGAGGAATCCATCTCTTACGGCAGCTTTTTTGAAAATGCCCCGGTTCACAATCCGCTGAGAAAGAATATCCGGGGAACCATCTGCGGTGTGAGGATAGAGGACATAGAAGAACCGCTGATGCGGGATATCCGCTGCCTGGACAAGCTGGTGGATGAGCTGGCAAAGGGGAAAACTGTGGAAAAAATACTGGCAAAGCTGGAGGGCGCAGGAGGGAAATAACCGGCTGATCCACAGGGAGCTGGAAACGGCATTTCAGGAACACGGCTATTCCTATCAGATGCCGTTCCACTTCCCGGGAATCGGGGAGTACGCTCCCATGGTGGAGGCGGCCGGCTTTCAGGTGAGATCTGCGGTGCTGTTCGACCGGTTTACGGAGCTGAAAGGAGATCAGGGCTTAAAGGACTGGATCCATATGTTTATCAAAACGCCTTTCCAGACGGTTCCCGACCCGGACGAGCAGGAAGAGATCATAGACACGGCGGTGGACCGTTTAAAGAAGGATCTGTACCGGGACGGCAAATGGTATGCGGACTATGTGAGACTGCGGATGAAAGCGCGCAGGATCTGAGATACAGGGAGAAACTGTGGGGGTGAAGTAAAATTTGAGGAAGGAAATGAGAGATAGGAAGAGGATAATCCTGGCGATGATAGCGGCGGGATGTATCTTCGTGGGAGGCTGCGGAATCAAAGAATCTCCCGCGGAAGGGAGTACTGCCGAGACAGAGGTATCAGAGGCTGCCGGGGAGACCGCCGAGGAGGCTGCGGACGAACTGCCGGAAATAGATCCCGAAGCCTGGGAGATCTATTCCGCCGCCCTGGAAGCGATGTTCTCTCAGAATATCTGGCCGGATGGAAAAGAGATTGACGAGGAAGAATACAAGTCCAGAGGAGATTTCTCTGAAAATCAGTTTGCTGTCTGCGATGTAGACAATGACGGGAGGGAGGAGCTTCTGCTGCATGTGACTACCGCCTCTATGGCAGGTATGTTTGAAGGGGTATATGACTATGATCCGGATACCGGAAAGATCACGGAGGAATTTGTGGTATTTCCAGCGGTGACATACTATGACAACGGGACTTTAAAAAGTGAATGGTCCCACAACCAGGGGCGTGGCGCGAAACTGTGGCCGTTTACCCTGTATGAATATGATCCCGGAACGGATACTTACATTCGGAGGGGGAGCGTGGATTCCTGGGATAAAGACTTCGTAGCAGAAGGTTTTCCTGCAGAGTATGACACAGACGGAGACGGCACCGTATATTTCATTTATGAAGATGAAAATTTGACAGATAGGAAAACCGTGGATGGAGAGGAATATCACCAGTGGCTGGACTCCTATCTAAGCGGGGCAGAAGAGATCCGGATTGACTGGCAGGATCTGAAGGCCCAGACAGATCCGGCGGTTGTATCAAGAAACATTCGTGGAATAGCAAGACCTTTGATATAATGGGACCAGAAATCCCGGAACCGGAAGAGAGGCAGGAGGATAAATGTACATAAGCTAAAAACCCCTGTGGCACACGCTGGTTCGTATCTGCGAAGCCCTGAATTTGCAGCATTTTGGATATAATTGAATTAGAGCGGGACAAAGACGCTGAAATGTTAAATTGATAAGATGGACGCCAGATGGCAATATACCACATTTCAGAGATGAAAATGCAAAGTGGTTTTAACTGGAAATTCAGTTGCTGGAGGTAATTATGCGGAATGGATAATTGGTTTACCATTGAGCAAATA
>NBJMR02800__coassemble_1761_pt1 | contig 23711 bp, 23 predicted proteins | sample NBJMR02800__metabat2_low_PE_040 | metagenome-assembled genome bin NBJMR02800 | reverse complement strand
TGCCCTATGAGTGGGCTCTGGACGGAATCTCCAACACCCAGACCATCAACCCGGAGGCTCTGGGCCATGACGAGGAGGAGCGGACCAAAAACCTGGTTCAGGTGATGGACGGCTATTTTGACCAGGGAGCTCACCATCTGAACGTCAATGTGTTCGGCCGGGAGAAACTGGTGGACGCCATGGAGCACCCGGAGAAGGAGGAGTACGCCAACTTTACCATCCGCGTGTCCGGCTACGCGGTGAAGTTCATCGATCTGACCAGAGAGCAGCAGCTGGATGTGATCTCCAGAACCTGCCATCAGGTGATGTAGGCCATGGAAGAGAGGACGCGGGAACCTGCCGGAACAGCCGGGAAAGCGCCCGGCCCGGCCGTCGGGCGAATCCATTCGGTGGAGACCTTCGGGTCGGTGGATGGACCTGGCGTGCGGTTTGTGGTATTTCTTCAGGGCTGCCGCATGAGATGCCGATACTGCCACAACCCGGAGACCTGGAAGGAAGAAGGGAGAGAGCCGGCCACGGCGGAGGAAATATTCCGCCGGGCCCTCCGCTACCGCCGCTATTGGGGAAAAGACGGTGGGATCACCGTCAGCGGCGGAGAGCCTCTTTTACAGCTGGAGTTTCTCACCGAGCTGTTTTCCCTGGCGAAGGCCCAGGGAATTTCCACAGTGGTGGACACGGCGGGCAATCCCTTTACCAGAGAAGAACCGTTTTTCTCCCGGTTCCAGCAGCTTCTGACGGTGACAGATCTGTTCCTGCTGGACATTAAGATCATGGATCCGGAGAAGCACCGGCAGCTCACCGGCTGGGATGGCAGCAACATTCAGGACATGGCCCGGTTCCTGTCCGATCAGGGAAAGGATGTGTGGCTCCGCCATGTGCTGGTGCCGGGATATACGGACGGGGAGGAAGACTTAAAAGCCCTGTCTCAGTTTGCCGCCTCCCTGAATAATGTAAAGCGGTTCGAGGTGCTTCCCTACCACACTCTGGGACTGTTTAAATGGGAGAAACTGGGAATTCCCTATACTCTGGACGGCGTGCCCTCCCCCACGAGGGAAGAAGTGGAGCGGGCGCAGCGGATTCTGCGGACGGAAGAGTATCAGGGGTATCGAAAGGAAAAATAAAACTTGTCTCACAGACTGTTCCTGTTATAATGGAAGAAAGATGACAGCGGGAGGGACAGTCTATGAGCACAGAACATATGGAACTGATTCGTGTAAAGGCGGAGGACCGCGGGATGATCGCAGGTCTCTCCGCCTTTGCGTCTGAAATTGTGAAGGAGCATTTTGACCCCATCATCGGCCCGGAACAGAACGACTACATGATCGCCAGGTTTCAGTCGGTCTCCGCCATTACGGAACAGATCCGCTCCGGCTACCGGTATTATGTGGCGGAAAACGAGGCGGGGAAGATGGAAGGCTTTCTGGCATTTTACCCCAGGGATGGGAAGATGTACCTGAGCAAATTTTACGTGCACAGGGCGGCCAGAGGCCATGGAATTGCCAGAAAGATGTTTGAATTTGTGGAGGAGGAGACGAGAAAGGAAGGTCTCCCGGCCATTTTCCTCAACGTGAACCGGGACAATCAGGCGGTGATCCGCATCTATGAGCATTTTGGCTTCCGGAAGGTGAGGGAGGAGAAAAATGACATCGGCAATGGATTTTACATGGACGACTGGGTGCTGGAGTGCCCGGTGACCCCATAATCGGCAGATGACAAAGGAGGAAGAAGGATGATCGTTACAACAACACCGTCTGTAGAGGGAAAGAAAATTGTGGAGTACAAGGGAATCGTATTCGGAGAAGTGGTGTCGGGAGTGAATTTCCTGAAGGATTTCGCCGCCGGCATGAGGAATTTCTTCGGCGGCCGGTCCGGATCCTATGAGGAGGAGCTGCTGGCGGCCAGAACCCAGGCTCTGGAGGAGATGGAAAAACGGGCGGAGGCCATGGGGGCCAACGCCGTGGTGGGCGTGGACGTGGACTATGAGGTGCTGGGAGCGGACAACGGCATGCTGATGGTTTCCGTCAGCGGCACGGCTGTGGTCTGCGAGTAATGGAAGAAGGGGGATTGGCAGATGGTTCGAAACCTGACAGACGCGGTTATGGGCAGACGGCCCTATGACCGGATCATAAAAAATGTCCGCATTGTCAACGTGTTTACGGAGGAAATTATTCCCGGAAATATCGGTATTGTGGACGGGATGATCGCCTGCGCGGGCGATCTGGGGGAGGACGCGAAGGCATTGGAGACTGTGGACGGAAAGGGACGTTTTGCAGTGCCGGGATTCATTGACTCCCACATGCACCTGGAGAGCAGTATGATGACGCCGGCCCACTTTGCGGAGGCGGTAGTGCCCATGGGAACGGTGGCTGTGGCGGCGGATCCCCATGAGATCGCCAACGTCATGGGAAAACGGGGAGTGGAGATTCTCTGTGAGATGACTAGGGATCTGCCCCTTCATGTGAGCATTATGGCTCCCTCCACCGTCCCCTCCGCCCCCGGTTTTGAGACGGCGGGAGCGTCCCTGGAGGCAGAAGACGTGAGAGAAATGCTCTCCTACGACGGAGTCCTGGGCCTGGGCGAGGTGATGGATTTTAACGGGGTGGTGGATTCCGATGAGAAGATGATGGCCATCATCGACGAGGCTCAGAAGACGGGATGTCTGATGGACGCCCATGTTCCCCTGTTAAAAGGGAGGAGCCTGCAGGCCTTTGTGTCCACCGGTCTGGACTGCGATCACACCTACATGGACGTGGACAGCGTGGCGGAAAAGCTGCGCTGCGGCATGTGGGTTCAGATCCAGGAGAGGTATTTTACCCCGGAGCTGATGACGTACCTGAATGACAGCCCGGCTCAGGGGCGGATTCTGCTGGCCACTGACGACGTTCCCATCAGCCGCCTGGCGGACTGGGGCCATGTGGACCACCTGGTGCGGAAAGCCATTTCCATGGGACTAAAGCCCATGAACGCATACCGCTATGTGACCATCAACGCGGCGGACCGGCTGCGCATGTACCGGTCAGGGGCCATCGCCCCTGGGAAATGGGCGGATATTCTGCTCCTGGATTCCCTGGAGCAGGCGAAGGCCTCCGCCGTGTTCTGCAGAGGCGTCCTGACGGCGGAAAACGGAAAGATGACGGTTCCCCTGCCGGAAAAGCCCTTCCCGGCAGATGCCTGCGCCACCATGTCCATAGAGCCTCTGGCGCCGGAGGATTTCCGGCTGAAGGCAGATGGAAGCCGGGCCCTCATACAGGTGATGGTCCAGGACGGAAGAACGGCGAAAACCTTCCCCAGGAAAGCCTGGTGCGCCGTGGTGGGAGGCTGCGTGGAGCGGGAAGGAGTTTGGGCCGATGGGGACGCCGTTCCCTGCAGCCTGGTGAAAATGGCGGTGTTTAACCGGTATCCGGGGAATGATCACCGTTCCATCGGCTTTCTGGGAAATCTGGATCAGTTCCGGGGAGCCATCGCCACCACCTACGCCCATGACTGTCACAATCTGACGGTCTACGGCAGCAGCGACGAGGATATGGCGGCAGCGGCAAACCTGGTGATCCAATCCGGCGGCGGTGTGGCCGCCGTGAAGGACGGCCGGGTGCTGGCCCACATCGCCCTGCCCATCGCCGGCCTTCTCTGTGAGGACCGGATGGAGGTGCTGGCGGAGAAATTTGAGACTCTCACCCGGGCGGCGGAGGAGATGAAGCTGAACCACGAGGAAGTGCTGTCCTTCATCACCCTCATGGCTCTGGCCGTCTCCCCGGAGATCAAGCTGACGGACCTGGGGCTGGTGGACGTGGTCCGCAAGTGCTTTGTGCCCTGTGTGGAGAAGACGGAAGATTGAAGAAGGAGAAAAGATTATGGTGTTATTTATTGAGTATCCCAGGTGCTCCACCTGCCAGAAGGCGGGAAAATGGCTGCGGGAACATTCTGTGGAGTATCAGGACCGCCACATTGTGGAGAATCGTCCCACAGAGGAAGAGTTAAAGACATGGATTCAGACGAGCGGGCTCCCGGTGAAGAAATTTTTCAACACCAGCGGAAAGAAATACAAGGAGCTGGGGCTGAAGGACCGCCTGCCGTCCATGAGCGACGGGGAGCAGATCGCTCTGCTGGCCACAGACGGAATGCTGGTGAAGCGCCCTCTTCTGGTGGGGGACGGATTTGTGATTCCCGGCTTTAAAGAGAAGGAATGGACGGAAAAGCTGGGGTTATGAGACGGTTACTGGAAAAAGGAGCGATTCTGTCCCTTTCCCTGCTGCTGACCTCCACCTATTCCGTGTCCACGGTCATTCCCAGCATGGTGGATTATTACCGGGGATACGACAGAAGTCAGATTGAGCAGCTGATCTCTGTGACATCCATAGCTATTATGGTGATTATTCTCCTTAATCCGTGGATTTCCCGGGTCATCCGTGAGCGGGTCAGCATTACCGCCGGCCTGGTCATGCTCGCCGCCGGGGGAATTGCGCCGGTGTTTGTCCAGAGCTATGGAGCCGTGTTTGCGGGACGTCTGGTGCTGGGAGCGGGAATCGGGCTGGTAAACGTCTACGCCATTGATATCATCAACAGCCGGTATGACGGCGACGAGCGGTCGGCGCTTCTGGGCTACCGGGGGTCGGCGGAAATTGTGGGAAACACGGCCCTGACCCTGGTGGTGGGGCTGATTCTGGGAGCGGGAATGGACTGGAACTATTGTTTCCTCATCTATCTTGCCGCAGTTCCCGTGCTGATTTTTTATCTGCTGTTTGTACCGGGATCCGGAGCGGCGAAGTGCAAAGAAGAGAAGAAAGACGTCTCTCCGGACAGGGACGGAATCCGGAAAATTGCAAAGGATCTGCTTATAAACGGCTGCTATGGGGCCCTTTTTATCGGCATTAATACCTGCACCACCATGAGAATTCCCAGCCTGGTGCTGGAAAAAGGGATCGGAACGGAGGTTCAGGCCAGCCTGATTACCAGTCTGATGATGGCGGCCGGGATTGCCGCGGGAATTATATTCGGCAGCCTGTCCAGGATTCTGAGAGGCAGGCTGCAGAAAGTGGGGCTGTTGGTCTTCGGCGCCGGCATGGCGGTGATGGCCGCAGCGGGAAATATCTGGCTGATGGGTTTTGGAGCCGTGGTCACAGGGCTGGCCTTCAATGCCCTGATCGTGACGGTGTTTGACCGGATTCCAAAAAAATTTCCGCCGGAGGCTACCACTCTGGCCACCACCTGCACTCTGGTGGGATGCAACCTGGGCTCAGGATTTTCTCCCTATGTGCTGAAACTTATTGACCAGATCAATGGCCGCATGTACACCTCTTTTGCGGTGTGCGCGGCGACGGTGGCGGTAATCGGGATCCTGCAGCGGGAAGAAGCATAAACGGATCGGACGGGGGGTTCCCTGTCTGGTCTTTTTTTGCAGTGCGCCCGGCAAAGGGCCGCCATGCCTGCATGGGCGGACATTTGCCGGGCAACGGACAGCGGACAGCTCTGCTGTGAGCTGCCCGCTTCCTCATAAATTTTGCAGATTTTTCTGAAGATTTCCTCCCTGGGGCATCGTTATAGAGAATAGCTGATGGAATCAACTGCCGGCGGAGGCCGGAAAATAGAAAACTGGAGGAACTTATGACAGATACAGAGCGCAGGGAGGAAGAGTTTGACGCCCAGGTGGCGGAGCTGATGAAGCCGGACGAGCCGGGAAAGAAGAAAAAGAAGGTACATAAAAAATGGAGCAGAAAGAGGAAGATCCTCACGGCTGCCGGGGCGGCGGTAATTCTTTTTGCGGCCTTTCGGGCCTGCACTGGAGGCGGCGGGACCGTGGCAGTGGCTACCACCCCTCTGACAAAGGGGGATGTGACAGAGGTGCTGTCCCTCACCGGGCCCATCTCCGGCACGGACAGCGTGGATGTGTTTTCCAACCTTCACTCGGAGGTGCAGGCTCTCTATGTGAAGGAGGGGGACCAGGTGGAACAGGGCCAGGTGCTGGCGGAGTTAAACACGGCGGACGCCCAGCGGGAGGTGGACATCGCCAAAAATGCCTACGATCTGGCGGTGGCGGAGTTTGAGGAGCAGGCGACTGCCGCCGTAAACGGCTACGCCAAGGCGGTTCAGGACTACAACACCGCGAAGGGAAACTATGACAGAAGCGCCGTGCTGGCCCAGGCGGGATCCATCTCCCCGGTGGATCTGGAGACGGCCAGAAATGCCATGGAGGATGCGGCCAGGGAGGTTTCCTCCTACCGGGTGGAAAACGGGCAGCCCCTGCCGGCAAAGTCCTATGAGCTGAGAATCAAAGATGCCCAGTATGAGCTGGAGACGAAGCAGGAGGCTTTGGAGGACACGAAGATCATCAGCCCCATCACCGGAACTGTGGTCCGGGTCAACACGAAGGTGGGCCGGTTTGCCGACGAGACGGGAGATACGGCGGAACCGCTGTTTGTCATTGAAAATCTGGACACTCTGGAGCTGGAGATCGACGTGAGCGAGTACTCCATCGGAAAGGTGGCCCTGGGACAGGAGGCGGTGATCAGCGCCGACATCTTAAACGGGGATACGGTGACGGGAGAGGTGACTGCCATTTCGCCTACAGGAGAGGAGAAAAGCGGCGGATCCTCCGAGCGGGTGATTCCCACCACCATCCGGATCAATGACAAGGATTCCCGGCTGATCGCCGGGATCACCGCCAGGGCGGAGCTGACCTTAAATGAGGTCCACGATACCTGGGTGGTGCCCGGTTCCGCGGTGATGGACCGGGAGGACGGCTCCTACATCGCGGCGGTAAAGGACGGGGCGGTGGAACTGATTCCCGTGGACCGGGGTGTGGAGAGCGACATTCAGACAGAAGTAAAGGCGAGAGGGGAGATTCCTCTGGAAGAGGGGTTGGAGATTATCACCAGCCCGGATGCCGGCCTGACAGACGGCATGGCAGTCACCGCCGTGCCTGGAGCGTGAGAGGAGAGACCATGAAAAAACTGGAATATCTGAAAAAGCTGTTTCGGCGGCCGGCCCTTCCTCCCTCCGGAGAGACGGAGGATCTGATCCGTCTGGAAAATCTGGTGAAAATCTATGACACCGGGGCTCTGAAGGTGATGGGACTGAAAAAAATAAATCTGACCATCCGCCGGGGAGAGTTTGTGGCCATTATGGGCCAGTCAGGGTCGGGAAAATCCACTCTGATGAACATTCTGGGATGTCTGGACCGTCCCACCCTGGGGCATTATTATCTGGACGGACAGGACACGGCCCAGATGACGTCGGAGGAGCTCTCCGCCATCCGGAATCAGAAGATCGGCTTTGTGTTTCAGTCCTTCAACCTCATATCCAGAACCTCCGCCTTAAAAAATGTGGAGCTGCCCATGACCTATGCCAGAAAGCCGAAGAAGGAGAGGCGGGAGCGGGCCATGGAGCTGCTCACCCGGGTGGGGCTGGGGGCAAGGTACAGTCATATGCCCAACGAGCTCTCCGGCGGACAGCGGCAGCGGGTGGCCATCGCCAGGGCTCTGGCCAATGAACCGCCCCTGATTCTGGCGGATGAGCCCACGGGAAACCTGGATACGGCGGCGTCTGAGGAGATCATGGAGCTGTTTGCCACCCTTCACGACGAGGGGGCCACGGTGGTGGTGGTGACCCACGAGGAGGACATCGCCGCCTTTACCGGGCGGATCATCCGCTTCCGGGATGGCCAGATCATCAGCGATCAGGTCAACGAACATCCCAGAAGGCTGAAAAAGGAGGAGACAGTATGCTGATCGAGAATATGCAGATGGCGTTTCACGCCATCCGGGCCAATAAGATGCGTTCCTTTCTCACCATGCTGGGGATTATCATCGGCATCGGGTCGGTGATCGCCATCGTGTCCATCGGCGACACCATGCGCTCCCTGTTTGCCGATCTCTACGCCAGCGTGGGCCTGACTCAGACCTACGTGAGCATCGGATACTGGGTGGACGACGTGCGGGAGAGCGACTATTTTACCATGGACGACCTGACCCGGATCAAGGAAGTGTTCGGGGACAAGATCACTTATATGGACAGCTCCGCCTATTTGAACGGGGATGCCAGAGTTGGGGAAAAGAGCATGAAGTTTGAGTTTACCGGCGTGGATTACAACTACCAGGATGTACAGCCGGTAAAGATCCTCTACGGCCGGTATCTCAACGAGGGGGACACTCTGGGCCGGAGAGCCAGCGCCGTGGTGGAGGCGGAGAGCGCGAAGCGTCTGTTCGGCACGGAGAACGCCGTGGGCAGAACCTTTCGGACGGATGTGTACGGCACCATGACGGAGTTTACTGTGGTGGGAGTCTACGAGGTGGAGATGAATGCCTTTCAGAAACTGATGATGGGAAGCAGCGACGACACGGGAAGCGCGTTTATTCCCTGGACGCTGCTCACCTGGCCCAACGACCGGTTTTACCAGTGCCATCTCTTTGCGGACGAATCCATGACCACGGCGGAGCTGGACCGGTTTTACGACGATCTGACCTTCTATGTGGCGAAGCTGAAAAACAGAACCCCGGAGGATATGTATGTGTACACCGCCACCCAGGAGATGAACCAGATGGACAGCATCATGGGCGGCCTGTCCGCGGCGGTGGGCGGGATCGCCGCCATCTCCCTGCTGGTGGGCGGCATCGGCATTATGAATATTATGCTGGTGTCCGTCACAGAGCGGACCAGGGAGATCGGAATCCGGAAGGCCCTGGGGGCCACCACCCGGGATGTGATGGTCCAGTTCCTCACAGAGTCGGCCATTCTGTCCGCCTGCGGCGGAGCCATCGGGATCCTTCTGGGAGCCGGCGTGGTGTTTCTGGGCGGAACGGCTCTGGGGCTGAACGTGGTGGTGAAACCTTCCGTGGTTGTTCTGGCGGTATCCTTTTCCGCCATGGTGGGAATCTTTTTCGGCATGTATCCCGCCTCCAAGGCGGCGAAGGCGGATCCCATCGAGGCCCTGCGGTATGAATAGAGGGAGGCCGGCTGCGGCCTCCCCCGTTTTTTCTTGCTTTTTCCCCGGGAATGTGATAAGGTAAATCACATATGAGCATTGTCTTTTTACGGAACAGGACCCGCTGGGGCTGTTCCGCAATTCATGGCCCGGTTCGGGCAGATTTCCTGAGAAAAACGAAAAAAGGCTGCGGGCAGGAAGGGGAGAAGCCTATGGAATATGGGCGGCGGGGAGAAAGTCTGTTTTCCCTGGCGTTTCGGAAGAGGGAATATGGAGAGTCGCTGTACAGAGCCCTGAAAGGCGGGGACTGCCGGCGGGAAAAACTGCGGGTCTGCGCCGCGGGAGAGGAGCTGTGGATGGAACCGGAAGAGGGCGGGACCATGGTGGCAGGTCATTATATGAATCTGTGCGGCAGGGAACCCGGCCTTCCCCTGGGATGGCTGCTGGGACTGGGATGGAGCGCCGGAACCCGGTCCGGCTCTGGCAGGAGGAGAACGGCCGGATCTCCGGAAACGGATGAGGGAGGCAGGATCCGATGTGTGGGACTTTACCACGGCAGGGCGGAGGACCCGGACCGGGCGGAGGTGGATCTGTCCTCGGGCGCCGGGGTGTCCGTGACTGCGGTGAACATCGGAGGCGGACGGAGCCGAAGTCTTCTGGAAGCCTGTCCGAGACTGGGAGAGTACGGAGCTTTTGTGGAGCAGGTAAAATCCGGCCTGGAGCTGGGACTGGGACCGGAGAGGGCGGCAAAGCGGGCCTCCCGCTGGGCGAGGGAGAACCATGTGCTGGGAGATCTCCTGGAACTGGGGGAAAACGATGTGCGGGACCGGATTCTCCGGGAATACGAGGGAGAGCTGGCCGTGGTGAGGGAAAAGCAGTTAAGTTACGCGGCGGGAATGACGGACGGCCTGCTGCAGGGGGAAGTCAGCGGGATGGCCCGGCTGCTTTTGGGCATTCTGTCCCGCTTCGGCCCGGTTCCCCTGTGGCTGGAGAAAACGGTGGCGGGGGAGAAAGACTGCGGCAGGCTTCAGCAATGGGGAACCGCTGCCTCCCGGTCTTCCACCCTGGAGGAGTTTCTGCGCCTGTCCGGTCTTTTCTGCAGGCAGTAAATGGTGAAAAAAATTTCACATATTTTCCCTTGACCCTCCTGCTGTGAAAAAACTATAATAATTGGAGCAGCTGTTTTCGGAAGATGTTTTACATTTTATTAAATTTTTGCCCATCCTATCGCCAATAGGGTACTTTTATGGTATACTGAATTGATAATTTATGTGCAGGCGAGGAGTTTTTATGCTGAATGAAGATAAAATTGAACTGATGACCGGCATCGCCATGTTTGAGAAGCGGGAGGGAAAACAGATTGCCGCGGCAGGGAAGATGTTTAAAAGCGATTTTGTGGGGCGGCACATGCTCCATGCTTTTTTGCGCTTCACGGCGGCCTATGTGCTTCTTTTCGCTGTCTGGGCCATGTATTCGGTGGACCGGCTTCTGTCCACGGCATCTCTGGAGGAACTGATGAGACTGGGAGGTACGGCGGGCGTCTGGTACGGAGCCGGACTGGCCCTGTATCTGCTCATCACCAGGGCTGTTTATGCCAGGCGGTACGACGAGGCGAACAGGGCCCTGCGGGCCTATATGGCAAAGCTTCGCCGCCTGAAGAAACGGTATGAATTCCAGAACCGGAAAAAAGAGCTGGCAAAGGAGGGCAGACGTCATGATGGCGCTTCTCGTATTTAAAGAGCGGCTGCGGGTATGGTATGGAAAATACGGCGCATATATTAATACGGCAGTCCGTTTTTTTCTGTGCTTTGCGGCTCTGATGGCAGTAAATGAAAATGTGGGATTTATGACCAGGATCAGCGGAATCCTGCCGGCCCTCGGGCTGGCAGTTCTCTGCGCTTTTGTCCCCTATGGCCTGGGGGCGGTGCTGGTGGGAGTGTTTGCCCTGGTCCACGTGAGCGTGGTCTCCTTGGAGATCGCCGTTCTGCTGGCGGTGGTCATGCTCCTGATCATGCTTTTATACTATGGATTCCAGCCGGGAGACAGCTGGCTGCTGCTGGTCACTCCCCTGGCGTTTTTCCTCAATATTCCCTATGCGGTGCCCCTGGTGGCGGGGCTGTCCTGCAGCCTGGTATCTGTGATACCTGCGTGCAGCGGCGTGCTCATCTACTATATTCTGCTCTATGTGAAGCAGAACGCGGGAATCCTGACAGGGGGAGCGGCTGTGGATATTACGGAGAAATACAGCAGTATACTGGGCGGCGTAATTTCCAATGAGACCATGCTTTTTATGGCCCTGGCTTTTGCTGTGGGGATTCTGGTGGTCTACATGGTAAAAAATCTGTCCATTGACTACTCCTGGTATATTGCCATCGCGGCCGGCACTGTGGTGCAGGCAGTGATCGTGTTTGTGGGAGTTTTTCTGTTTAACATGTCCTTTTCTGTGGCGCCCTTTCTGGTGGGAATGGCGGTGAGCGTGGCGGCGGCAGCGGCCTACACCTTTTTCGTGTTTGCCGTGGATTATACCCGCACGGAGTATTTACAGTATGAGGATGATGATTACTATTATTATGTGAAGGCGGTGCCGAAGATTGCTGTGTCGGCTCCTGACGTAAAGGTGCAGAAGATCAACGCCAGAAAGAGCAGCAGGAAGCACAGCAGGCCGGGCGAGAGATAAAAGATAGAAGGGGAGGTGTCATGGATTTATGACGAATTTGGTGGAAACGCTGTATTCCTGGCTGTCTTTTGTGCGCCATATCAGCATAAGAAACCTGCTGGAGATTGCGATTATCGCGTTCCTGGTCTATGAGATCCTGCTTTGGATCAAAAACACAAGGGCCTGGACGCTGCTGAAGGGAATCGTAGTCATCCTGGGTTTTACCGTATTCGTGTATGTGCTGCGGCTGAACACGATCTTCTGGATCGTAAGCCGTCTGGCGTTTGTGGCGACGACAGCCCTGGTGATCATATTTCAGCCGGAGCTGAGGAAGGCCCTGGAGGAGCTGGGAAGCCAGAATATTATCTCCGGGCTGCTGTCCTTTGACGACGGCAAGGAGAACCGGGCTTTTACGGACCGGTCTGTGAACGAGATCGTAAAGGCCACTTTTGAGATGGCGAAGGTGAAGACCGGAGCGCTCATGGTCATTGAGAGAAGCACTCCCTTAAATGAGATCGAGCGGACGGGAATCGAGATCGACGGATTGATCAGCAGCCAGCTGCTCATCAATATTTTTGAACATAATACGCCTCTTCATGACGGGGCGGTGGTGCTCAGCGGCAATAAGGTGATCGCGGCCACCTGCTACCTGCCTCTGTCTGACAATATGGACATCAGCAAAGACCTGGGCACCAGGCACCGGGCGGCTGTGGGCATCAGCGAGGTGTCTGACAGCCTGACCGTGGTGGTGTCAGAGGAGACCGGGCGTGTGTCCGTGGCAGAGAACGGAAGCCTCAGCCATATCAAGGACAGCGATGAGCTGAAAAAGGTTCTGTCCAGGCTGACGGAGCAGAAAGAGACAGGGGGAAAGAGATTTAAAATCTGGAAGGGAAGGATCAGAAATGAAAGAAAGGTTGCTAAATAATTTCAGTCTGAAGCTGCTGTCCCTCCTGCTGGCCTTTTTCCTCTGGCTTCTGGTTGTAAATGTCTCCAACCCCATGATTGAGGGGAGCAAGGAAGTACAGCTGGAAATTGAAAATGAAGACATTCTGGAAGACGCCGGACTGACCTACGAGATTGTGGGCAAGTCTACGGTGACAGTGAGATACAATGTGGCCACGCTGGACGCCTACCGGATTCAGGCATCGGATTTCAGAGCCTATATCGATCTGGAGGATCTCTACGACGTGACCGGGGCCGTGCCCGTAAACCTGGAAGTGGTGAACAATCAGAGCCTGATCAGTTCCCCCCAGGTAACCCCGGAGGTGGCCCATGTGGAGACCGAGGAGCTTCAGCGGAAGCGGTTTGACCTGACGGTGACCACGGTGGGAGAGCCGGAGGAGGGATACGCCCTGGGAGACGTGACTCTGGATCCGGAATACCTCTACATCAGCGGCCCTGTGTCCCAGGTGGGACAGATCAGCTCCGTGGGAGTGGAGATCGACGTGAGCGGCGTGAATACCAACATGACCGGCACCACAGGCCTGGTATTCTATGACGCCAACGGCAATCGTCTGACCGTCAGCGACCGAATCACCTATGACGTATCTCAGATCGGATACCAGGTAGAGATTCTGAGAGTGAGATCTCTGCCTCTGGACTTTGAGGTATCCGGAACCGTGGCAAACGGTTATGTGTTTGCCGGAGTTACCAGCGATGTCCAGTCTTTGACCGTAGCGGGGCTGAGAACCAATCTGTCCAATCTGTCCACCATTACCGTGGACGATCCCCAGCTGAATATTCAGGGAGCCACCCAGAGCCGAACCGTGGTGATCGATCTGACAGAGTACGTGCCGGACAATGTGTCCATTGTGGGCGGAATCACGGAAGCGACGGTGACCCTGGAGGTGGAACAGCTGAGAACCAGGGTATTCCATTTGAGTCTTGAGGATGTGACGCGGACAGGCGCTTCGGAGGACTGTGACTACAGCTTCAATCCCCAGACCGTGGATGTGACGGTTCAGGGCCTGCAGGATGATCTGGACGCCATGTCGGAGGAGGATCTGGGAGCTGTCCTGGATCTGTCCGGAATGACGGCCGGAACCAGAGCCGGAACGCTGACGTTTGATGTGGCGGATGGCCTGGAAGTGTTAAACAGTTCGCCCTTTGAGATTACTGTGACCGACAGAAGACAGGGGGCGGCCGCCGATGACGGCGCAACAGAGGAAGAGGACGCGGAGGAAGCTGCGGCAGAGAGTGCTGCGGCGGAGAACGCTTCCGAGAGTACAGATCATGAATAAGTGAGGGAATGAATATGGTAAGTGCAAAAGTTACAGTAAAAAACCCTACCGGCCTTCATCTTCGTCCGGCAGGAATGCTCTGCAAGGAGGCTCTTCAGTTTCAGTCATCCATCCATTTTAAGTACAAGGAAAGCACCGCCAACGCCAAGAGCGTGCTCAGCGTGCTGGGAGCCTGTGTGAAAAGCGGGGATGAGATTGAGTTTGTCTGTGAAGGAAAGGATGAGGAGGCGGCTCTGGCAGCTGTGGTGAAGCTGGTAGAGGACGGCCTGGGAGAGTAAACCATGGAACTGGCAGTGTATACCGTCTGTTATCTGGCGTCCTATCTGCTGGACCGGGGAGGCTACCACTGGCCCTCCGGCCTGTGCCTGATGGCGGCGGCCGTGTGGCTGTATATTTCCGAGTACAGAAGGACGGGAAACCTGGTTCACCTGCGGGGAATATTCTCCCTGTTCTGGGTGGGCGGCCAGGGGGTGGCCTGTCTGAAGCTGAGCCGTCTTCAGGTGCCCTGGAGCTGGGTGACCTGGCTCTGCTTCTATCTGGCCTTTGCCGGGTTCTGCCTGACGTTTGAACTGCTCTCCCGGAAAACTGATGGGAAGAGACCACCGTCTCCCATGAGAGGCGGACAGGCGGCCCAGCCCCTGGGAGGCATATCCGGAGCAGGCCTGTTTGTCAGTGTCATGGGGGTGGCGGCGGTCTCCCTGGCCGCCTTCTGCTTTGAGGCCTGGTATCTGGGCTACATTCCCTTCCTGGTGAGGGGAGTGCCCCACGCCTACTCCTATTTCCACGTGACGGGGGTTCACTACTTTACCGTGTCCTGCGTGCTGGTTCCGGCTCTGGGAGTTCTGTACTTTCTCACGGACCGGGGACATTCCGGCAGGTGGAAAAAAGGGGCGGCAGCGGCGGCGGTGGTCATATCCCTGGCCATTCCCATCCTCTGCGTGTCCAGGTTTCAGCTGATTCTGGCGGTGGCTCTGGCCGTGTTTGTCTACATTTTGTGGAAGGGATATTTTCCCCTGGCCTGGGGAGCCTGCCTGGGAGCGGCCATGGTCGCGGCCTACGTGGTGCTCACCGTTGCCAGAAGCCACGACGTGGCCTACTTAAACGGCATATTTGAGATGAAGAACAGCAGCATGCCCATCTTCATCACCCAGCCCTACATGTACATTGCCAACAACTATGAAAATTTTAATTACCTGGTGGAACATCTGGAACAGTTTGCCTTCGGAATGAGATCTCTTTTTCCCCTGTGGGCGCTGACGGGACTGAAGTTTGTGATGCCGTCCCTGGCGGATTATCCCATTCTGGTAAACAAGGAGGAGCTCACCACCGTCACGCTGTTTTACGATGCCTATTATGATTTTGGCATTGTGGGAGTGGTGGTGTTTTCCTGCATTCTGGGAGGAGTGAGCTGGCTGCTGGTGAGAAAGCTGAGGAGAATGGAGAACCCGGTGGGGTATCTGTTTTACGCCCAGATGGGGGTATATCTGATGCTTTCCTTTTTCACCACCTGGTTTTCCAACCCCACCACCTGGTTTTATCTGGCGGTCACCGGGGCGGTCCATGTGTTCTGCCTGGTGATGAGCCGGAGAGGAAGAGGATAATACAATTACGGAGGAGATGCGATGATGATTTCAGAAAAAATGAAGCCCATGATGGCCGGCAGCTCGGTGATCCGCGCCATGTTCGAGGAAGGCGTGAAGATGGCCGCCGTGTACGGAAAAGACAATGTCTATGATTTCAGCCTGGGAAATCCCAACGTGCCGGCTCCGGACTGTGTAAAACAGGCGATCCTGGATATTATCAATGAGGAAGACCCGGTGATGGTCCACGGATACATGCCCAACGCCGGCTATGTGGACGTGCGGACGGCGGTGGCCGATTCCTTGAACCGCCGCTTCGGCATGGACTACGGCCCGGAAAACATTCTGATGACCGTGGGCGCGGCCAGCGGTCTGAACGACATTTTAAAGACCATTTTAAATCCCGGCGACCAGGTTCTCACATTTGCTCCGTTTTTTGTGGAATACTCTTCCTATGTGAAAAATTACGACGGGGAGCTGGTGGTGGTTCCCCCGGACACCTCCACGTTCCAGCCGGATCTGGAGGAGTTTGAAAAGAGGATTAACCACAGGACCAAAGCGGTCATTGTAAACAATCCCAACAATCCTACGGGAGTGGTGTACTCGGAGGAGACCATCCGCCGTATGGCTGGCGTTCTGGAACGGAAGAGCCGGGAAATCGGCCATCCCATTGTGCTGATCTCCGATGAGCCTTACCGGGAGCTGGTTTACGATGGGGTGCAGGTGCCCTATATTCCGAAGTTTTACAAGGACACGGTGGTGGTATATTCTTACAGCAAGTCCCTGTCCCTGCCGGGAGAGCGGATCGGATATCTGGCGATCTCCAAGGATATGACAGACTGGGAAGAGGTGATGGGAGCGGCCACCATCGCCCACCGGATTCTGGGAAGCGTGAATGCGCCTTCCCTGATGCAGCGGGTGATCATGCGGTGCGTGGACGCCACGTCGGATATCAGCGTGTATGACAGGAACCGAATCCTTCTGTATGAGAGCCTGAAAAAATATGGATTTCAGTGCATGAAGCCGGAGGGGGCTTTCTACCTGTTTGTGAAATCTCCAGTGGAGGACGAGAACGAGTTCTGCCAGGTATGCAAAAAACATCGCATTCTGGTGGTTCCCGGAAGTTCCTTCTTCTGCCCGGGATATGTGAGAATTTCCTACTGTGTGTCCCATGAGCAGATTGAGCGCTCCCTGCCCGCCTTCCAGGCAGTGGCTGAGGAGTATAAGCTGGGGGAAAACGCCGGCTGATGGATGGGGAGTGACAGCTTTTTTCTGACAGCGGAGGTGGAGACGGAATGGAGTCGGTAAAAAAATACGTGAGAATCCTGTTGAATATTGTGATTCCGGTGGCGGAAATTCTTCTGGTGCTGTATCTGGGCCCAAAACTTCTCCGGTTTTTCCTGCCCTTTGTCATCGGCTGGATTCTGGCCATGATTGCCAACCCGCTGGTGCAGTTTCTGGAAAAGCGGCTGAAGCTGGTGAGGCGTCACAGCTCCATGATTATCGTCATCGCGGTGCTGGCCGGGCTGATCGGCCTGATCTATCTGGTGGCGTCCAGGCTGATTACCGAGGGGATCTCCTTCGCCCAGGACCTTCCTGCGATCATTGAGGGCGTGGCGGAGGAGGTCCGCCAGGCCATGGGACGGTTTGAGGGCCTGTTTCTCCGGCTTCCGGAGGAGGTGCGGAACACCATCTACCAGACCACGGAGAATGTGGACGACTATGTGGGGATGATTATTCAGCGGCTCACGCCCACCACGGTGTCGGCGGCGGGGAGCGTGGCGAAGAGCATTCCCAACATTCTGGTGTATTCTGTGGTCACTGTGCTCTCCTCCTATTTCTTTATTGCAGAGAGGGAGGGAATCCTCCGGTTCTGGCTGAAATATATGCCGGATGGGGCGCTGCGCTACTACCGTTTCCTGAAAAAGGATGTGAAAAAGCTGATCGGGGGATATTTTCTGGCCCAGTTCCGGATCATGTTTGTGGTGGCTCTGATTCTGGCGGCGGGGCTGTTCGTCCTTCAGGTGAAGTACAGCCTGCTGTGGGCGGTGCTCATCGCGGTCCTGGATTTCCTTCCGGTGTTCGGCACCGGCACGGTGCTCATTCCCTGGGCGGTGATCAAGGTGATTTCCGGAGAGTACGCTTTTGCCGCAGGTCTGGCTCTCATTTACGTGCTCACCCAGGTGGTGCGCCAGATCATTCAGCCGAAGATCGTGGGGGACACCATTGGATTGTCTCCCCTGACGACGCTTCTCTTTTTGTATCTGGGGTATCGGTGGGCCGGACTGGGGGGCATGATCGTTGCGGTTCCCATCGGAATGTTTGTTTTCAATTTATATGAGTTTGGAATGTTTGATTCTCTTATTGACAATCTGAAACTTTTCGTGCATGATGTGAATGAATTCAGAAAGAAGAAGGAGTAATGAGGGGATCATGAATACGGCAAATCCATTGGATACGGATAATATGCGAGGGCTGGTGTGGAAGTTGGCAATACCTTCCATGCTGGCCCAATTTGTCAGTGTGCTTTACAGCATTGTGGACCGGATGTACATAGGAAATATCCCGGAGATCGGGGAGGTGGCCCTTGCGGGGGTGGGAGTCTGCGGTCCCATAGTGACTCTGGTGTCATCGGCGGCTTTTCTGGTGGGCATCGGAGGCGCGCCCCTGGTGAGCATCCGCATGGGGCAGAAAAATTACCGGGCGGCGGAAGCCATTCTGGCCAACTGCTTTCTCATGCTGACAGTGATTGCCCTGGGACTGACGGCGTTTTCCCTGCTGATCAAAAACCACCTGCTCATGTGGTTTGGAGCCAGCGAGACTACCTTTGTCTACGGAAACCAGTATATTACCGTGTACCTCATGGGGACGTTTTTTGCCCTGATGTCCACGGGCATGAATCAGTTTATTATCTGTCAGGGCTTTGCGAAGACGGGAATGGCGTCGGTGGTGCTGGGAGCGGTGTGCAACATTGTGCTGGATCCCATATTTATCTTCGCTCTGGATATGGGAGTTCCGGGTGCTGCCATTGCCACGGTGCTGTCCCAGATGGCTTCCTGCCTGTTTGTGCTGGCGTTTCTGTTCAGCAGGAAGCCGATGATCCGGATCACCTTCGGAAGATATCACTGGTTTATCATGAAGCGGGTCCTGACGGTGGGATTTACTCCCTTTATCATAGTGGCCTTTGACAATATCCTGATCATCTCCCTGAACTCCGTGATCCAGAAATACGGGGGAGCGGGGCAGGGGGATATGCTGCTCACCTGCGCCACCATCGTCCAGAGCTTTATGCTCATTGTAACCATGCCCTTGAGCGGAATCACCACAGGAACCCAGACCATTCTGGGTTATAATTTCGGCGCCCGGCGGCCGGACCGGATTCTGAAAGCGGAAAAAAATATTTTTCTCCTGTGCCTGGTGTTTACCACCGTCATGTTTGTCATCGCTCACACCATTCCGGAGTACTTCGTCCGGATCTTTACCAGGGATGAGGCTTACGTGAAGGTGACGGTGGACGCCATCAAGGTGTACACCCTGGGAGTGATTCCCCTGGCGGCCCAGTACACCATTGTGGACGGGTTTACGGGGATGGGACTTTCTCTGGCGGCCATGTCCCTGTCCACTTTCCGGAAGGCCATCTTTTTCCTCTGTGTGTTCTGCATCCCGCCGTTTTTCGGGGTGGAAAATGTGTTCTACACAGAGCCGGTGTCAGACATTGTGAGCGTGGTCTTCTCCATCGCCGTCTTTGCCCTCTCCTTCCGGAAGCTGATCGGGCTGAAGAAAAGCTGAGGGCGGTACGGGGAAAACAGTCAGTACAGGCTGTTTTCCCCGTTGAAGCGGCAGAAATCCTCCAGAAGACGGATCAGGTACCGCACTTCCTCCGGAGGTTCGTAATCGGAACGGTAGGCCATCACCAGGGGATTGGTGAAGGGAGCCTGGAGCCGGAAATGAAGCAGTTCCGGATTCTGATAGTCTGCCAGGGTGGAGGGGATGAGGGAAATCCCCACCCGGTCCGCCACCATGGCCTGGGCCGCCAGAAAATTGGGATTCTCGCATACAATGTAGGGAATCACACCCTGGCTCTTTAAGTAGGAGTCGGCCAGATGGCGGAAGTGGGAGCCGGAAAAGCTGACGATAAAGGGGAGGGAGGCCAGCTTGCGGATATCGGCCGGAGGCAGCTTCCAGGGGAGCTTCTCCCCGGTGGGAAGCCCTGCCTGCCTGGCGGTGCGGCGGTCGATGGCCAGAAGAATGTTTTCCCGGCACAGGAGCCGCTGGACGATCCTGGTGTTGGACGGCTGGTATTCGTTGTAATAGATCAGGTCCACCGCTCTCTGAGCCAGCAGCTTTTTGGCGCTGTTGGTGGATGCGGTAATAAAGTGGACCATCAGGTCCGGGTAGCGCTGGTGGAAATGGGCGAACACCTTTCCCATGAGCAGGGAACCGGTCTGTATGTTGACGGCCACGGACAGGTGGCCGGCCGCCGCTGTCTCCGGCTGGGAGATGGCGTTGGTCATCTGAAGGCGGGCTTCTTCCATCTCCATGGCGGTCTCCAGGACGATCTGGCCTAAGGGGGTGGGGCGCATGGAACGGTTCTGATAGGTGAAGAGCGGGCCTCCGAAGGCCTGCTCCATTTTTTTCAGCGCCTGGGTCAGGGCGGACTGGGTGATGAAAAGGTGTTCGGAGGCGGTGGACAGGTTTCCGTCTTCCGCAATCACGGCTACATAGTGATAAAAATTCAAATTCATAACAGCACCTCGTTTTGGGGGTCAGAAGGACTGCCGGCCCCGTATTTCAGGAAAAGCCGGATCAGAGTTTTCAGTTCCCTGGAGAGGGGAGAGCGGTCGGCAAAAGCCAGAGACATGGGCATGGAGCAGGGAGGGGAAAGGGAGAACAGGGTGAGTCCCTCCCTGTGCCGGGCAGTTTCCTCCAGGACCAGAGTATATCCCAGGCCGGCCCTTACTGCCTCCATGCGGCATTGGGGGCTTGGGCTTTCAAACAGGATATCCGGGACAAAGCCCAGCTGCTGAAAATAGCGGTTGACAGAAACAGAAAGGGCAGAGCTTCCGTCCGGCATGGCGAAGGGCAGATGGGGAAGACGGTGCAGTTTGACGGCAGGAAAGGTTCCTGCCGCTTTTTTTCTGCCTTTCTGGGGCGGGACAGCCAGAAGGATATTCATTTCCCCCAGGGGAATGGAACGAATTCCGGTTTCCGCCTCCATCTCTCCCGGAACCAGCGCCAGGTCCAGGGTGCCGTCCTTCAGCATCCCGTTCACCTCCTGACCGGCGTATTCTGACGGCCGGATAGAGCAGGAGGGACAGAGACGGCGGAAGTCGGAGAGGATGGAAGAAAAGAATGGATATTCCCAGCGGGATGGAAAACCCGTGGTGAAAGACCTGCCGGTTTCTGTCCGGAGCGCGGAGATCCTTTCGGACATCTGTTCCTGCAGGCTGCATATCTTCTGGGCCATATCCAGAACGGCGTAGCCCTGGCTGGTGGGAATCAGGCGCCCGCGGATCCGGACGAAAAGAGAAACTCCCAGCTCTTTTTCCAGAGACTGGAGAGATTTGCTCATGGTAGACTGGGACAGCCCCAGATTTCTGGCAGCCGCGCTTAAGCTGCCTTCCTGGAAAACAGCCTGAAGATACTGCATCTGTTCAGTGGTCATAAAGGAAACCTCCAAGGTATGAAGTATGCTAATACTTGAACCGAAAAAAACCAATTAGAATTTCAAAATAGACAATGCTATAATTCCTAACAGACAAAGGATTTGTCAAATGTCACAGTTTTTTCCGAATTATACCATGGGAATAGGAGAAAATCAATCATCAGAAAGAAAGACAAGGAAGGAATGAGCATGAAAACAGTGATAAATCACGCCCGGATTATTACCGGGACGGACCAGATCATTGAGGATGGCAGCCTTCGGTTTGAAGACGGACGGATCACCGCTGTCAGCGACGGGCCCCTGGACGGAGACCGGGTCGTGGACGGCACCGGAAAGACAGTGATTCCCGGTCTGATCGACTGCCACGTCCACCTGGGAATGGAGGCGCCGGGAAGGGGATTCGCCATGAAGGCGGCCAACGACACGGAGCTGGGAGCGCGGATTATGGAGCAGTGTTTGGAGTTTCCCCGATATGGCGTGACCTGTGTGAGAAATGCAGGTACGGACAACGACGGCGACCTGCTGGCCAGAAATTTGTTTCAGAGGGAGGAGTTTCCGGGAATCCGGATCCTGGCCTGCGGAACGCCCATCTCCATCACCGGCGGTCATGGAAATTACGCGGAGGGCTTTGACACGGCGGATGAAGTGCTGAAGGAGACCAGAAGAAAGATCAAACAGGGAATGGACGTGATCAAATTTGTGGTGACCGGCGGAATGGGAACCAGGTTTTCCAACCCGGCTGCCGTGCAGTACACCAGGGAGGAGCTGGAACCGGCTGTGCGGGAGGCAAAGATCTGCGGAAAGATCACCATGGCCCACTGCACCAGTCTTCCCGGGGCGAAAAATGCCATTCTGGCGGGAATGCGCTCCATTGAGCACGCCCAGCTGGACGAGGAGACGGTGGAACTGATGAAAAAACGGTGGGAGGACGGCGACGAGGTGTATTACTGTCCCACCATGATTACCCGATACTCCATTCTTCACAACGAGGATCCGGAGTTTGCCTGGATGAGGAAAAAGGCGGATCCCGGGGATATGGACCGGAAAAAGCGGGCGGTCCGTCTCTGCCATGAAGCCGGAATTCCCGTGTGCGCGTCCACAGATGCCAACACTCCGTTCGTGAGACCGGGGGATGTGTTAAAGGAGATTGCCCTTTACACGGAGTGCGGCCTCACCAATCTGGAAGCTGTTCAGACGGCCACCAGGGACGCGGCGAGACTGTGCATGATTGAAAAGGACATGGGAACGCTGGAGCCGGGAAAGAGGGCGGATTTTGTCATGCTCTCCGGAAATCCGCTGGAGGATATTCATATGCTGGAGAAGGTGGACTCCACCTGGAGCGGCGGAGCATGTATTTACAAGGGGGTGGAGAAATGAGACAGGCGATTGTCCACGCGAGAATTTTAAGGGAGACCGGCCAGGTGACAGAAAACGGTTACGTGGTATTTGACGAGAGCGGGATCCTGGAGCTGGGAGAAGGAGAGTACAGGGGGGAAGACCTGGACGAAAAGATAGACGGAGAGGGGAAAACCCTGATGCCGGGACTGATCGACTGCCATGTCCATCTGGGATACGGAGGATTGTCCCCGGACACTCCGGAGGTGGAGCAGGGAATGGCCATTGCCATGCAGATGAGAGAATTTCTGAAATACGGAATTACCACAGTCCGCAGCATGGGCACAAAGGATGACTGTGACATCAAGATGAGAAATCTCATCGCCTCCGGCTATCTGACAGGGCCCAGGATCATCGCCAGCGGTCAGGGAATGTGCATCACCGGCGGCCATGGCTGGCCCATGAACTATGAATGCGATACGCCGGATGAGGCGAAGAAAGCGGCGAGAAAGGCCATCTATGCAGGAGCTGACATATTGAAAATGTTCGCCACCGGCGGCATGGCCACCAAAGGGTCCATTCCCAACGCCCCGCAGATGAGCGAGGAGCAGATGAGGGCGGTGTGCCGGGAGGCGGACCGGACGGGGCTTCTCACGGGAGCCCACTGCACCGGCATTGAGGGCGCCCAGAGAGCCATTCGGGCGGGAGTGCGCTCCATCGAGCACATCCCCATGGATGAGGAGACGGCCCGGATGATGAAGGAGCACGGCTGCTATTACTGTCCCACCATTGTGACCCGGTACAATATCATCCACAGTACGGAGCCGGAGTATGAGCATATGCGGAAGAAGGCCAGTCCCCAGGATCTGGAGAAGAAAAAAGCGGCCATCGGCCTGTGCCTGAAGTACGGAATTCCCATCTGCGCGTCCACGGATTCCATGGGAAGCCTGAAAAACGACGGACTGACGAAAATGGGAGAGAGTCTGGTTACGGAGCTGAATATTTATCACGAGTACGGCCTGACCAATCTCCAGGCGATCCAGTCCGCCACGTCCACGGCAGCGGAGATGCTGCGCTTAGACCAGGTGACGGGAAGAATGAAGGAAGGCCTGCAGGCGGATCTGATTCTGGTGGACGGAAAGCCGGATGAGGATCTGAACGCCCTGAGAAATATTTCCATGACGGTGCGGGGCGGAACGGTTTTATACAAAGCATAAAAACGAGGGGAGATTCATATGGAAAACATGCAGTTATACATCGTACTGGCGATCACCGCCTTTATGATCATCTCATTTGTCGTGGGAAAGATTCCCTACGG